>JAEEGI010002665.1_pt1 | contig 43321 bp, 33 predicted proteins | sample 8958751 | NCBI WGS metagenome assembly JAEEGI01 (sample SAMN16246545, study PRJNA631951) | gut metagenome | biome: gut microbiome; feature: rumen; material: KS-attached | host: Bos | place: Iran: Karaj | collected 2018-10 | reverse complement strand
TTGTTATGTGGTTGATATTAATGGTTTATCTTTTAAGGCTTTAGGTTTTAGGCTTTAGGCTTTAGGCTTTAGGGTGCGGATGCCACCTAACACCTAACGCCTAACGCCTAAAGCCTGATCAGGCGATTCCCAGCGACTGGCAGATGCGGTCGATCTTCTGGTCGGCCCATTCGTTCTTGGCATCGTAGTTCTCCTTCTTGTCGAGGGTGTCATGCACCTCGATGTAGAACTTGATCTTGGGCTCGGTGCCCGAGGGACGGATAGATACCTTGGTGCCGTCCTCGGTGAAGTATTGCAGCACGTTGCTGGTCACGGGCATGTCAAGCTTGGTGACCTCGCCGGTGCGCATGTCGCGCTGCTCGAGCTTCTGGAAGTCCTTGATGAGTACCACGGGCGAGCCGTCGATGGTCTGCTGCGGGTTCTCGCGGAAGTTGACCATCATCTGGGCAATCTCGTCGGCACCGCTCTTGCCGGGACGAACGACGCTGATGCCGCGCTCCTTGCTGTAGCCGTAGTTGATGTACAGGTCGATGAACAGGTCGTTCAGGGTCATGCCCTTATCCTTGGCCCATGCAGCGATCTCGCACATCAGGGGGATAGACGAAACCGAATCCTTGTCGCGGGCGAAGGTCTCGGGCAGGAAGCCGTAGCTCTCCTCGCCACCGCCCAGGTAGCGTCCCTTGCCTTCCATCTCGCGCATGATGGTAGCAATCCACTTGAAGCCGGTGTAGCAGTCAAACATCTTGATGTTCTCTTTGCGGGCAATCTTGGCGATCGTCTCGCTGGTAACGATGGTCTTGACGATGTACTCGTCGCCGGTCAGGCGGCCCAACTCACGGTTGCGCACCATCAGGTAGTAGAGGAAGATGATCTGGATCTGGTTACCGTTCACGAGCTCATATTTGCCCTTGGTGTTCCTGATGACCAGGCCGATGCGGTCGGCATCGGGGTCGCTGGCGAGCACCACGTCGGCATCCACCTCCTCGGCCTTCTTGATGGCCAGGGCCATAGCGCTGGGCATCTCGGGGTTGGGCGAGTCAACGGTGGGGAAGTCACCGCTCATCACGTCCTGCTCGGGCACGTGGATGATGTTGTCAAAGCCCCAACGCTCGATCGAGCGGGGAACCATGTAGCGGCCCACGCCGTGGATGGGGGTATAGACAATCTTCATGTCGTGATATTTCTTGTTGACCTCGGGGCTGAGCGACAGGGTGTAGATATCCTCGATGTAGGGAGCATCCACGTCCTCGCCGATGATCTGGATCAAATCGGGATTGCCGTTGAACTTGATGTCGCGCACGTCCTCGATGGCGTTGACGTGGTTGATGATGTTCACGTCGTGCGGGGCAACAACCTGTGCACCGTCATCCCAGTAGGCCTTGTAGCCGTTGTAGATTTTGGGGTTGTGCGAGGCAGTGATGTTCACACCGCTCTGGCAACCCAGGCGACGGATGGCGTAGCTCACCTCAGGAGTGGGGCGCGGACCCTCAAACAGATAGACCTTGATGCCGTTTGCGCTGAAGATGTTGGCTACCGTCTCGGCAAACAGGCGGCTGTTGTTGCGCACGTCGTGGCCAACGACAACCGAAATCTGGGGCAGGTCCTTGAAATTCTCCTTCAGATAGTTGGCAAGACCCTGGGTGGCGCTACCCACGGTGTAGATGTTCATGCGGTTGCAGCCGGCACCCATGATGCCGCGCAGGCCACCGGTACCAAACTCGAGAATCTTGTAGAACGATTCCACAAGTTCGGTCTTGTCCTCGTTGTCGAGCATTGCCTGCACCTCGGCGCGGGTTTTCTCGTCATAACTCTCGCTGAGCCACGTCTGGGCCTTGGCGGTCACTTCCTGTAATAATTTCTCGTCAAACATACTTGGTTCGGTTTATAAGGTTATTGTTTTGTCGTTGGTTTAACCTGCCAAAGTTACACCAAATTCCCGAAACCCCAAAATAAAAACCCACTTTTGGCTAAAAGTGGGTTTTATTTAACGTTAGTTGTACCTGATTAGGTCATTTTTTCTGGACAAAGGGCTTCAAACCCTTGGCGGCCTCTTGCGCGGTGATGCGCTTGCCGCCGTTGTCCAGGTCGATGAGGATGTAGCGGTCATGGCCCATGCCCAGCTCCTTCATGTAGGACAGCTGGCGCAGGCCGTGGCGGCTCTCGATGCGTTCCAGCATGTCGTGGTGCTCCTCGGCTGTCATGGCGTAGATGATGTCTATGCAGGCCTGGTCGATGGCGAGCAGGTCGGTCGACGAGAGGATGCCCACATTGGGGGTTACAACCGGTTCGGCCTCAAGACCCTCACAGTCACACGATACCGACATGTTGCGCATCACGTTGACGTAGGTCACGTGCTGCCCGAAGTAGTCGATCGAGGCTTTGGTCGATTCGGTCATGCGCTCCATGAATTCCTCTTCCTTGATGTCCCACTGGTCGTCCTGGCCAGGAGTGGTATGGATCCACGCTTTGCCGATGCGGCCGTCGGCGCACCCGATGCCGATGTTCTTGTTCGAACCGCCGAATCCGCCCTGGGTGTGGCCCTTGAAGTGGGTGAGTGCCACCATCGAGTCATAGTTCTTGAGGTGGCTGCCTACCGACATCTTGTCGAACCACTTGCCGCCAACGACGGGCAGCGTCACGGTGTCCTCCTCGTCAAGGATGTCCACGGGGCAGAAGGTCCAGCCGTTGACCTGCAGCGTCTTGCGGTGCAGCTCGGTGGTGTAGCGGTCGCCTTCATAGTAGGTGTTGGTCTCGATGATGTGGGCCCCCTTCAGGTCCTTCTCAATGAGAGCCTTGACCCATTCGCTAGGGATGATGTTGGGGCCGTTTTGTTCGCCCGTGTGCAGTTTCACGCCCACGCGGCCTTCAATCATCTTGTTCACTTGTTCATAGGCCATAATCAGGCCTTCGGCACTCAGGTTGCGGGTGAAATAGACCACAGCCTCGTCGCCAGTGCGCTGATCGTAGGGCACATACTTGTTGCCGTCGGTGCCGGCTACCGGTTTCTGTTCCATGTTGTCTTTGTTTTCTTGTGATTGTGTTGAGCAACTGGCCATCAGCATGCCAATGAGCAGTACCATGAATAAATTCCTGATGTTCATAATTGCTTTTGGATTAAATATGTGGTGTAGAGATTCTTCCCACAAAGGTACAATAAAAATCCTGATTCTCAAAATCATGACCCGCATAAAAGAAAAGCGCCTCGTCTCACGACGAAGCTGCCTTGCTAGGAAAAAAGTATCATATTGCTGCAAAGGTATAGTATCGGAATGACTTATGCAAGTTTTTTATGGAAATTTTTCAATAATTACACCATGATTCAAGAAGAAATTACCGTTTTTGGAAAACTTTCCTGAACCGATGATTCAAAAGTTTTCAGTTCTTTTCAATGGCGGTTTTCTTTTTGTGCCTGATTAGCACCATGATTGCCCCATTCCGCGGTGCGTTGCGATTTGTCAAAACATACTAAAAATGTTTATTTGTTTGTTTTTGCGCAAGACTTGCACTACCTTTGCCGCAACAAATAATTAAGATTGAAACGAAAATGAAGAAATTCTTTATGAATCTTGTGGCGCTGGTAGCGCTCATGCTGGCCGCTCCCGCGGCTCATGCGACCGATTGGTTCAACGTCCTCTCCGATGGCGGCGAGACCATTGCGGTAAATCCTGAAATTTCGACAAGTGACGGCGGCCAGAGCTACCTGGTGTGGGTGCGCAATTCGTTCGACATCCCCGAAGCACGCGATTTCTATACCCGCGACCGTGGCTATACCACGACGGTTGCCTATAAGTTGACCCTTTACAAGTTCACCGATGAGTGGAACAAATTCAACATCGTTCAGGTGTCGGTCTATGACGAGAAGGGCAACATCATCGACCAGTATGCCAACCCCGACATGGCCAATACCGAGAGCATTATCCCGGCCGGCTCACCCATCGAGACCGTAGCCGAGGCTGCTAAGGTCATCTACGAGATCAAGACCAATCCCGAGTAATACAAGCCTTTTTATAGAAACACCAAGCCGCAGGCATCGAAAGGCGCCTGCGGCTTGTGTTGTATATATCTGGTTGTGGGACTTAATCTCCGCAATAGGTACCGATAAAGAAAATCGAGCGGGTGCTCTCCTCAAGGATGAGATACAGGAAGGGCCGCGTGGCGTGGAAGTCGAATTTCTGATAGGGCTCATAACTCGTCAGTACAAAGCCCGCCATAGTGACGGCGGCCGCCTTGGCTCCGTCTTCGTTGACCTCAATCTTGGCTTTTTGCAGCATCATGGATACGCACAGCGGGGCATTCGTCATGTTTGAGAAATTGGCACTGAAAGGGTCAAATGCCGATTTGATGCCCATGTCACTGAGTGGTCGGATCAGTTCGGTTTTGTTTGATGTCTCAAATTTGGGCAACAGGATGTCGATGTCACCCATAAAGGTGTTGTTGTAAATGTTCGCATTCAGGTCCTGGTAGTTCATGCCCTGGATGAGTTCCTCAAGACTCACACCCTCGGCGGGGAGCAGGATATACATGCCATAGGCGCCGCTGCCAAAGGGTAGGCGCACAACCGAGCAGCGATCATTCTGGCCGTAGAACGTGCGGACCTTGATGTGCATGAGGTCGCGCTTGGCGGTGGTGCCATTGGGGAGGGTAAAGTCCCTCTTGCGGGTGTATTTTTTGTCGAATTTGGCGTTCCAGTCGGCCTTAAAATAGATGGCGTTAAGCATAACCATCGCCTGGTCGGGATTGAGCTGGTCAAGAATCGAGGGAATCATGCCGTCGGTATGGTCCTTGCACCAGCTGTTGATCTTGTCGAGGGCGCTGCCCTTGGTGAAATCCAGCGCGTCGATTTGGGCATAATAGTAATGCTTCATGTTCTCGACAAATTGCGGTAGTAGGCCGATGCCCAGGGCCGAATTCACCTCGATGCAGTTGGCGGTTTTTACTGTGGCGGCAGGATCAGCAATGACACTGCCGTCAATCATTGTCTTGCAGTACTCGTTGAAGGCTGCCACATTGTTGCCGAACCCCAGCACACCGGTGATTTCGTCGCGTGTGCTGCCTGCAGCGCCTGCATCCATCATCCCGAGCAAGTAGGTCACGCTCAAGGGCGACAGGATGCTGCTGACCTGATGGTCGTCGGCTTCCTGAGTAGTTTGGAACAGACGCCAAGCAAACTCATTGTTGTTGTCGCGCATCTGCTTTTGCTCTTCGGTGAGCTGGATGGCGGTTGGCCAGTCGCAAAACTGAACGACCTCGTCTTCGCCCATGGTCACATCTTCGTCGCTGCTGCACGATGCCATCGCTACCAGCATCAGTGATGCAATAGCCAGTAATTTCCAGATTTTTTCCATTGTTGTCATGTTGATGTTTTAACTGTTGCTATTACTTAAACACTGTTCTGGCAAAATCTTGCATCGTCAGGGCATCAATTTCCACAGGCCGAGCGTCTTGCCGCGGAAGATGCGGTACTCGACATCGGCCAGTTCCATCGTGAACGTGGGCAGATCCACCTGGCTGATAATGTCCTGCAGTTTGCGCACATTCATCCTCGCATCCTGAACGCGGCCCAGGGTGACGTGCAACTTGAAGTCGGACTGAATCTCACAACCCATGGCCTTGAAATAATGCCTGACGTCCTCGACCAGCGCCAGAAAGTCAGCGGGAGCATCGGTGGTCGTGAGGTGTATGACCTGACGATGATAGCCCGAGGCAAAAGCGTCAAGCTTGTCAAATGTGAGGGTAGGGGCCATCGCCTCCTCAAGGATGTTGTTCAGGCCGGGCACAAGATTCACGCCATCGGGCGCAAAATCCAGGAAGGCCATCGTGATGTGGTAGTATCCCCGCTGCCAGCGTATGTCCACGCCATCGAGCAGGTCGCGCAACTCCCTGAACCAGTAATCGTCAAAGGAGATGGGCACTTTGATTTCCAGATAACTCTTCATAGCAATAACAGTATTGGATGTCGAAGGCAAAGTTACGCAATTCCTGTGAAACAGGGAACTGTTATTGCAGGGAAAGTCGCAGACCGGCATTCACGTTGATGTTCCAAGGCTTGTCCTTGAAATAATTGTCAACGGTGCTACCGTTATTGAAGTAATAACGTGCCGTCGGCTCAAAGTAGATTCCGAGGCCTTGCAACAGGTCGAACTGCAAACCTGGGCCAGCCAGGGCCGAGAACTGCACCCGGTCTTTACCGATGTTGGTCACATCGGCCTGGGTGCTGTTTTTGAGCGTCGCTTTGACGTTGAAATCGGCCTGTATGCCCCCAATGGCATAGATGTTGAAGCGCTTATACTCCCAAATAGTATAAATCGCTCCCAATGGAACCCCGATGTAGTGCAATACCTGTTCCTTGTGTGTGTTCTGAATCGTTGTTTTGGACTTGAGGCGTGAGTAAGTCAACCCACTGGTTATAGACCATCGCCCGCCGATGGGCACACGTACGCTTGCACCAAGAGTGACAGGCTTGTAATGCTTGGTATAGGCATAAATCGATATTGGATTATCAGACACATCATTCATCAGATGAACCGTATAAAGACCTATGCTTTCCAGTTTTGGAGTGATAACGGAGTTTGAAGCGAACAATCCGATGGTAATCGGTTCCTTTTTGCGAGAAAGGCATCGAATGTCGCTATTAGCTGACGACGGTTGGATGGGTTTGTCGTCAATGAGAGCAAGTGCCGGTTGGCTGTCTTTTGGAGCCTTTTCAGGCTGAGTCGATTGATTGGCCTTTTCAACCTTTTCCGGTTCTTTGTCCTTAGTCGTTTGTGGCACAGCCTCGTGGGTGTCGCTGATGGAACCCGTTGCTGGTGAATGGTTGACGGGAGCTGCTTGAGCGACGTGGTGAGTGACAACGGGCTTATCAACCGCAGGGCTAGTAACGTCATTTTGGACGAGGACTTCGGGTTCTGGGGTATGATCCTCGTCTTGGGTCAGGGTGATGGCGGGAGTCTCGACAGAAGTGTCTCCTCCTCTATTCCACAACAAACTGCCAGTACCGATGACGGCCAGCGCAATAGCTGCCGCTGCGGCATAGCGGCGCCACATGGGCTTCACTTTGCTATGCTGGGGCAGACGAGCCTCGATGTCCTGCCACAGGTCATCGGGGACGGGCTCCTTGTAGCCGTCCATCTTGGCTTGCAGTTGTTTTATCCAGTCGTTGTCAGTCATCGTGCTCTCGTTTGTATTGGTGAATCATTTTGGCCAGCAGTCGCTTGGCTCGCAGCAGTTGGGAAGCCGAGGAGTCTTCCTTGATGCCCAGCATGTGGGCGATTTCTTTGTGGCTCTTGTGCTCAAACACATATTGGTTGAACACCACGCGGTAGCCCGTGGGCAGTGCCGCTATCATCCTGTTGATTTCCTCGAGCGGCACAACGTTGATGTCGGGTGGCTCTTCTGCAGGCGCCTCCACATTCGCCTCGTCGAGGAACGTCAGTTGGTCATGCCGCTTGAGGTGGTTGATGGACTCGTTGGCGACAATCCTGGTCATCCAGGCTCGTAGTGACCCCTGCCCGCGATAGGAAAAATCGTCGATACGGGTGAATGCCTTGAGGAAACAGTCCTGCAGCACATCGCGGCAATCGTCGCGGTAGCCCAAGTAACGCACAGCAGTGGCCATGGCCGTGCCCGCCAGCAGGTCATACATCGCGCGCATGGCCTTCCGGTCCCCGTTCTTGACTCCGTTGACAATCTGCAGTTCGGTCACTCAATCAGTTCTTACAAAATCTAAACACAAAGGTAGAGCGAATCTTGCATCCTCACACTAAAAAAACCGTATGTATCTATTGGTTGATGCATACGGTTTTTTGTGTTGACGTTTAATGGTTAGCGACGTTTCTTGCTCTTGCTACCCTTCTTGGCGGCCTTTTTGGAAGTAGCCTTCTTAGAAGATGTGGATTTTGCCTTGTCGAGACCCATCTGGATGTTTTGGATAAGTGCCTTGCTGGTGTAGGTGGCACCGGTGGCGATGTCAGCGTTGAGTTTCTTGGCCTCGGCGACGGTCTTGCCAATGTACTGCGGCAGCACTTTATCCTTAGCGCGCTTGAGGTAGCCGGGCGATTCCTGGTTAGGCAGCACCTCGATATTCTCGATCACGCCGTTCTTGATGGTGATGTTGAGCGGGGTCGTGCCGTTATAGCCGATCACCTTGTTGGCAATGTCACCCGTAAAGATGACCTGTGTGGTGTTAGCCTTCTTGGCCGTGGTTTTCTTCTTGGTGCGGGCATCGAGCGATGCGGTACCAGCAACGAGCAGCATGATGGCTGCGATAATCAATGTCTTTTTCATATATTTAGTTTTTAGTTTCTAGTCCCTAGTTTCTAGTTTAGATATTGTGATTCTCCAAAAGTTTAAAAACAACTTAGTGTCTTAGCGTGGTGCCCAAAGAGCGCGGATGCCGAAACAAAAAAGTTGTTATTGTTGTTTAACCCATTATTTGTTTAAGTTGTTTGAAAAACTTAGCGTTGGGTAAGAAAGAGTAACTCCTGTGCCTGGGCAAGCGTCTCGGGCTTGCCGATGTCCAACCACTGGTAGTCGCTGTCGGGGTGATAGCCGTGGATGAGGTGGTGCTTGCACTCGTTGATGTAGAACGGCGTGATGGAGAATTTCTCTCCCTCGTTGCGGCGGTAGCGCTCCAGATGGGGGAAGATGTGCGGCGAAATCACATGCAGGCCGCCGAAGGCCATTTCCTTCAGGTCGCGGCCCCGCAGTGCCTCGGCATCGGGTTTGAACTCGCCTGTCGCCTTGTTGGTCCAGCCGCACAAGCGGTCATTCTCGTCGAACAGGAAGTAGCGCTGCGTCTGGCGTTCCTTGACCAGGATGGTGGCCAGGGCGTCGTGCTCCACGTGGTAGTCGTAGAATGCCTTCAGATCCAGTGTGCTGATGATGTCGGTGTTGTGCACCAGGAACGGCTCGTCACCGTCCAGCCACTGGCGGGCCTTGAGGATGCCGCCGCCCGTGTCGAGCAGCAGGCCGCGCTCATCGCTGATGTGCAGGTTGAGCCCGAAGTTGTCGTTCTTCTCCAGGAAGTCGATAATCATCTGCCCGTAGTGGTGGATGTTGATGGTGATGTCGTCAAATCCCGCTGCAGCAACACGTTCGATGACGTGCTGCAGCATGGGTTTGCCGGCGATTTCAACCATCGCCTTGGGGCGGTCGTCGGTCAAGGGACGCAATCGTGTGCCCAGGCCTGCGGCAAAAATCAGCGCTTTCATTGCACGGTGGGATTGAGGGTGCGCTCGTGGTCGGGCTGCTCGCGGTGCGAGAGCTCAACGCGCACGTTGAATTTCTGGTGAATGTGCTCGGCAAGGTGCTCGGCGGCATAGACGGAGCGGTGCTGGCCGCCCGTACAACCGAAGCACACCATCAGGTCGGTGAAGCTGCGTTTCACATAGCGCTCAACCGACTCGTCAACCAGGGCATAGACATGCTCCAGCCACTTGTCGATGGTACTCTCCTTTTTGAGGAAGTCGATAACGTTCTGGTCCAAGCCCGTGAAAGCTTTGTACTTGTCGTACTTGCCCGGGTTGTTCAGCGCACGGCAGTCGAACACGAAGCCGCCGCCATTACCTGACGGATCGTGAGGAATGCCTTTCTTGTAGGCAAAACTCATTACCCTGACAGTCCATCCCTTATCTTCGCTAACGAAGTCCTTGAGGTTAACCAGCTCGTCAATGACGAGGCTCAAGTAGGGATATTGGGTGAACGGCTTGTCGATGACAAGCTTGCGCAGGCTGGCCACGGCGGGAACGATGCTGTTCTTCATGAAGTCGGGCTTTTTCTCGAAGTAGCCGCGGAAACCGTAGGCGCCCAGCACCTGCAGGGTGCGGAAGAGCACGAACAGACGCAGGTTGTCATAGAATGTATTCTCGTCGAGGTCGGGCTGGTATTCCTTGAGCTTTTCAAGATAGGCCTTGACAAGGTCTTTCTTCAGCTCATCGGGATACTTGGCTCGCGACTGCCACACAAACGAGGCCACGTCGTAGTAGTACGGGCCCTTGCGGCCACCCTGGAAGTCGATGAAGGCCAGTTTGCAGTCGGCAGGATGGTCGGCATCGCCCACGAGCATCACGTTGCGTGACTGGAAATCGCGGTACATGAATGTCTCGCTGGGCATGGCCAGCAGGTCACGGGTCAGCTTCTCAAAGTCGTTCTCGAGTTTGTCCTCGTTGAAGACCACGCCTGTAGCCTTGAGGAAACAGTACTTGAAGTAGTTCAGGTCCCATTTGATCGAGCGCTCGTCAAAGCACTTGGCGGGGTAGCAGTTGTTATAGTCAAAGCCCTGGGCGCCGCGGAACTGGATGTCCACCAGGTCGCGCATGGTGCGGCGCAGCAGCTCTTTTTCTTCGCTGGTGAAGGCATGGGTGATGGAACTGCGGCGAATCTTGTTCCACAGGATGTTCTCGGGCTTCTTGCCCAGGTCCTCCTGGATGTAGGCCATGTGGTCGTCGCTCACGCCATAGACCTCGGGCACCGACAACCCCTGCTCGCGGAAGTGGCGCGCCATGTAGATGAACGCGTCGTTCTCCTCGCGTGACTCGCCGATGACGCCCACAATCGAGCGCTCGCCCGTCAGGCGGTAGTACTGGCGGTTGGAGCCGGCCTTGTCCATGAGCACGATATCGGTGGGCTCACTGCCCACGTGTTGCATATATAATCTTTTCAGTCTTTCCATTGCTGTCTATTTGCTGGTTAAGTATTGATGTGGTGATATGATATTAGAATTCGCTTGTGAAGTGGAAGGTGATTTTGGGGAAGTCCTGCTGAGCCATCTGCAAGACGTAGTTCGAGTCGGCCAGGAAGACGTCGCGGCCCTCGGTGTCGAGTGCCATGAACTGGTGTTTGCGCTTCTTGAAGGCATCCAGAGCGTCTTCGTCGTCGCTCTCGATCCAGCAGGCCTTGTACAGGTGGATGGGCTCCCAGCGGCACTGGGCGCCATACTCGTGCAGCAGGCGGTACTGGATGACCTCAAACTGCAGCTGGCCCACGGTGCCGATGATTTTGCGGTTGTTGAACTGGTTGACGAACATCTGGGCGACGCCCTCGTCCATCAGCTGCTCCAGTCCCTTGTTGAGCTGCTTGGTCTTCATCGGGTCGCTGTTCTCGATGTACTTGAACATCTCGGGCGAGAAGCTGGGCAGACCGCGGAAGTGCAGTTCTTCGCCCTCGGTCAGCGTGTCGCCAATCTTGAAAATGCCGTTGTCGGGCAGACCCACGATGTCGCCGGGATAAACCTCGTCGATGATTTCCTTCTTCTGAGCCATGAAGGCAGTCGGGGCGCTGAAGCGGTAGCTCTTGCCGCTGCGCACGTGCTTGTAGTTGCCGTTGCGCTGGAACACGCCCGAGCACACCTTGACAAAGGCAATGCAGCTGCGGTGGTTGGGGTCCATGTTGGCATGGATCTTGAATACAAAGCCGGTGAACTTGTCTTCGCCAGGTTCCACCGTGCGCTCGATGGCGTTCACGGGGCGGGGCGACGGGGCAATGCGCACAAAGCAGTCCAGCAGCTCTTTCACGCCGAAGGTGTTCAATGCCGACCCGAAGAATACGGGAGCCACCTTGGCGTCCAGGTAATCCAATGTGTTGAAGTCGGGATAGACGCCGTCGATGAGTTCGATGTCTGCGCGCAGTTTCTCGGCATCGGCCTTGCCCACGGCAGCATCGATGGCGGGATCGTTGATGTCGTTGATATCGACGCGGTCGGTCACGTGCTGCTTGTCGGGCTTGAACAGGCTGATGTTGTGCTCGTAGATGTTATACACGCCCTTGAAGTGTGCGCCGATGTTGATGGGCCAACTCAGGGGGCGCACGTCAATCTTCAGCTCCTGTTCCAGCTCGTCAAGGATGTCAAACGGGTCGCGGCCCTCGCGGTCGAGCTTGTTGACGAAGATGATTACTGGCGTGTTGCGCATGCGGCACACCTCCATCAGCTTGCGGGTCTGGGTCTCGACGCCCTTGGCGACATCGACAACGATGATGACGCTGTCAACAGCCGTCAGGGTGCGGTAGGTGTCCTCGGCAAAGTCCTGGTGGCCAGGGGTGTCGAGGATATTGATCTTGTAGTCGCCGTAGTTGAATCCCATGACCGAGGTGGCGACCGAGATACCGCGTTGTTTCTCAATCTCCATCCAGTCGCTGGTGGCGGTCTTTTTGATTTTATTGGATTTCACGGCGCCTGCCACATGGATGGCGCCACCAAAGAGCAGGAGCTTCTCGGTGAGCGTGGTCTTGCCGGCATCAGGGTGGGAGATGATGGCAAAGGTGCGGCGGCGGGTGATTTCGGTTGTCAGGGACATTATTCGTTGTTAGTTTTTAGTTGTTAGTAATGCTGAGTTGATGCAGGGTGTCCTCAAGGCTGTCCAGCCAGTAGGGGACGGTCACCCCGAATGTGGATTTGAATTTTGTCTTGTCCAGCACGCTGTAGGCCGGGCGGTGGGCCTTGGCAGGGAATTCGTCGCTGTGGCAGGGTTGCACGTCACAGCTGGTGATGCCCGCCAGGCGATGGATGGCGAGAGTGAAGTCATACCACGAGATAACGCCCTCGTTGCTGTAATGATAGATGCCCGGATGCCACTGCTCGGCACTCATCACCGTGACGATGGCGCGGGCCAGGTCGCGGGCACACGTGGGCGAGCCCACCTGGTCAAAAACGACCTTCAGCGCGGGCTTGTCCTTGCCCAGCGTGAGCATGGTCTTGACGAAGTTCTTGCCGTAGGGCGAGTAGAGCCAGGCGGTGCGCAGGATGACGGCATCGTCACCAAGCGCGTCGAGCAACTGGCGTTCCCCATCAAGTTTGGTGCGACCATAGGCCGACTGGGGGCAGGTGGGCATATCCTCGGTATAAGGGATGCAGCCCTGTCCGTCAAACACATAGTCGGTCGAGACGTGCACCATGCGTGCACCATGACGCTTGGCAACACGGGCCAGAATGCCCACGGCGTCGGCATTGAGGCGTGAGGCCAGCGGCTCGTTGTCCTCGGCAGCGTCAACGGCGGTATAGGCCGCGCAGTTGACGATGTAGCCGATGGCGTTGTCAGCCACCATTTGCTCAACAGCAGCCTCATCGGTGATGTCAAGCATGACGATGTCATCACCAGCCACATCAGTGAACATGGCGTTAAAGCGTTGGTCGTCGGCCAGCACATTGCGCATTTCATGGCCCAGTTGGCCATTGGCGCCGGTGATGAGTATATTGGTTGTTGCCATGGGTCAATTGTCGTTTAAATCGTCGCCAAAAAGCGGTTTCTCCTCGTCGCGCTTGTAATAGGCGGCAAGCATGCCGATGAAGTGGGAAATCTGGCTGATGGCAGCAGCGGTATCCTGTGAAATCTCTTTGCCTTGCAGGTGAAGCATCATCACGCCGTACAACGCGTTAAAGCACGTTTCCAGCTCGCTGGGACGCTCCTGCTCGGGCAGGGTGGCGCGCAGCTGCACAATGAAGGGCAACGTGCGGTAATAGTCGGCATGGTAGTCGGGAAAACGGTTTTGGTCGGCCAGCAGTTGCACGTGCAGGTCGTTGAGGCGGATGAGCACGTTGTGGCATACACGGATGTGGCCCCGTTGGCGCACGTTTTCCATTTCCATCATCTGGATCAACGATTCGTACCACTCCTTGATCTCGCTGCGGGTTTTCTCATCAACGTCATAACGGTCGATGACTGCTTTCTCGACCTGTTCGATATCCAGGTTACAGGCACGCAACAGGTCCTCCACCTGCCACAGGTAGAGAAGATACTCGGCGATGTTGTCTTTGCGTTTTTGTTGGGCAATAATCATAGTCGTTATCCAAATCGGCTGATGTTGCGCAAGGTGGGCTCGTCAACGATGCGGATGCGACGGCCGTCAACGGTGATGATACGTTCCTGGGCAAAGGTTGAGAGGGTGCGGATGGCATTGGCAGTGGTCATGTTCGACAGATTAGCCAGGTCCTCGCGCGCCATGTAGATTTTCAGCGTCTTGCCGTCGTCCTCATAGCCGTAGTTGTCTACCAGCATGCACAGGGCCTCGGCCAGGCGGCCGCGGATGTGTTTCTGGGTGAGGGTGACTACCTTGGAGTCACTGCCGCCCAGATGCTTGGACAACTCATTGATGAAGAACCAGGCTAACTTCATGTTACCGTCGATGAGCTGCTTGACAGTGGTCATGGGAAGCGAACCCACCTGCGACGGCTCGATGGCCATCGTGCTGGCAACATAGGGCTCATGGGCGAACCATGCACGGTAACCGAAGTACTGGATGGGACGGTACAGGCGCAGAATCTGCTGCTTGCCCCCGATGCCGTTCTTGAAACGCTTCACCTTGCCCTTGATGAGCACCCACAGGAACTGCGGCTCATCTTTCTCGGCATAGATGATCTGACCCTTGCGATAGGTATGGACAACAAAATTCTCGGCGATGAGATGCTTCTCCTCGCTGTTCAGGATGGACCAAATCTCGGCCAAATCTTCCCTGATGATGTCCTCTATGGTACTCTTGATAACCATTCAATTCTGGTTTAACACGCAAAATTACAACAACTTTTGCAGTTGCCCAAATCAATAGCTCTAAAAAACCATAAAACCATCAATCCAGCGGCCTAATCAATGGCGAAAGGCGTCAGGGATGGGTACGGGGCTGTTGGGGTTGAAACCGGGTTGGCTGATGACGGCTCCAGGGGCACTGACGGGTCGGTAGCGCGGGTCGCCCCAGTCGCGGTCCTTCTTGCCGCTGCCGAATAGATTGTCGAGCAACTGATAAATCAACGGACCGGCATCAAACGAGATGGGGGCGCCAAACAGATTGATGGTGGGCTGTACGACGGGCAGGGTGCGCCATCGGCCCGTGTAGGGGTCATAGATGCGGCGGGCACCCACATCAAGCGAGAAATTGTCGCTGGCACGCCAGCCGAGTGTCCCGCCATAGGAACTGCTGCCCAAGAATGGCATCGCCGCTATTGAGTGATATCGCTGATTGACGTAGTATTGCCCGAATGCGTTGAGCGACAAGCGGTCGTTGAGGCGGAACGAGGCATTGCCGAACACACCGTAATCGTTCCATGCGTTGCGGTCAAAATGGTACTTGCTGCCCGTCAGTCCTGCGGTGACCTGGAAGCGGTCGCCCATGGGCATCGTGAAAGCGACGCTGGCGCTAGCCATGTTACCCATGCCCAGATAGGTCGTGTGTGACCCGGCTCCAGTGAGATATCCGCCACCCACACGGGCAATAACACCGCCTGAAGACCAATCGCGGCTATAGGGGTTGGTGTCGTAACGGAATTGAGGCAGGGCGCTCATGCGGTTGTTGCGCCAGTCCTGCTGATAGATGGCCAGTGAGTCGGTCAGGCGACTCATGCGGTAGTCCAGCCGGAGGTCGGCAGCGGTGGGCAAGTTGGCATTGAACGTGGGCGAGATGGGGGTAGCGGGTGTGATGGATGTGGGCAGTTCGGGCATTGTGAACTGCGGACTGATTTTGGACTGGTCAAACTGCAGTTTAAGTGCCTGATTTTCCTGAGCCGCACCGGTGAGTGCGACCATCGCGATGAGTATGGATAAAACCCGCTTCATGCCCGCAAAAATAGACGATTGGTGCGAAACGGGCAAGTGATAAAGGTTAAATTGTCTTATTGCCCGCCAGGCATGTTTTGCCACACGGCACGCAGGGCTGCAACGATGTCGTCATAGTCCTGTTGGATGAACGGCTCGTCGCTGTTGGTCAGGATGGTGAAGGTGAGACCGTCCCAGGTGCGGCTCGTGCCGGTATCCTTCAAGCCGTTGCGCAGGTAGAAAGCGTGCCGCCGGCGCCGCTGTTCGGGATTGGGCGCGTCGGGCTGCAAGGGAGACTCGATATCCATGATGAAAGGATGTCCCTCACGGTATTTGTCAAGAATGCAACTGAGAATATCGTGCCCAAACCCTTTTCCACGCAACTCTTCTTTCACGGCAAAGTACCACGCCCAGTTGTATCTGGGCAGGCGCAACACCATCATCATACCCACAAGAGTTTCGTCATCATAGAATGCGGTATAGTCGATATCCATAGCATCCAGCAGATGGATAAGGTCATCGTAAGGAATCTGTTCCTGGGCAGGAAACGCCGTCTCATACAGCCTCCTCAACTCCACATCATCCGCATTCCCGCTATTGATGGCTTTAGCCCTTAACATCGCAGTCGATTATTGTTGTTTTGGGTACTTGGCTCCAAACATCCAATGAGCGAGGAACGGGCTCAACCTGATGATATTGCTGATGAGCAGACTGACTGCGATAATCAACAGGGTCACCAAGAGCGACGCGGTGGCCTCGATAATTGGCATCGGATGGTCAACGAATACGGTAACGATATCCAAATTGTTGGGAATCAAGAAGTAGTGGATGAGGTAGATGTCAAGAGTGCGTCTGCCGATGTATTGCAATGATTTACCCAGAACTTTGTCTTGAGTGAACAAGTCCTGTTTTTTCCTGAAAAAGGCAAAAACAATAATCAATCCGGTCAATGAAAGCGACAAACTGACAATCAAATCATTGACGGTGATAAGGTCACGGAACGCGTTGACGAGGAAATAGAAGGGCACACAAATCGCCAGCAGCCACTTGCCGTCGATGAGTCTTTCCACGAGTGGAAAGTGCTCTTTCACAATGGTGCCTAATACGAAGAAAATGAAATACTTCCATTCAATAACCGAAAGGGTGCCGACTGTGTAGGGTGAGAATGGTAAAACATTCTGGATGGGCATATAGAAGACCAGACCCAAAACAAGCAGCACAATGCTGGCCCAGCTTTTCCTGATAAAGAAACGGACAAAGGCGTAGAACACATAGTATTCAAGCAACACAAACGTGAACCAATAGCCACTCTTGGCCGGGTCGCCGATGCCATCGACTAACGTCTGTCCTGTCACATATAGATACAGGAAGAAGAAGACAAATGGAGAGAGCAACTGAACAGGAATTTTCTTGCGAAAGAATTTTACGACCTGTTGCAGATTCCAGACCACTCCTGCCTTATACAGCACAAACCCGCTAATGAAGAAGAACATGGGCATGCGGAATTGTACCAAGTACTCATGAACCGAGGGCGCATTGCCATAGACGTGCCAGCAAAAAGATGCCACGTGCTGTAGTACTACCAAGATCATGGTAAAGCCGCGCATCGCATCGATGTACTCGATGCGGCCGCCCGGGTTGAGCGCTTGATTGCTTGGGAATGATTCAGTTCCTTTCATTTGATTAACGGGTTGATATGATGATTATCAGGGAGTGTTTATTCTTTCTTCGCTTTCTCGAAATCTTCGCCAGCCTTTTCCCATTGGGCCATGACGTCGTCTAGCTCACGGCTGATTTGGGAATGCTTGTAGTAGATGTCAACGTCCTCGCTGGTGGCGGTGGACAGTTTGTCCTCGATGTCGGCGAGTTGCTGTTCAAGCTCGGCAATTTTAGCCTCAAGGGTCTTCACCTTTTTCTCGGCTTGACGTATGCGGCGTTCACGATCTTTCTGCCGCTGGTAGTCCAGTTTGCCCTGGCTTGCAGTGGGCTCGGGAATCTCTTCGGGCGTTATGGCAGCGGGCACGGTCTTTGCCTCCAGTTGTTGCAGTGAGTCGAGCTGTTTCTTCTGCAGGAAGTCATAGATGCCGCCCAGGTGCTCACGCACGCGATGCTCGCCAAACTCATACACCTTGCCCACGATGCCGTTCAGGAAGTCGCGGTCATGGGATACGACGATGACGGTGCCCTCAAAGGCCTGGATTGCCTCCTTCAGCACGTCCTTGCTGGGCATGTCCAGGTGGTTGGTGGGCTCATCGAGGATGAGCAGGTTGACGGGTTGCAGCAGCAGACGTATCATGGCCAGTCGGCTCTTTTCGCCTCCGCTCAGCACTTTGACCTTCTTGTCGGCATTCTTGCCGCCGAACATAAAGGCGCCCAGGATGTCGTTGATGCGTGTGCGTATGTCGCCCACAGCGACATAGTCGATGGTGTCGTGCACCGTCAACGTCTCGTCGAGCAACTGTGCCTGATTTTGGGCGAAATAGCCTATCTTGACATTGTGACCGATCTGAAGCTTGCCGTCAAAGGGAATCTCTCCCATGATGCACTTGACGAGGGTCGATTTGCCAGCGCCGTTCTTGCCGACAAAGGCGACTTTCTCGCCACGCTTGATGGTGAACGTCACGTCATGGAACACGTTCAGGTTGCCATAGTCCTTGCGCAGGTCCTCGGCGATGACGGGGTAGTCGCCGCTGCGGGGTGCAGGCGGGAATTTCAGCCTCATGCGGCTGCGGTCCACCTCATCGACCTCGATGCGTTCCAGTTTGTCGAGCATCTTGATGCGGCTCTGCACCTGCACGGCCTTGGTGGCCTTGTAGCGGAAACGCTCGATAAAGTCCTCGGTGTCATGGATGAGCTTCTGCTGGTTCTCATAGGCGCGCATCTGCTGTTCGACACGTTCCTTGCGCAGCTCTACGAACTGGCTGTAGCTCACCTTGTAGTCATAGATTTTGCCCAGCGAAATCTCTATCGTGCGGTTGGTGACATTATCGATGAAGGCGCGGTCGTGAGAAACGAGCAGCAAGGCACCGTTGCGGTTTTTCAAGAATGCTTCCAGCCACTGGATAGACTCGATGTCCAAGTGGTTGGTGGGCTCATCGAGTAACAGCACGTCGGGACGGCGCAGCAACAGCTTGGCCAGCTCGATACGCATGCGCCAACCGCCGCTGAACTCGCTCGTGGGGCGGTCAAAGTCGCTGCGTTCAAATCCCAAGCCCATCAGGGTCTTTTCGATCTCGGCCTCGATATTGTCACTTTGCATTAGGGCACGCAATTCGGTCTTCTGGGCCACTCGCTCGATAAGGTCTTGATACTCCTCGCTGTCATAGTCGGTGCGCTCGGCAAGTTCCTGATTCATCCGGTCGATGGCAGCATCCATCTGCTGCAGGTGCTCAAACGCCCGTCCAGCCTCCTGCTTGACGGTGAACTCATCCTTGAGCTGCATCTGCTGCGGCAGATAGCCGATAGTGATGTCGGCCTGGCGTGCAACAGTGCCACTGGTGGGCTGCTGCTCACCAGTGATGATTCTTAGCATGGTAGTCTTGCCGGCGCCGTTCTTGCCCACCAGCGCTATCTTGTCCCGTTTGTTGACAACAAAACTGATGTTCTCAAACAGCACTTGGCTGCCAAATTCTACCTTGAGTCCCTGTATCGAAATCATGCCTGAATTGCAATTTTGGCTGCAAAATTACAAAAAAACCTAGATACTCTAGAAACTCTAGATAATCTAGTTTTTCTAAAACAGGCTCAATGGCTTCAGCTCGGTTGTTGCGCGGGCCTGCCTGATGTATTCGCCGTTGATGTCGATGCCGATGCTGCGCAGGTTCATCTCGTAGGCGATCTTGCAAGCCGTGCCCGTTCCGCAGTAGGGATCCAGCACGATGCCATCGTGGGGGCAGGTGGCGACCAATGGCAAGCGGTAGAGCGTATCGGGTGCCACGCAGTAGTGTGCGATGCCCGAGCGTTGAACGCCAATGGTCCACACGTCGCTGGGCACCAACCCTTGATGCTGCTTGCCTCTTGTGGTGGGTTTGCCTTTCCCTTTGACCTCGTTGCGCATGATGAGTGCGAAGGTGCGCCTCAGTTCCTCGTCGTTGTAGTAGAAATCGTCATTCTTTACAAGATGGAACATGAACTCGTGCACCTTGCGCAGGTGGTCCTGACTCCCTTGTGGAGATGTTGTGGTCTTGTTCCACACCACCTCGTTGACCAGTTGCCAGCCTTGCCGGTCAATCATCTGGAGCACGACGCGCCAGGGAATACCCTGCACAAAGCCGTCGGTGGTGTCATCGCCCATGTTGAGCCAGAGCGAGCCTTGCGGCTTGAGCACGCGCCAGGCCTGGGCCATGGTCTGCAACAGTTCGGCCACAAATTCCTCCTTGGTGGTGGCTGTGATGCTTTCGGTGCCCTGGCTGCGGCGGCGCCAGTAGGGCGGGGTAGTGACGATGCAATCGATGCTCTCGTCCTCGATGCGTTGCATCACAGTCGCGGCATCACCCTGTTCGTAGTGGGGCAGGGCCGACCGGCCCATGTGGGTCACCAGGCCACGGGTCACGGGAGCAGGGCGATTGGCGTTCTCGTCGCTCTTTGTGCTCTCAGAGCCCTCGGGATGCTCGGTATTGACCATCTCATACAGCAGTTTCACGGCTTGGCTCGACATCTTGTCGTGGGCAATGTTGGAATAAGCCTCGTCAGCAAGCCACATGGCAACCAGTTCGTTGGCATCGGTCTTGAAGATGCGCGCCAGCCGCAGCACCTGGTCGCGTTTGGGACGTCGCTCGCCATGCTCATAGCGGCTGTAAGCGGGCACGTCCACTCCGATGGCCTTGGCAAGGTCCTTCTGCCGTTTGCCGCTCTCCAGACGCAGTTGTTTGATTTTTTCCGAGAAAAGCATATTGGTTGTTGGTTTTTGTTTCTAGTCCTTGGCAGTTGTTTTTAGATGACAAATTTAGGCAATATCTTTTTCATTATCAAAGATATTGCCTAAAAAATGTTTCTTTTCAGTTATTTTCTTTCTTGGCCGCTGTGCGTTATTTCCTTTTTTTGCGGCGATGCTGATAGCGCCAGTGGTGCTGAATCGAGTGGTAGAGATAGTGACGGAACGGATGCAGCAGCCAGTAGCGGTAGAACAGGAATGCCGCTGCTGCGCCCAGGGTAGCGGCATACACGTTGTTGATGTCATAGTTGTAGCCGTTGGTCCTCCACATCAGACCGATCTCAAACAACAGTGACATCACAGCGGTGACGGCAGCCAGAGCCATCTCCTGGTTGAGCTTGCTGTGGTGAGGCAGACGCGACTTGGCATAGTCGAGAATGAATGTCAAGGCGACAAGGAAATATAGGATGAAATGTCCTACCTGCTCAGCGTATGGAAATATTTTTAAACTATTGATACCCAGTGGGTTTTTGACAAATGTAAAGAAGATCGCCACCAGCACCATGAAAAGCGATGGCAGTCCTTTTGGTATAGACAGAATAAAGTTTTTCATCTGTGAGTTACGGGTTTCATTTAATTTTCAATCGACAAAGGTAATCATTTTTCCTTTATGCCGATGTTTTTTTGAGAAAAATTACAGTAATTATTCACGATAAGCTAAAAAGATGGCCGATGATTACCGATAATAGACCGAATTAGGGTATTTTTGCGCTTGAACAGAAAAACGGAGCGAATGAAGCGATTACTTGACATGACCAAACGGGAGCGGCGAGGAACCATCGTTGTGCTGTTGCTGATAGCGGTGATACTGGCCACCACACTGTTGATGCGCACGAGGCGTGGCAGCGCTCCTGTGGCCGGGACCGATGCGGTTACACTCCAGGCCTTTGAAACCCAGACCGACTCGGCTGTCGTGACCGTGAACTCGCCCGTTCGCCACAAAACCGACAGGAAAAAGTCCCATAAACGCCGTGCGGCAAAGAAGGCCAGGCCTGCCGACAAACCTCGACGCTTGGACCCGGTTCCGCAGTTCAGAGCGCCGTAATGGCTTAAAAAACCATTAATTCGTTTGACGGATTGAGCGGATTGTGCTACTTTTGCCACCATTAAATCAATAAGAACTATGACAAAACGAGGAGGATTTGCAACACGTATGGGTGCCATTGCCGCGGCAGTTGGCTCGGCTGTGGGTTTGGGAAACATCTGGCGTTTCCCCTACGAGGCAGGCATGAACGGAGGCGGTGCCTTCATCCTGGTGTATATCGGCTGCATCTTGGTGATGGGAATTCCCGTGATATTGAGTGAGTTCATCATCGGCCGTTCGACGCACAGCAACATGAAGGCTGCGTTAAGGCGCCTCTCGCCGGGCAAGAAATATTACCTCTTCACCTACCTGTGCATACTGGGCAGTTTTATCGTCATTGGCTTCTACAGTGTGGTGTGCGGCTGGATCATCGAGTACCTTTATCAGGCCGCCATTGGCCAGTTGAGCGGTCACACTCCCCAGGAATACAACGAAATGTTCTCTTCGCTGGTAGCCAGTCCTTGGCGTTGTGTAGGCTGGACGATACTCTTCCTCATTCTCAACTTCCTCGTGATGAGCCGTGGTGTCGAGAAGGGTATTGAACGTGTGGCAAGGGTGATGATGCCGTTGCTGTTTGTCATCCTGGCCATCTTCTGTATCAACTCGTTGTTAATGCCGGGAGCCGGCAAGGGACTCAAGTTCCTGTTTTACCCCAACTTCTCGGCCTTGACGATGCGGGGAGTGCTTGATGCCTTCGGGCAGGCTTTTCTCTCGCTGTCCATCGGTATTTCATGCCTGGTGACCTACAGTTCCTACTTCAAAGATGACACCTCGCTGGCTAAGGATGCCATTACCGTAGCGAGTCTCGATACGCTGGTGGCTATCCTCTCAGGCGTGATGATATTCCCTGCAGTGTTCTCCTTCGGCGTTGAACCCACCGCTGGCCCGCGCCTCATTTTTGAGGTGTTGCCGGGCATTTTCCAGCAGATGACGGGCGGCTATTTCTGGGCCTTGCTGTTCTTCCTGCTGGTGTTCTTTGCCTCGTTGACTTCGACGATTTCCCTTAGCGAGATCCCCATCACTTTCCTTATCGAGGAGCGCAACCTGACGCGCAATCAAGCCATCAATTGGGCTGCCCTGGTCACCTTTGTGCTGGCAACGCTGGCTGCCCTGTCATTCAATGTCCTTGACGACATCAAGTTGTGGGGCAAGAACATCTTCGACATGATGGACTATGCCGCCAGCAACATCTTTATGCTGTTGGGCGGACTGTTTACTGCCGTCTATGTGGGATGGATTCTCGACCGTAAGGTCGTTCACAACCAGCTCACCAACAACGGCCGCCTGAAGGCCAGGTTCGTTGAGCCCTATCTCATCTTCTGCCTGCGCTACGTCGCCCCCGTTTCCATCTTCTTCATCTTCCTCTACCTCACCGGCATCATCTAACCAACACAACGACAACCTCGACACAGCAATTTATAAAAACAACTCTAACAACTGTCAATCAAAAAGATGGTTGCTGAGCTGTCCCCAGTTATAATTAAGCGCCCGGCCCTGTTGTCTAAGTATTGCAAGCCTCTGGCTTGTAATATACTTGTTATTGTTGAGAGAGGTGGGCGCGGATGGCGGCGGTGAAGGGGCGCCAGTATTTTTGGCATTTGACATCGCCGACGCCGTAGATGATGCCGAACTCGGCTTGGGTTGTGGGCTTCTCGGTGGCCATGGCGGTGAGTGACTTGTCGCTGAAGACCATATAGGGGGCGATGTGGTTTGCCTGGGCGAGGGCTTTGCGCAGGTCGCGCAGTTTGTCGAACAGGGCTTTGTCTATCTGTTTGGCCGGTTGGGTTTCTTCGACGATGATCGGGGCGGCTTTCTCTTGCTTGAATGCGCGGCGCTTGAAACGGTTCAGCTCGATGGACTGGCGGCCGAAGAGCACTTCGTTGCCGTATTCGGTGACTTTGAGGTGGTTGTTCTCGTTATAGGCGACCTCAAATAGCCCCATTTGGAGCATCTGTAATAAGTAGGCGTTCCACTCAAGGACGTTGAGGTCGTGCCCCACGCCGAAGGTCTTGAGCCTGTCGTAGCCCTTGTCGATGATATCGGCCTTGCGCATGCCGCGCAGGATGTCGGTGACGGTATACAGGCTGGCTTGCTCGTCGGTCCGCTTGATGGCGCTCAAGGCCATCTGGGCTAGCCGGGTACCGTCGAAACGTTCGGGCGGGTTGTCGCACACGTCACAGTTGTGGCAGTCATGGTCGAAGCGCTCGTTGAAATAGCTGAGCAGGATGCGCCGGCGGCACACGCCGCTCTCGGCAAACTGTTGCATGCTGCGCAGCTTGTCGGTGTTGACCTGTACCTGACCTGACTGGCGGGCAAACTGCTGGAGGGTGACCACGTCGCCATAGTTGTAGAACATGAGGGCCTCGGCGGGCATGCCGTCGCGTCCTGCCCGACCGATTTCCTGGTAGTAGCTCTCGATGTTGCGCGGCATGTTGCTGTGGATGACGTAGCGCACGTTGCTCTTGTCGATGCCCATACCGAAGGCGATGGTGGCGCACACCACTTTCACGTCGTCGTTGATGAAGTCGCGTTGCACCTGTTGCTTGTCACTGACGCTCATGCCCGCATGAAAGGCGCGGGCGCTGATGCCCAAGCGGCTCAGGTTGGCGGCCATGGTCTCGGTGTCCTTGCGGCGCAGGCAGTAGATGATGCCGCTCTCGCCCTGGTGCAGGTTGATGAACTGCACGATTTGGCGCAGCTTCTGCTTGCCCGATGAGCCCGTCACCACGTTGAGGGATATGTTGGGCCTGTCGAACGAGCTGATGAAGAGACGTGCATCGGGGATGTTGAGCTGTGTGGCGATGTCGTCGCGTGTGATGCGGTCGGCGGTGGCGGTCAGGGCCATCACGGGGATGTGCGGGTAGCGCTGCTTGAGGCAGCCCAGCTGGGTGTACTCAGGGCGGAAGTCGTGTCCCCATTGCGAGATGCAGTGGGCCTCGTCCACGGCAAAGAGGCAGATGCGCTGGGTGATGGAGGTGGACCAGCGGTCAATCTCGCTCAATAGTTTCTCGGGCGAGATATAGAGCAGTTTGACCTTGCCCTGCATGAGCAGGTCCATGGTGTGTCGGTTCTCGGACTCGCTCTTCTCGCTGTTGAGGGCTAAGGCAGGCACGCCGTTCTGCTGCAGCGCGTCGATCTGGTCGTTCATGAGTGCCAGCAGCGGGGAAATGACGATGGCAAAGCCGTCATCGCTCATCAGTCCTGGAAGTTGATAACATATGGACTTGCCGCCGCCAGTGGGCATGAGCACGATGCTGTCGCCGCCGTCAAGGGTGTGGTCGATAATGTCCCACTGTTGACCACGAAAACCGTCATAGCCATAACAACTCCTCAACAGCGCCAATGCATATTCCTGGCGAGTCAATCCGTGATAATCACTCATGATCAATCAACTAAAAACTAGAAACTAAGAACTGAGGACTGGAAACTAATAAGCATTATCCTCGCCCTTGAGGGCGTTCCACACGGTGCGGAAGATGATTTTCAGGTCCATGAAGAAGGTCCAGTTCTCGGCGTACCAGACGTCGTACTCGACACGCTTCTCCATCTGCCACAGCTCCTCGGTCTGACCGCGGTAGCCGCGCACCTGAGCCCATCCGGTGATGCCGGGCTTGATGGTGTGCCGCAACATGTACTTGTCGATGAGTTCGCTGTAGAGCTCGGTCTGTGCCACCATGTGCGGACGGGGGCCCACGATGCTCATTTCGCCGCGCCACACATTATAGAACTGCGGCAGCTCGTCGATGCTGGTTCGGCGCAGGAAGTTGCCGAAACGTGTCACACGCGGGTCGCCCTTGGTGGCCTGGAGCGTGTCGCTGTCGGCATTGATGCGCATCGTGCGGAATTTGTAGCAGTCGAATGCCTGTCCGCGGTAGCCAGTGCGTTTCTGCACAAAGAAGATCGGGCCCGGCGACGACAGCTTGATGCCGATGGCCACAGGGATGATGACCAGTGGCGACAGGATGAGTGCTATGGTCGACATCACCAGGTCAAAGGCGCGCTTGACGATGCGGTTAATGGGGTTTTTTAAGGGGTAGGGGTGGACGGCAAGAATGGGGATATCGCCCACCGACTGCAGCTCGAACTGGCGGGTTACCGTTCGTCCAAACTGCGGAACATAATAGAAATCGACTGCATTGTTGTCGGCAATGCGGATCATGCGCGACACGTTCTGGTTGTCCTCGATGTCGGGCACGGCGCAGAACATCTCGTCGACCTGATGGGTCTTGACAAACTGCTCCACGTCGTCGAGGGTTCCCTGATAGGCCGCCGATGCCGAACGCGCCTTGGGGTTGTCGTCGAAGAATCCCACGATGTGGTAACCGTAGCCCATGTCGGCCAGCATCTCGTTGATGAGGCGCACGCCCACCGTGCCGCCACCGATGACGATGACGCGCTTGAAGTTAAAGCCCCTGTTGCGGTACAGCTTGACAAACTGTCGTGAGATGACCCACCATGCCGCAAGCGCGACAAAGAAGATGATGTAGAACCACAACAGGCGCTGCCACTGGGCGTCGGCATGTCCCAGGAACGTGGTGAGCGTGACGAAGATACCCGCATGGGTGAGCACCAGCTTGAGTGCCTGGCCGACGACCTTCTCGGCATAGAAGACGCGGCGCTCATGCACATTGTTGTAGAAATACAGGCAGACCACCATCGCCACATTGAGCACAAGCCACACAGGCCTGGAATACAACTCATTGCTGGCGGGCAGGGCTTCGCGTTGCCAATACATGGACGCGAAGAAGGCCAAGTTGACAATCAGCAGGTCGATGATGCTGAATATCCACTTGACAAACTGGCCGTATCTGCCTTTGCTCTTCATTTAACGGTGAGATGGTGTTTTCGTTAATGGTTGTCTTAAAGTCAACAAACGACGGGGGAGCGGCAATTTTCACTCCCCAGTCGCTGTTATGGATGTGTCGATGACAGTACCATGTCCACTGTGCGTGGTGGATTAGGCGTTGTCCAGTTCTTTGATTTTCTGTTCGAGCTCAGCAATTTCCTCTTTGAGCTTGGCAATGCGGCGTTCCATTTCCTGGACGAGCGAGTTGCCGCTCTTGGTGTTGGCGGTCAGGAAGCCCATGTTGTTCTCGAAGGTCTTCAATTCGCTCATGCGCTGCTCGTAGGTGCGCACCAGGCGGTCGCGCTCGCTCAGGTTACGGTCGCCACCCGACTGGCGCGGGCCGCGTGAGCCGCCCTCGCCACGCGGACGTGAGCCACGCATGTTGAGCGTTTCGAACGCCTTGTCGACCAACTCGCGGTACTGGGCGTAGATTTTGTCTTTCTCCTTGAAGGGCACGTGGCCGATTTCCTGCCAGCGGTCCATCAGGTCGCGAACGGTCTGGGCTGCATCCTCGGCAGCCTCCTCGATGGTGGCCTTGAGGTTGGCGATGACCTCCTTCTTGGCCTTGAGGTTATCGTGCTCGACGGCGTGGACGTTGACGTTCTGCTTCTTCTTCTCCTCGAAGAAGTGGTCGCAAGCGGCAATGAAACGTTTCCACACGTTGTCGCTGTATTTCTTCACTACGGGACCGATGGTCTTCCACTCCTTCTGCATCTCGACGAACTTGTCGGTTGCTTCCTTCCATTCGGTGGAGTCCATCAGGGCCTCGGCGCGCTCACACAGGTCAATCTTCTTGGCCAGGTTGGCGCTGAGTTCCTCCTTCATGGACTTGTAGAACTCGGCCTTCTTGGCGAAGAAGTCGTCGCATGACTTGCGGAAACGGGCAAACAGGGCGGCATTGGCCTTGCGTGAAGCGTAACCCAGCTTCTTCCAGTCCTCTTGCAGGGCGATGATCTGCTTGGTCACCTCGTCCCACTGGGCATAGGTCTTGAGGTTGTCGGTCGAAATCTGTTCGATCTTCTCGCACAGTTCGGTCTTGGCATCGGCATTCTCTTTCTCCTTGCTCTTGCGGTCTTCAAAGAAGGTCTGGTACTTCTTGTTGATGGCGCTGGATGCGGCCTTGAAGCGAGCCCAGAGCTCCTCGCGCAGTTCCTTGGCAACGGGGCCGATTTCGCGCCAGTTGTTGTGCAGCTCCTGCAGTTTCCTGAAGGCGGCCACGATGTCGGTCTCCTCGTCGAGGGCCTCGGCTTCCTCACACAGCTGCTGCTTCAACTCCAGGTTCTTCTTGAAGTCGTAGTCGCGCAGCTCCTTGTTCATCTTGAGCACGTCATAGAAACGCTCGGTGGCGCGCTGGAACTCTTTCCAGATGTCGGTGTCGGCCGTGGCGGGCACTTCGCCGGCGTCCTTGAACTCCTGCTGCAGCTGCTTCACGCGGTTGAACTGGCGGTTGATATTGTCGGGGTCGTTGGCAATCTCGTTGATGAGAGTAATGATCTGGCGCTTCTTTTCGAGATTGGCCTCACGGTTGGCCTCTTGGGCGGCATTATATTCGGTGCGGCGTTCCTTGAGCACGTTGAGCAACTCCTTGAGGTTGTTCTCATCGGCATCCTCTTTGGGGGTGAAGTCACTCTCCTCGTTGCCGTTGGCAAGGAAGGCCTCTTTCTCCTGAGCTGTCTCCTCGCGGCGCAAGGCGAAGAAAGCAGCCTTGATGGCTTGCACTTCGTCCTTCACCTCCTCGATGGGACGGGCTGCAGCGGCACGCATCAGGTCCACCAGCTCGCTCTTGGTCTTGCCGGCCAGGTCCAGTTTTGGTGCGGCCTCTTCGGTGGCAGGCTCATCGGCTTTGGGCTCCTCGGCGACGGGCTCTTCGGCCTTGGGCTCCTCGGCGACAGGTTCTTCGGCCTTGGGCTCTTCGGCAACGGGTTCTTCAACTTTAACTTCTTCACTCACAACTTCCTGGGGCTCGTTCTGGGCCTCAGTGCTCAAGATTTGATCCTTCTCGAGATTGTTCATCGATTCAGATTGTTCACGCGGTTCCATCATAATAACAAGTTTTTGTTCAGGTTCCATATGGCGCCTGATGTTAAATTACAAACCCCAAATTTAGGCATTTTTTCTCATCTGCAAAGCCATTTCCGCGTTTTTTTTCAAATTTTTCTGTTTTTTCAATAAAAAAGGACTTACCGGCATTTTGCGCCGGTAAGTCCATATGTTTTGATTTGCAAGGAATTGAACGACTTATTTCACGATCGTAGCCTTGACAATCTTGATGTCGACGGTGGGTCGGTCCATTCGTCCCGTGGTTGTGTTCTGGATCTTGTCTACCACGTCCATGCCCGAAACGACCTCGCCAAAGACGGTGTACTGGCCGTCGAGGTGGGGTGTGCCGCCCACGCTGGTATAAGCGTCAATCTGCTCGTCGGTGAATTTGACTGCAACGTTGGCAGCTTCGGCCTCGGTCTGCTGGATGAGTTCGTTCTGCAAAGCCTGGAGGCCTGCGGTGTCCTGCGACTGCTGCAGCTGCTGGATCTTAGCGTTGTTCTCGGTCACCAGACGACGGAAGATGTCCTGCTTCTTCATGTCGGCCATGCGCTTGGCCATCATGTTGAGCTCGTCGCTGCTGTAGATCTTGCCGGTGACGATGTAGAACTGGCTGCCGCTGCTGCGGCGCTCGGGGTTGACCTGGTCGCCGGTGCGTGCTGCTGCCAGCGCTCCACGCTTGTGGAAATACTGGGGATAAACAAACTCGGCCTCGATGGTGTAGCCGGGGTCGCCGTCGCCAAGGGTGGTCTCGGGACCGGCATTCTTGGAGTTGCCGTCACCCGTCTGGATCATGAAGTCCTTGATCACGCGGTGGAAGAGCACACCGTCATAGTAGCCTTCCTTGACGAGCTTGATGAAGTTGTCGCGGTGTTGGGGTGTCTCGTTGTAAAGCTCGACGACGATGTCGCCCAGCGTTGTCTCGAGTTTAACTTTTGTCATTTTGTTATCGGCTTTTGTCTTTTTGGCTGCGCTGGCTGTACCCTCGGTGTTGCTTGCCGAGCACGACATGAGCGTGAACGCAATCATCATGATGGAAAAAAAGAAATTCCTCTTCATTTTACTGTTATTGATGTTTCAGTTAGTAACGGCTTTAGATACCCACGGGATAGAGGCGCTTGTAGATGCGGCGGAAGTTGTCGTCGGTCTCGCTGAGCTCGGCAGCGCGCTCCTTGTAGTCGGCACCCCAGAGCGACGAGGCCAGGTAGGCCAGATAGACGTGGTCGCGGTCCTTGGCGATGGCGGCTTTGACGAGCAGGTCGATGCTCGAGGCATACTTGTCGCGGTCGATGGCGTTGAGGTAACGTGCGGTGCTCACAACAAACTGTCCGGTGCGGTCCTTGAGAATCATATTGTCCACCAGTGCGTTCATGTCCTTGTCGATATTGCCCATATTGTTGGCAATGTATTCATAGGTCAACAGCCCGTTGGTGTCGGTGTCCAGTATTTTCTTGATTTCGTTGTCCATTCTATTAATAATGTAGTTCGTTTACAAACGGCAAAGATAGTGCTTTTTTTCTACCTGTATTCTATTCGTGTGGAAAAATGTTGATGGCCTTCCAAAAAATCAGATTTCGGCTTCTACAAAACTAAAAAAATGTAGTAACTTTGTCAGTTAATAGTAAAACGACATTTAAACTACTGATAAACTATGGCAAAAATCCGCAATTTCATGCTTCTGTGCCTGTGCGCGCTGGTGGTGGTTCCCGCCCTGCGTGCCGAGCATCTGTTGATTATCGCTGTTAATGACACCCATAGCCAGGTCGACCCGGCCAGTGACGGCATGGGTGGTGTGGCACGCCGCCGCGCCATTTATGACCAGCTGCGCGCCGCCAATCCCAACCATGTGCTCATCCATGCCGGCGATGCCGTGCAGGGCACGCTGTTCTTCTCGCTCTATCGGGGCGAGGTGGAGTATGCGCTGATGGATTCGCTGGGCTATGACGCGATTATTCTGGGTAACCATGAGTTTGACAACGGCATGGAGGAACTGGCCGAGCACTACCGCAACGTGGATGCCGTGAAGATGAGCGCCAACTATGACTTCAGCGCCACTCCGCTCGACGGCCTGTTTCATCCCTACTGGATCAAGGCTGTGGGCGACAAGCGCGTGGCCTTCTTCGGCATCAATGTCAATCCGGCAGGACTGATTGCCGACATGAACTGCGAGGAACTGCGCTACCAGAACGCTCCCGACGTTGCCGATGCCACGGCCAAGTATCTGAAGGAGGTGCAGCATGTGGATTATGCCATCATGGTGTCGCACATCGGCTACAGCAGCTATGAGCCCAGCGAGCCCAACGACACGCTCATCATCAAGAACAGCCATTACATTGATATGGTCATCAGCTCACATTCCCACACGACCATTAAGCCCGGTGGCGGTTGGGACCGTATCGCCAATGCCGACGGCAAGATGATTCCCATCGGCCAGAACGGCAAGAGCGGCAAACTGGTGGCTACCTATGACCTGGACCTGGAGACGGGCGACATCGTCTACAGCCACATCCCCGTTGATGCCAGCTGGGACGAGGCTGCCAGCCACTATATCGCCATGAACCAGTGGCTCGACCACTACCGTCACGGGGTGGACAGCATCATGAACAACCCCGTGGGTACCAGTGCCCGTTTCATGAAGAACTCGAGTGCTGCTGCCCAGAACTGGGTGAGCGATGCCGCGATGGAAATCATCAAGGAACTCTCGGGAATCAAGAATATCGACTGTGCCATCATGAACAAGGGCGGCATCCGCACCGATATGCCCAAGGGCACCGTTACCGAGGGTGTCATCGGCTCAATGTTCCCGTTTGACAATCGCTTTGTGGTGCTCGAGATGCCCGGCACTGAGCTTATCGAGAGCGTGAAGTTGATGTGCGGCCGTGGCGGCGATGCCGTGAGCAAGGAGCTGCGCGCCACCTATAATAAGAAAGGTGAGATGACCGGCGCAACCGTCAAGGGCAAGAAGATTGATCCCAATAAGACTTATATCGTTGCCACCATCGACTATCTGGCCAACGGCGGCGACTACATGACGCCGATGACCCGCTGCAAGCGCCTGTTTGTCGATGTGCAGAAGTATGGCAACCACATTCTTGATTATGTCAAGCGTCTGGAGGCCCAGGGCAAGATGATTGATGCTAAAGACGAGGTGAGAATCAAGCAAAAGTGAACGGCCAATAGAGCCCATAACAGTAAAATAAAATGACCAAATTCAAACGAATCCTTCTCTTAACGGTTGCCGTGGTGCTCACGTTGGGCGCGACTGGCCGTGAATCCACACGACTGCCCAACCTGTTCAATCAGGTGGACCAGGTGGCGATGAACCAGTGGGTTGACAGTGTGTTCAACAGTCTGTCGCCCGAGGCGCGCATCGGCCAGCTGATCGTCGCTTCGGTGACACCGTCGGGCAACGATGCCACCCGTGAACTGGTGCGTCGGCTTGTCGTGCAGAACATGGTGGGCGGACTCATCTATGAGAACAGTTCCATGGCCGACCAGGCTGCTGTGACCAACCTGGCACAGTCGCTGGCCACCGTGCCGCTGATGATTACCATCGACGGCGAGTGGGGCCTGGGCATGAGGCTGAAGGAAGTGCCCAATTTCCAGCGCAACCTCATTTTGGGCGCATTGGACAACGATATGCTGCTCTATGAGTACGGACGCGAAGTGGCTCGGCAATGCCGTCGCATGGGCATCCAGGTGAACTTTGCTCCTGTGCTCGATGTGAATGATAACCCGCTGAATCCCGTCATCGGTGACCGTTCCTTCGGCGAGAGCCCCGAACTGGTGGCCAGGCACGCCATCGCCTTTGCGCGTGGACTGGAGGATGGCGGCGTGATGGCCGTGGGCAAGCATTTCCCCGGTCACGGCTCATCCAGCGAGGATTCGCACAAGACCCTGCCGGTCATCAACAAGTCGCTGCAGGAAATCAACACATGCGAGCTGGTGCCGTTCCGCAAGTTTGTCGATGCCGGTTTGAGCGGTATCCTCACGGCGCACCTGCTGGTGCCCTCTATCGATGGCGGCAAGGCTCCCACTAGCCTGTCCAATGACTGCGTGGGCACGCTCTTGCGCAACGAGTTGGGTTTTGACGGCCTGATTTTCACCGATGCGCTGAACATGAAGGGCGCGACCCAGATGCTGAAGGGTTCGGCCTGTGTCAACGCGTTGCTCGCTGGCAATGATGTGTTGCTCATGCCCGAGAATGTCGCTGACGAGATCGCCGCCATACAGCGTGCCGTGGCTAACGGCACCCTGAGCCAGCAGCTCGTCGATGAACGTTGCAAGAAAATCCTGCGTTACAAATATGCGCTCAACCTCACGAGTCCCCAACAGGTGAGCACGGCCAACCTGCTCAATGACGTCAACTCGCAGCGTGCGGCAGTGCTCAAGCGCCAGCTCACTGCCGGCAGCATCACCGTCATCAAGAATAACGACAACATCCTGCCTATCCACAACCTGCAGAGCCGTCGCATCGCCGTGGCCACCATCGGCAACGAGAACGGCACGGCATCGACGTTCACGCGCCGCTGCGCCGACTATGCCCAAGTGAAGCGTTTCGACCTGGCCAAGGCCGGTTCGGCCAGTGCCCTTGCCGAGCAACTGCACGATGGCCACTTCAATACCATCATTGTTGAGGTGGGCGAGGACAATGCCGACAACCGTGCGGCCCTCGACGTTGTGGTCAAGAAGTGCAAGAACGTGATTGTGGCGCTCACCTGCAAGCCCTACGAAATCAAGAATTACGGCAGTGCCATCACCCACAAGCATGTCAAGGCCGTGGTGCTGACCTACCAGAACAATAGCCTGGCCGAGGACTATGCCGCACAGACCATCTTCGGCGGCAATGCAGCCGGCGGCAATTTGCCCGTCTCGTTGAGTTTCCAGGGCAAGAAGACCCGATATGATGCGGGTCACGGTATCCACTACGACGCTACCAGATTGGGTTACTCCATTCCTGCCGAAGTGGGCTTGGATAACCGTCTGACGGCACAGATCGATTCGGTGTGCCGCTTGGGTGTGCAGCAGCATGCTTTCCCCGGCTGCCAGGTGATTGTGGCACGTCATGGCAAGGTGGTTTACAAGGGCTCATTCGGCACCATCGACTATAGCAGCACGGTCAAGGTGGACGACAACACGCTGTTTGGCCTTGCGTCGGTGTCTAAGGCTACCGGCACCATCAGCGGTGTGATGAAGGCCTTTGACGACGGCAAGTTCCGCCTCGACGACAAGGCGAGTCAGTATATTCCCGGCTTGCGCGACGGCGACAAGGAGGACATCACCTTCCGCGACCTGCTGTATCACGAGACGGGCATGCCGGCCTCGCTCGACATGTGGAAGATGATGATGGACCCCAACACCTATAGCGGTGCCCTCATCGCAGGTGCCGAGGACTCCAACCATCCCATAAAGGTGATGAGCGGCGCATGGGGACATAAAGACGCCAAACTGCGCACCGACATTCTCTCGACCCACAAGACCGACAAGTTCAACATTGCCATTGCCGACGGCATCTGGGGCGGGCGTGTGACCTATGATTCGATCATGAACCGCATGTACCACGCCAAGTTGGGCAAGAAGAAATACCTGTACAGCTGCTGCAACTTCTCGCTGCTGGCCGATGCCGTGCAGCGCATGACGCACTCGCCGCTCAACTACTATGTGAACAACTACATCTTTGCCCCGCTGGGTGCCTATCACACGATGTACCGTCCGTTGACCAAGTTCTCGCGCGATGAGATTGCCTTTACCGAAAAGGACACCTTCCTGCGTCGCCAGCACATCCATGGTTACGTCCACGACGAGTTGGCCGCCTTCTCGGGCGGTGTGCAGGGCAATGCGGGCCTGTTCAGTAATGCCAATGACCTGGCCAAGCTGTTCCAGATGTGGCTGAACGGCGGCACCTATGGCGGTGTGCGCCTGTTGAAGGCTTCGACTGTAGAGACGTTCACGACACAGAAGAGCCCTAACAGCCACCGAGGTTTGGGCTTTGACAAACCCGTTGTGGGTAATCCTGACGCGAGCAACACCTGTGCCGAGGCCACGCCTGAGACCTTCGGCCACACGGGCTTCACGGGCACGTGCTTCTGGGTGGATCCCAAAAACGACATGTTCTACATCTTCCTGAGCAACCGTGTGAGTCCCACGCGCAACAACCCGAACTTTGGACGCATCAGCGCCCGCAGCCACATCCAGTCGCTTATCTATCGAGCCATCAAGGACTAAACTGTGGACCGGCTGGAGACTGGCTGGATTTTATGGATAATCAATAACTAAAAGACGAGAATTATATGAAAAAGTTAGCATTTGTTTTTACCGCATTGTTGCTGCTCGCATCGTGCAGCAAGGGCTACAAGTTGACAGTCACCATGCCTGACGACAGCAATAACGGCGAGACTGCCTTCTTGACCAACTATGATACGGGCGATACCGTCGCCACGGCCACCATCGAGAACGGGGTGTGCACCTTTGAGGGCGAAGCCGACAAGGGCTTCTTTGCACGCCTGTATGTGGGTGGCAATCCTTACGGCTTTATCATTGAGCCGGGTGAGGTGAAACTGAATATTGCCGAGGGTACCGCCATCAGTCCGCTCAACGACAAGATGGCTGCCTGGAGCAAAGAGATGCAGAAAATCGCTGATGACACCACCGTGACCGAAGCCGAGAGCGACGCCCGCTATGCCGAGGGACTGTTGAAGTTCTATCAGGAGAACAAGGACAATGCTATCGGCCCTTGGGCCTTCTGCAACTACTTGATGTATAAGGACCTGAACGAGGCCGATATTGATGCGCTCGTGAAGGATGCTCCTGCCGAGTACGCTCAGTTGAAGCGTGTCGAGAAGGCCAAGAATGCCGCCCGTCAACTCACTGTCACCGCCGAGGGGCAGAAGTTTACCGACTTTGAGGTCGTGGCCGAGGATGGCGCCAAGCAGAAGCTGTCGGACTATGTGGGCAAGGGCAAGGTCGTTGTCGTTGACTACTGGGCCAGCTGGTGCCCTCCCTGCCGTGCCGAGATTCCCAAACTGCAGGCCTTGAAGGCTAAGTATGGCGACAAGTTTGATGTGCTGGGCGTTGCCGTGTGGGACAACCCTGACGACACCCGCAAGGCCATCGAGGAGCTCAAGATCACGTGGCCTGTTATCATCGGCACCCACAAGCTGACTGAGCCGACTGACCTGTACGGCATCAAGGGCATTCCCCATATCATCGTCTTTGCCCCCGACGGCACAATCCTGTCGCGCGGCTTGACAGGCGAAGACCTGGCTAACAAGCTGGCCGAGCTGACGAAGTAATGGCTGTTGTCGTGTTACGAGCTGGTAGCTCGTAATACTGGACAACCCGTAGTGACGACTGGCTTGTTATTTACTGGACAGAACTTCAATAACCTATTGTAAAAAACAAACGGTGGGGCCGGAATGGCTCCACCGTTTGTTTTGTTGATGTTGTCTTGTGCTTACTCGGCCTCGACGGCTGCCTGTGCGGCGGCAAGGCGTGCGATGGGCACGCGGTAGGGCGAGCAGGAAACGTAGTTCATACCCAACTTGGCGCAGAACTTGACGCTGCTGGGCTCACCACCGTGCTCACCACAGATGCCGAGGTTGAGCTCGGGTTTGGTGGCACGACCCTTGCGGCATGCCATCTCGACGAGCTGGCCAACGCCTTCCTGATCGAGTACCTCGAACGGGTCAACCTTGAGGATGCCCAGGTTCTTGTAGATGGCGAGGAACTTGCCAGCGTCATCACGCGAGTAACCGAAGGTCATCTGGGTCAAGTCGTTGGTACCGAACGAGAAGAAGTCTACCACCTGTGCGATCTGGTCGGCAACGAGGGCTGCACGCGGAATCTCAATCATGGTACCTACCTTGTAGGCAACGGTCTCACCGCGCTCGGCAAATACCTGCTTAGCCACATTGTTGATGATGTCGGCCTGCATCTGGATCTCGTTCTTCACACCAATCAGGGGAACCATGATCTTGGGATGAACGTCGATGCCCTTAGCCTTCACGTTGAGAGCGGCCTCGATGATAGCACGTGCCTGCATCTCGGTGATTTCGGGATAGGTGTTGCCCAGACGGCAGCCACGGTGACCCAGCATGGGGTTGAACTCTTCCAGACCGTCGCACACGAGTTTCACCTCCTCGAGGGTGCGGCCCGTCTGCTCGGCGAGCTCACGCATGGTCTCGAGCTGATGGGGAACGAACTCGTGCAAGGGAGGATCGAGCAGGCGGATGGTTACCTCATAGCCGTCCATAGCCTCGAAGATGCCTTCGAAGTCGCCACGCTGCACGGGCAGGAGCTTAGCCAGAGCGATGCGGCGTGAAGCCTCATCGGGAGCGATGATCATCTCGCGCATGGCCTTGATGCGGTCACCCTCAAAGAACATGTGCTCGGTGCGGCACAGGCCGATACCGTGGGCACCCAACTTGCGTGCTACGCTGGCGTCGCGAGGCGAGTCGGCGTTGGTGTAAACGTCCATCTTGCTGTATTTCTCAGCCAGGTTCATCACGGTTGCGAAGTCTCCGCTCAGGTCGGCGTCAACAGTAGCTACGAGGCCGTCATAAACCTCACCGGTGCTACCGTTAATCGAAATCCAGTCACCCTCGTTGTAGGTCTTGCCACCCATCTCGACGGTGCGGGCCTTGTAGTCCACCTTGATCTCGCCGGCACCCGAAACGCAGCACTTGCCCATACCACGGGCAACAACGGCTGCGTGTGAGGTCATACCGCCACGAGCGGTGAGGATACCCTGAGCCACGCTCATGCCACGCAGGTCCTCGGGAGAGGTCTCGAGGCGCACCATGATGACTTTCTTCTTGCGCGAAGCCCATTCCTCGGCGTCGTCGGCAAAGAACACGATTTGACCGGTTGCGGCACCGGGGCTGGCGGGCAGACCCTTGGCCATAACCTTGGCGTTCTTAACGGCAGCCTTGTCAAACACGGGGTGCAGCAGCTCGTCGAGCTTGCCGGGCTCCATGCGCTTGATGACGGTCTTCTCGTCGATAGCGCCCTCACGCAGCAGGTCCATGGCAATCTTCACCATAGCGGCGCCGGTGCGCTTACCGTTGCGGGTCTGGAGCAGCCAGAGCTTGCCGTCCTGGATGGTGAACTCCATATCCTGCATGTCGTGGTAGTGGTCCTCGAGCTTCTGCTGGATGTCAACGAGCTGCTTGGCGCACTCGGGCATCGACTCCTCGAGAGAGGGATACTTGGCAGCGCGCTCTTCCTCGCTGATGCCTTGCAGCTTAGCCCAACGGCGGCTGCCCTCGGTCATGATCTGTTGCGGGGTGCGTACACCAGCCACAACGTCCTCGCCCTGAGCATTGATCAGGTACTCACCGTTGAACAGGTTCTCGCCAGTACCGGCATCACGTGAGAAGCAAACACCGGTTGCACTGTTGTTGCCCATGTTACCATAGACCATGGCCTGTACGTTAACAGCCGTACCATACTCCTCGGGGATCTGGTTCATGCGGCGGTACAGGATGGCGCGGTCGTTATTCCAGCTGTCAAATACAGCGTAGATGGCACCCCACAGCTGATCGTAGGCATCGGTGGGGAAGTCCTTGCCGGTATTCTCCTTAACGGCGGCCTTGAAGCGCTTCACGAGTTCCTTGAGATCATCGACGTCTAGCTCGGTGTCGAACTTCACGCCCTTCTTCTCTTTCAGTTCCTCGATAATTGCCTCGAAGGGGTCGATGTCGGTCTTGTTGGTGGGTTTCATGCCCAGCACAACGTCACCGTACATCTGCACAAAACGGCGGTAGCTGTCCCAAGCGAAGCGGGGGTTGCCCGACTTCTGAGCCAGGGTCTCGGCTACTGCATCGTTGATACCCAGGTTCAGGACGGTGTCCATCATACCCGGCATAGACACGGGAGCACCCGAGCGAACCGAAACCAGCTGAGGATTGCTGGGATCATTGAACTTGTTACCGGTCAGTTTCTCGATGTGAGCTACAGACTTCATCACATCGTCCTTGATCATCTCAACGACGGCTTCGCGACCCTTCTGGTTATAGAGGGTGCAAATCTCGGTGGTAATGGTGAAACCCGGGGGAACAGGAACACCAATTAAGTTCATCTCGGCAAGGTTAGCGCCCTTGCCACCCAGTAAATCCTTCATGTCGGCACGACCCTCTGCTTGGCCGTTACCAAAAGTGTAAATCGCTTTCATTTACTAAAGTTTTCTGTTGAATATAATTGCAATTATTATAAATTTCATTTTTGCGGTGCAAAGGTAATGAATTTTGGACAAAATATAGCATTATTGACCTTAAAAAATGTATTTTTTATTCAAGGCACTCAAAATACTCGTTTTCTGTTACATTTTGCAAGAAAAAGTGCGGTTTGGCATGATGATTTTGCGCCATCCTGACGGTCATGCCAGGCTCGTCTGCGGCGAGATGCAGTTGGCACCGCTTTTCACGGCACATAATAAAATAAAATGAGAGGACGCCCTGGTGAATGGGCATCCTCTCATCATGAGATGTCAATGGCTGGCAATTATGCCTTTTTTGCAGCGGGTTTCTTAGCCGCAGGTTTCTTAGCTGCAGGCTTTTTGGCTGCCGGTTTCTTAGCTGCGGGCTTCTTGGCAGCCGGTTTTTTGGGAGCGGGTTTTTCCTCCTTGACAGGTTCGGGCTCGGGTTCCTTGACGGGTACCTCATCTACGGGGAAGTCGCCGGTGGTGTCCTGGACGATGTTGTTGCGCATCATCTCTACCTCGCGGTGCAGCTTCTCGATTTCCTGCTCCTGGTTGCGGATGGTGAGCAGCAGCGAGTTCAGCTCCTCGTTGTCGATGCTGGCGGGGTACTGCTCCTCGACGCGCGTCATGAAGTCGCTGAGCACGTTCATGTAGTTGGTGAACGCGGTGTAAGGCGAGTCATAGGGGCTGTAGTGGCTGTGTACCGAGCCATCGTCGTTGTGCTTGGTGGACATGTAGAAGAAGTGGTCGCTGGCCTGCAGATAGTTCCAGTCTTGCTTGATGCGGCGGTCGGTGCACAGGCGCACGCGCTCACCGATGGAGTACAGCTTCCTGACGGCCTCCTGCTGCAGGGTGTTGCCCAACCATGCGCTGGTGTCGCGAGCCTCGTCGGTCCATGACATGGGATAGGGCACAGCAAGCTCGGCAACGGGTTTGAACTTGGCAACCACCTCGCTGGGCGTCCAGAACTGGATGTCGCACTCGGCAGCAAAGCGGGGCAGGGCCTTCATGAACTCGAAGATGCCGCTCTCGCGCGGTTGCAACTCGCCGAATGCGTCATAGTTCATGAACAGGTTAACCAACTGCTCCTCTTGCGGCAACTCGTTGATCCAGTGGATGTATTTGTCGGCGGTGAGGGGATAGGATGCCCACTCGGGATTGCTGAAGCGGAAGGAGATGTCATCGCTGAGCTTGCCATTCTTCAACATGAGTTTGAACTTGGGGGCCGAGGCGCTGCTGTACAGGAAGTTGGGAGAGCGCCAGCCCAGCACGTGCTTGGCGTCGGCGGTGATGGCGGCCTTGAAGCCCATGGAATAAACCATTGCTGCAACGTCGTCGTCATAGATAAGCTCGGTGTTGCGGAACACCTTGGGTTTTTGCCCGAAGAGCTGGAAAATCTTTGCGTCATGAGCCTTGACCTGGGCGACAAACTCGTCGGGGTCATAGAGCGACGACAAGCTGTGGGCGTAGGTCTCGCTCAGGAATTCGACGCAGCCGGTTGCTGCCAGTTCCTTCATCGAGTCGATGAACTCGGGGACATACTGCTCCAACTGCTCGAGCGCGGTGCCGCTGATGGAGAAAGCCACCTTGAACTTCTTGCCGTTTTCCTTAATCATGTCGAGCAGCATCTGGTTGGCGGGCAAGTAAGACCGCTGGGCGATGCGCGTGATGATGTCGTCGTCGGCAAAATCATCATAATAGTAGTGGTCGTTACCGATGTCGAAGAAGCGATAGTGCTTCAGGCGGAACGGCTGATGAATCTGGAAATAAAAACAAATCGCTTTCATATATTCTAGTTGTTAGTTTTTAGTTCTTACTTGGTCTTTAGTTTTTGTTGATGAGGTTGCGGTAGATGTTGATGACCTTGGCACCGGCCTTGTCCCAGGTAATCTGGTTGACCTCGGCCAGTCCTTGATCGCGCAACTCGTTGTACATGGCCGGATACTTGATGATGCTGTAGATGGCATCGGCCATGGCGTTGGTGTCCCAGTAGTCGATCTTGATGACGTTGTCCAGAATCTCGGCACAACCGCTCTGCTTGCTGATGATGGACGGAACGCCCATCTGCATCGCTTCGAGCGGCGAGATGCCGAAAGGCTCGCTCACCGACGGCATGATGTACACGTCGCTGGCCTTGAGCATTTCATACACCTGCTTGCCCTTGAGGAAGCCGGTGAAGTGGAAGCGGTCGGCGATGTCGCGCTTGGCGGCCAGACGTATCATTTTGTCCATCATGTCGCCGCTGCCGGCCATCACAAACTGCACGTCGTTCACCTTGTGCAGCACCTGTGCGGCGGCCTCGACAAAGTATTCGGGACCCTTCTGCATGGTGATGCGTCCCAGGAATGTGACCACCTTGTTCTGCTTGCCGGGAGGGATGGGCAGGTTGAGCAGTTCTTCGTTGAGGGGCTCCACGGCGTTGTGCACGGTTGTCACCTTGTCAGGGCTGATGCCGTATTTCTCGATGACGGTTCTACGTGTGAGGTTGCTCACAGTGATGATGTGGTCGGCGTGATTCATGCCGTCCTTCTCGATGCTGAACACTGTGGGGTTGACATTGCCGCGCGAGCGGTCAAAGTCGGTCGCATGAACGTGGATGACCAGCGGCTTGCCCGTCACCTGCTTGGCATGGATGCCGGCAGGGTAGGTGAGCCAGTCATGGCTGTGGATGATGTCGCAATCCACTGTGCGTGCGATAACGCCAGCCACGATGCTGTAATTGTTGATTTCCTCGAGCAGGTTCTCAGGATAGCGTCCCGAAAACTCGATGCAGCCCAGATCATTGGTGCTCATGTAGTTGAAGTCGCCGTAGATGTGGTCGCGCAGGTTGAAGTACATCTGTGGATCCATCACCTTGCCGATGCGTGTCTGCACATAGTCCCAGTCCACGTTGCGCCATGCTATTGGCGTACTGTTGGCGCCGATGATGTTGGCAAAATCCTTGGGCTCGTCACCCCACGGTTTGGGGATGACAAAGGTGATGTCCATGTCACCGTTTTCCCACATGCCCTTGGTGAGTCCGTAACTTGCTGTTCCCAGTCCTCCCAAAATGTGAGGAGGAAACTCCCAGCCAAACATTAATGCTTTCATATCTCTTGATTAGTTTATTCGTCGATGATGTGCAGGTTCTTGAAAGTGCGCAACACGCGCAAGATGCCGCCCACGTTGGGGGCAAAGCTGACGGCTCCACGGCCGATGAAGGGCGGGTTGCCGTCGTAGAGCTCACTCAACGAGCCGATGCAGCCTTCCTTCATTTCGTCCTCAAATCCAATCATCATCCTCTCGATAAAGGAAATGCTGTTCAGACCGAAGACGCGGATGTAGGCCTTGCTGTAGAAGTCCATCAGCCAGGGACGAGCGCTACCGGCATAGTAGGCCGTCTGGCGCTCCTCGGGAGTGCCCAGATACCAGGGGATGTATCCGTAGCTATTGGGGCTCAACGTGCGCAGTCCCTTGGGGGTGAGCAGCTCGCGGGTAGTGATATCCAGTACGCGTTTGCGCTGACGGCGGTCCAGCGGGCTGTAGTCGGTAGCGGCGGCGATAATCATGTTGGGCCGCACGCTCAAGTCGGTGTAGCTTCCGTTGACGTAGTCATAGAGGTAGCCGTAGTCGGTCATGAACGTCTCGATGAACGACGGCTTGCACTTGTCGGCAATTTCGTTGCAACGGGCAACAAACTCCTTCTCCTCCTCAATCTCACCGAAAAGCTCTTCTACTGCAAACCTTAGTGCGTTGTACCACAGGGCATTGAACTCGACCAGATAGCCCGTGCGCGGAATGAGCGGCGTGCCGTCGGGGTGAGTGCTGTTCATCCATGATACGGGGCGCTTGGTGCCATCGGTGGCGATGAGGCCGTTGGGCTCAAGCTTGAGGTTGGGATGACGGTCGTCGGCAATAAAGTTGATGATGTCCTTCACCAGTTGGCCATAGCGCTCGCGGGCGGCCTCGGCATTGAGGTCGTGGGCATAACGCTGCACAGCCCAGATGGCCCAGAGGGGCACGTCGGGCAGCTCAAGGCCGTCAAGATGCTTGTCGAGGGTGCCGTCACGCATCCAGTCATTGAGCGCGCGCTGGGCGGTGTCCATGATCAGTTCAAAGTCCTGGCGGTGGTGTACCGATAGGGTGCAGCCCGGCAACGCAATGAACTCGTCGCGTGCACGTATCTTGAACCAGGGATAACCGGCCAGCAGATAGTGACCCTCTTTGTTAGTGATGTAGAACTGCTTGGCGCTGTTCTTCATGCAGTTGTAGAAGCTCGTGCGAGGAGTTCGAGGCTTGATTTCATCCTCATACATCTTGGTCAAGGTGCGGGTGTTTACCTCCTCGACGCCTGCCGAGAAAATCAGCGGCTCGCCCTTCTTGATCTCAACCTCGAAGTAGCCGGGCACATACAGGTCCTCGCTGTAGGGGATGCCACGCTCCTGGTCCTTGGTGTACTCGATGTTCTTATACCAGTGCGGGTCAAAGACGAAGCGGGGCTTGTGGTTCATCTGCATGTACAGGGTGGGATAGCCGTTATACATGCAGGTGGCGATACCGTTGGCCACCTCTTGATACTCACGGCTGGCGACAGCATTCTCGACGCACAGGTCGTTGGCGTTGCGGAAGGCCAGGAAGGGCCTGAATTGCAGCGTCGTTGCCGAGTGGGCATCAACCAGTGTGTAACGAATGAGAATAAGGTTCTCGTGAGTGATGAAGATTTTCT
>JAEEGI010002662.1_pt1 | contig 43351 bp, 38 predicted proteins | sample 8958751 | NCBI WGS metagenome assembly JAEEGI01 (sample SAMN16246545, study PRJNA631951) | gut metagenome | biome: gut microbiome; feature: rumen; material: KS-attached | host: Bos | place: Iran: Karaj | collected 2018-10 | reverse complement strand
TTTCATTGATAAATACTACGGCGCCGTCATAAATTTTGGCAGTCGGTTCGGCATTCACATCGGGAGCTGTACGTACATTTACATATGAATCGCAGCACGCGATGCCAATCTGTCCGCCAAGCGTATTGCTTATATCCATTAAAAGCTGAGCTTCGGGGCTTATTACCTCTTTGTTGCAGCCGTCTTCAAGTTCCATCTGTCTTGAAACACCCGTTATCTGTGCTTCCGCAACCTCGTAGGAATCCATTCCTATCGAAGCGTTAAACACAGCCTGCTGGCGGATTTTTGTATTTTCCCACTGACCCATTTCGGTTTCGCCTGCAGCGAGACTCGAATATGAAGTTATAAACACGACAAAAAAGAATGCACTTAAGGCCGCAGCCTGAATTGCACTTATTTTAGTTATGCTGAATACCTTTCCCAATCTTAACATGTTCCGTCTCCTTTAAAGTTAACGCCTGTGTGATTGTTCTTTTTACTTGCGGGTATTGTATCCCGTGGTTAATACCGTTGCCAGAAGGTTTCCTTTTTCGTCAGTCAGAGACATTTCATAAACGCAAGTGGTTTTGCCCCATTTTATCTGCTTTGCTTCGCAGATAATCTTTTCGCCTCTGGCAATCGCATTAAAAGTAATGGTTGAGCTAAGTGACACTATGCCCGGTTCGTCATGGTTTGTTGCTACCGCAAAGGTAAAATCAGCGAGCGTAAAATAAACGCCGCCCATAACGTTTCCGACTGCATTCATATGTCTTTTATCAACCGTAAGGCTGCATATTGCAGTCTTGTCTCCCACCGAATCAATTACCATTCCGTTTTCGGTGGCAAATCTGTCATTTTCAAAGAACTTTCTGATTTCGTTAATGTCTGTCATTTATTCATTTCCCGTTTATTCATTTTATTTCATCGACTCTGCGATGTATCTTGCAACATACACGCCGCTTGCGGATGCATGTGAAAGAGAATGAGTTACGCCCGAACCGTCGCCGATTACGAAGAGGCCCTTGTTGCGTGTCTCAAGATTGTTGTCGATCTCAACTTCCATGTTGTAGAATTTTACTTCCACACCGTAAAGAAGTGTATCGTCGTTTGCCGTACCGGGACAGATTTTGTCAAGCGCATAAATCATCTCGATGATTCCGTCGAGGATTCTTTTAGGAATAACAAGGCTTAAATCTCCGGGTGTTGCAGCGAGTGTGGGTGTTACGTATCCTTCGCTGATTCTCTCGGCATTGCTTCGTCTTCCTCTGGTAAGATCGCCGAAACGCTGTACGATTACACCGCCGCCGAGCATATTCGAAAGTCTTGCGATACTTTCGCCGTATCCGTTGCTGTCTTTGAACGGCTCGGAAAAATGCTTTGACACGAGGAGTGCGAAGTTCGTGTTCTCCGTATGCTTCTCGGGATCCTCGTAGCTGTGGCCGTTAACGGTGATGATACCGTTTGTATTTTCATTAACAACAGCGCCGTGAGGATTCATACAAAAGGTTCTGACAAGATCCTCGAATTTTGCTGTTCTGTAAACGATTTTGCTCTCGTAAAGTTCATCCGTAAGAGATGAGAAAATCTCTGCGGGAAGCTCTACTCTGACACCTATATCAACACGGTTTGATTTGGTCGGAATATCCAGATCATTACAAACCGTTTCCATCCACTTACTGCCTGAACGTCCTACGGAAATAATGCACTTATCGCAGTCATATCTGCCGTCAGCTGTAATTACGGTATATCCTTCGCCGTTCTTTTCAACCTTTTCAACGGGTGTTCTGAAGAAAAATTCAACTTTATCCTTCAAATGGTTGTAAAGGTTTTCAAGCACGATGTAATTAATATCCGTACCTAAATGGCGAACCTGCGCATCAAGAAGGTGAAGGCCGTTCTCAAGGCACATTTTCTTAATCTTGGTATCGGCGGTCGAATATAACTTCGTACCTTCTCCGCCGTAAGCAAGATTAATCTCGTCCACGTACTTCATCAGATCGATGGCTTCGTTTTTGCCGATATATTCGTAGAGCGAACCGCCGAACTGATTCGTGATATTATATTTGCCGTCCGAAAAAGCACCTGCGCCACCAAAGCCGTTCATTATGGCACATGTCGGGCACTTAATGCAGTTCTTGACCTTAACTCCGTCAATCGGACATTTTCTCTTTTCAAGCGGGTTTCCCGCCTCAAAAATCGCTATTTTAAGATTTGAATTTAATTTTGTCAGTTCGAACGCCGAGAATATACCTCCGGGGCCCGCGCCGACGATAATGATGTCATATTTCATGCTAATCCCCCATTCTTGCCCATTATCCATTAGATTATAACACTAAAATCAAACATTTACCACATTTTATGTAAACTTTATCATAAAAAAAGTGGTGCTTTTTAAGGCACCACTCTGTCTTTTATGATTTTTATCCTAATTGTTCATCATGTAGGAAAATACTAAGTACGCAGTCTTTAATGCGTCATGACGAATTCTGTCGTCTTCGATGGAAAAGATATTATCTGCAATGACCTTTGTATCGTCGATGCCTTCAAGTTTAACCACGGTCTTGCCTTCAGTATCCAGATATCTCTGTCTTATGTGTTCGTCCACGATTCCGTTGTTGGCGATTACGATGTCGATTTTTCTGTCTTTCAGGTAATGATTGAGGACATCGATATGGTCTCCGACATTGTAGCCGTCGGTTTCGCCGGGCTGTGTTACGAGGTTGGAAATGTACATAAGAGGAGCTTTTGCAACTTTTAAGGTCTCAACCACTTCTTTTGAAAGGAGGTGGGGGAGAATACTTGTGTAAAGGCTGCCGGGACTGAAGATGATCAAGTCTGCTTCGAGAATTTTGTCTTTTACTTCTTCGCAGATATGAACATCATGGTCGTAATAAAGTCTTTTTATGTCTTTTATGTGCTCGCTGACACATTCCTCGCCGATAAAACTGCCGTTATCGCCTTCGCCGACAAGGTCTACTTTTTCCTCTGTTAAAGGAAGCACGGTACCTTTTACCTGAAGAAGTTTGGCCATGTATTTGGTGGCTTCCGCAAGGCTTCCCTTGGTATCGATTAATGCTGCCAGCATAATGTTTCTGACGGGATGGTTGTGAAGTGAACCTTCCTTGGAAAATCTGTAGCCCATCAGGTTAACGAAATCCGCATCCACATTGGCCATGGAAAGAAGCACTTTGCCGATATCGCCGACTGCGGGAATATTTAATTCTTCCTTCAAAACGCCGGTACTTGAGCCGTTATCGCTGACCGCAATTACGGTTGTAACGTCGAGCGGAAATAATTTTAATCCGGAAAGCACGCAGGAGAGTCCTGTACCGCCACCGAAAACTACTATCTTTTTCATCTTTTATCCTCGCTATAATACACCGTTTAAAAGTGTCCGAAAATCTTCCCTGTATATAAAATTTTATCAAAAAAGGGGTTTCTTAGAAACCCCTAAATTTTTACATTGCACCGCTGCCTTTTAAGACAACCCAGATTGTTTTAAAGATGATTCTGAAATCTCTTCCCATGGTCCACTTGGTGATGTATTCACGGTCAAGTCTGACCACTTCCTCGAAGTCTGTGATTTCGGATCTTCCGCTTACCTGCCAGAGTCCGGTAATACCGGGCTTGATTGTCAGCCTTGCTCTGTGATGAAGATCATATTTATCCCATTCATCGGGTGTTGGCGGACGTGTTCCTACTAAAGACATCTGTCCTAAAAATACATTGAAGAACTGAGGGAACTCATCAATACTGTGGTCTCTCATGAACTGGCCGAGTCCCGTCTTTTTCTTTCCGCTTGCTGTAATTCTGTTTCCGATAATTCTCGGGTCGAAATCAAGCTTAAACATCATTCCGTCAGCATTGCGGTTCTGGTCCATATATTCTTTTTTTCTTTCCTCCGCATCGGGATACATGGTACGGAATTTGACGATTTTAAATCTCTTTCCGTTACGTCCGATTCTCTCCTGTGTAAAGAAAATGTTTCCGGGAGAAGAAATAAAGATAAGAGGTCCGAAAATAAGTGCAAGAACTATGGTTACAAGACTTCCTGCAATACCTGCAAGAATATCTATTATTCTCTTTAAAAGAAGCTGTCTGGGTGAAGCATAATTCAAACTCATTGTAACAACGGTCTGTCCTGCCACACGCTCAACTATCTGGTCTTTGTTTTCAAATTTTACGAGGTTTGCAACCGAGAAATGAACCGTTACGCCGGTTTCAAAAAGTCTGTCGATAACCTTTTTGATTTTAGGATCGGTGGCTTCACTGAAGAACATGACCTCGTCAACCCATTCCCTGCAGACAAACTCGGGAGTTTTTTCAAACGGGCAGACTACGGGAACGCCCTGGATTTCTTCTTCTCTCGCAGGATTGTCGATAAGCACAATGCCCTGAATTACGAACATCTCGTAATTGTGCATGTAAATCTCTTCAAGAATGGATTCGATTTCGTCACGGTGTGCGACAATAAGAAGTGAACGGATGCCCGCCTTGTTCATTCTCGAAAGGATGAGTTTTTTGTAAATTATTCTTGTGACATATGAAAGCGCGAGATGAATTGCACCGCAGTAGAATATGGTCAGTCTGGATATTTCGTTTGAGTACTTTGTGACATAAAGGCCGAATGTGGTCACCAGAATAATAAGCATGGTATGCTTAATAGTGGCTGTCAGTTCGTTGTAAAGACCTCTTTTTATAACATTTTTGAATGTTTCACTGAAATATGAGATAACAAGTTCGTCAATTAAAAGGAAAAAAGCAACCGCAAGATAGGTATCGCTATGCCAGAATGCGAATTCCCTGTGGCGGATAAAATATGCAACAACATAGGAAATCTGGAGACAAATAATCTCCAGCAATATAAAATCCCAATGCTTGAGCCATCCCTTTGGCTTCTTTCTGTACATATTCCACCTTCCCCTGAGCCGCTTTTAAAAATCATTTATCTTAAAGTAAAACTTTATTCCTCTTCTTCGGAATTACCATAATTACCATAATTTCCGTAGTAATTACCATAGTACTTGCCGTAGTATCTTCCGTAATACTTGCCGTAGTATCTTCCATAATATCCTTTGTTGTTAAGAGCCACTTCGTTGAGTACGCATCCTAAAATCTTGCATCCTGCAACTTCAAGCTGCTCTAAACTCTTTCTGGCAAATCTGTAACTGATTGCTCCGGATTTAACTACAAGTATTCCGCCGTCACACTGCTTTGATACGATTGCCGCATCGATTACGGAACCAACGGGCGGTGTGTCCACGATGATAACATCAAAAATTTCTTTTGCCTGGTTCATAAACTGAATGAATCTGTCACTTCCCAAAAGTTCACTGGGGTTGGGCGGTACGGGGCCTGCAAATACCAGATGGAAATTAGGAACATCCGTAGAGCACAAAACATCCTCGAACTGAACTCTGCCGATAAGAAAATGGGAAAGTCCGAACTGAACACGACCCTTTTTATAACGGCTCTTCATAATGGATTTACGAAGATCGGCATCAACAAGGAGCGTTTTCTTTCCTGCCTGCGCAAAGCTTAATGCAAGTTCAAAAGAAACCGTACTCTTTCCTTCGTCGGGTGTTGTACTCGTAAAAAATACAGTCTTAACATCCGAACCCGAAAATTCTATATTTGTACGAAGCGTTTTAAATGCTTCCTGTGTTCTGAAATCAAGTTTTTTCTGCTTAAGTGATAATTCCTGCATTTCTAGTTCCTCCTTGCTTTCTTTTTCTTTTTAGATGTATCTTCATCATCCTGCATAAGAGGAATCATTGCGAGTGTGGTCATGCCGAGATATTTCTCAACATCTTCACTCGTTTTGATTGAATCGTCAAAGTAAAATCTTAAAGTAAGAATACCTGCCATAAATACAACACCGATTGCAAAACCGATTAGTGTGAATTTCTTCTTGGAAGGTTTTGAAGGCGCTGTGGGAAGATTTGCAACATCAACCACATTTACAGCTTCAATATCCATTACCGACTGAATCTGAAGAGCTGCCACATCACGGATGGCATCCGCAATAATGCGGGCTCTCTCAGGATTGGGATCTTCCACGCTTATACTGATGATACGTGTCTCTTTGGTATTGCTGACCGATACTTTTCCGACAAGCGCATTGTAGCTTTCGGGAAGCTGAAGATCATTAATAACCGTTTCAAGCACGTAACGGCTGGTGATAAGAGCCTCAAAGTCCTTTGTAAGTAATGTTGAGAGCTGTGTATCGGAATAAGTTAACGTATCGTTTGAACTGTTTTTGCTTAAAATATAAATTTTTGTTGAAGATTTGTACTGAGGCGTAATGATAAATGCGCTGATCGAAAAACCGATAGCCGCCGTAATTATGCCCGCTATTGCAATAAGCCAGAGCCAGTGCAGAAGATACATGAGTATTTCCGCTACGTCAATTTCCTGCTCGTCGTCTTTTTCATTCTGATAAATAATTTTATCCATTCTTTTTTCCCTGTTCCGTATTTCTTTAAGTTTGAAAATTAGTCAAGTTCGAATATTTCAATGGCGTTCTTAAAAAGAATCTCATCAACATATTCTTCATCATATTTGGAATAAAGATACTCGGCACACTTTTTCATACGGGGAGCCCTGTTTGAAGTATCGTGTGCATCGGTTCCTATCATATCTACAAGCTTTCTTCGAAGCAACCCTTTTACGAACTGTTTTGTAAGAAATCCTGCATCTCCGGTAACGCTTGAAGCATTAACCGTTATCACGGCGCCGACTGCTTTTAAATGTTCAATCTTTGAAGTATCTTTTCTTAATTCAAGATATCTTTCAACATGCGCCAGAATCGGAGTAAGTCCCATGCTCTGTACCGTTTCGATGCCTCTTCGGATTCTCGAATATTCATCGTCCGGGTAAAACTCTATCAGCAGATTATCCGTTCCGTTAATGCGGTTTATCTTTCCCTCGTCAAATGCCTCTTCCACGTCGCTAAAATACATTACTTCGTTTCCGAGATAAAATTTAAGGGCGATACCTTCATTATCGGCTTTTGTTCTTATTTCATCCAAAAGTTTTTCTGCGGCTTCAGGCGAAACATTGTGATGCCCCTTTTTAAAATGCGGGGTTGCAATCATCCTTGTGATGCCTTCATCCTTGGCGGTTTTAAGCATTTTTATCGTGCTGTCAAATCCGTCGGAACCGTCATCAACATTTGGAAGAATATGACAGTGGATATCCACCATTTCTTTGGCGGGATAATAATCCGTCATTAATTCATTTCCTCATTTTCTTTGTTCAAATCCACCATTTCAATATCTTCATCGGAATATGCAAACTTTTCTCTGTAATTCATATGAAGATCAATGTCTGATTTGGTGTGACTGATACTTTCGACAGGTTCATCGCTTACAGCTTCGGTGTTGTTTTCGGATGTATCGAGAGTTATCTCTTCGTCCGAAACTTCTGTTTCCTCAAGCTGGCTTAAATTAAATCCGTCGTCTGCGGTCTGCACCGGCTGGTAAGTATTTTTAGTTACCTTCTTCTGAATGATTCTGAAACCTCTCTGAATGCCTCTGCCGGCAATTCCCAGTCTGTCCCAGGTTAACTTCAAAAGAAGTATTACCAGTATCGCTACGGCAAATAAACCGAGAATGATAAATGATTTTGTATTCTCATTCTGCCAGGGTTTTTTTGCTACCGCATTTACATTTTCTGTATTTACATTACCGGGTACAGTTTCCGCATTATTTTCAATCTGAACATTTTCTTCTGTTTCCTGAGGTTCTGCGGGTTCGGGATTCGTTTCTTCAGTAACTTCTTCCGTGGCAACTGTGTCTTCGGTAGTGTCTTCCGGTTCTTCGGGCTCCTCAACTTCGGGAGCTTCCATGTTTACGGTGATTTTATATTCAAGAGGTGTTCTGTTATCCTGTGTAACAAGAAGGGTAATTTCGTTTACGCCTGCTTCAAGACCTTCCGTATCGGAAACAATCTTAAAACCTTCGGGAACACTGAATTCAAAATTTTCCGTATATGCTAAATCTAATGAGTATTCTTTTACGTCTGCAGAATAATCGGGAAGCATTTCCCCGTTAAACATAATGAATTCGGGTGCATCGGCTGCGGGTGCCGCGATATGAACCGGTACTTCGGGGAATTCCTCTATAGCAAGTGCTGCACCGTTGTTGTCGGTTAAGGTGGCGTTTTCAACTTTTACGGATGTTTCTCCACCGATTACGGCATGGAAAGTGATCATGACTTTCACTCTTCCGCCGTCGGCTGAAGTACCGCTTACGGTTACTTTGCCGTTTCCGCCTTCATTGGCTCCTCCGACATATGTCAGATAATTTTCATCATAGGAAATTACTGCTTCGTAATCACCTGTTTTTTCACCGTTGTCTCCGCCTAAATAAACACCGACATTGAAATCCTGTCCGGATGTGGCATTGTACTCTGTGGAGCCGGTATAGACAATTCCTTTTGCATCTGCAGAAATGTCATAAGCAAAAAAAACAGCAATCGCAGTTATTAACCCCGCTACGATTGTAGTCATTTTTGCCCATGAAATCCGGTCTGCGTTATTCTTTTTTCCCCTATTTACATCAAACGAAAGAGTGTTCAAACCTTCGTCCTCTTTTTTCTTAATTATGTCTGAATCTTTTAGTATTTCTTTTTAATAATATGAAAAACATCCATACATTAAAAAACATTATGCGAATATGAAGTCTTATGTGAATATCTTTCGAAAAATAGGGCCTGCCCCGCCGAAACGAGGCAGGCCGCCACACTTTAAAACATCATGCATAATGATTTAAGGCAAAGAAATTATTCTATGCCAAAAGGTTTAGGCTTTGAACTTCTTAAAGCAAATTGCAGCACCGAATAATGCTACAAGACTAAGAAGACCTGTCACTGCTACAGTTACCCCTGTCTTAGGTGCAATTTTACCCTTAACAACGATAGCTACGGGTGATAATGATTTAAATGTACCGGTTGTCTTTCCGTTTAAGAGCTCAACGACTCTGATACTCTCCCATGTACCATCTGCTTTCTTATGAAGAATAGCGATGTTCTGTCCGGGATTAAGTACAGAAGTGCAAATAGTAATATCTGTATCTCCGTTAAGTGTCTTAGTAAGGCTGAACACTTTGATTACCTGAGCGTCATCCCCGAAAAGCTTTTTAGCTGCTGCTCTGGCTTCTTCCCAAATATCTTCTGATACTGCAGATGCAGGAACATCTTCTCCTGTAGCTGTAATATATGCAGAAACATCAAATCCTGATCCGCCATTTCCGGAATTTGTTGTTGTTGACGGACTGGGTGCAGCGATTGCAGTTAATGAAAAGCTCAGGCCAAGAGCTAATGCTGCAACGGTAGCAATAAATTTGGAAAACTTTTTCACTGGCATGTCCTCCTTTCTTAGATTGTGTGGCTGTATGAAGTAGTTTTTACAACCTCATAGATAAACTTATGTTACCCTCATAAATGCTTTATGTCAATTAAAATGTGAACATTTCGTGAAAACTTTAATTATTTAATTGATAAAAGAAGTAATTTTATATATTATTTATATTTTTATTTATAATATGTCCTTTTTTTGACCTTTTGGCCATGTTTTTCTTTTATGAGGGATAGCATTTTAGGAGAACCCTGAAAAAAGATCCTCCCCATAAAACGTAAAAAAGACAGTCATTTCTGAACTGTCCTTTTTAGAGAAGGTATTTCTTCTTATGGGGTATAGCAAAAAACTATAATGTATTGGGGGGTTACAAGTAATAATATACCCTCCCACCTAGTATTTCGCAATCCGCGAAATTCACAAACTTGTCAATGGTTTTGCATTTTCTTTGTGCAATATTACCAAGCGACGCCCGGATTCATAACATTGTTGAAGGTTTTCTCGAACTCTTCACGCGTAATTCGCTCTTTTTCCATAAGAAGTTTTGATACTGCATGAAGCACGTTTTCGTGCTCTTTTAGGATTTTCTCCGCTTCTTTGTAACATTCGTCAATAATACGGCGTACTTCATCGTCGATTTCTGCTGCAGTTTTGTCGCTGTAAGCTTTTGTATGCGCAAGATCACGACCGATAAATACTTCATCGGAATCTGTCTCGTAATTAATCATACCGAGCTTTTCGGACATACCGTATCTTACTACCATGCTTCTTGCGATTTCTGTAGCATTCTGGATATCGCTTGATGCACCTGTTGTAATGTCTTCTAAAATAAGCGCTTCAGCAATTCTTCCGCCGAGTGAAACCATGATTCTGTGTTTCATCTTGCCCTTTGTGTTGAACATTTCATCGGTTTCGGGAAGAGGCATAGTATAGCCTGCTGCCGATACACCGGTAGGAATGATGGATATAGTATAAACAGGATCCATGTCGGGAAGCACGTGGAAAAGAATCGCATGGCCGGTCTCGTGGTATGCAGTGATTCTCTTTTCCTTTTCGGAAACGATTCTGCTCTTCTTCTCTGTACCGATACCGGTTTTTATGATTGCTTTCTTTATATCTTCGCTGTTAATGTATGCAGCGTCGCGCTTTGTGGCAATGATTGCGGATTCGTTTAAAAGGTTTTCAAGATCCGCACCCGTATAGCCCGCAGTGGTTCTTGCAATTTCCTCAAGGTTAACGTCGCTGCCTAAGTTCTTGTTCTTTGAATGAACTTCAAGAATCTCTTTTCTGCCTTTTACGTCGGGACGGCCAACCATAATCTTTCTGTCGAAACGTCCGGGACGAAGAATCGCCGGGTCAAGGATATCTACACGGTTTGTTGCGGCAAGTACAATAATACCGCTGTTCTCAGAGAAACCGTCCATCTCAACAAGCATCTGGTTTAAGGTCTGCTCTCTTTCATCATGTCCGCCGCCCATACCGGTACCACGTCTTCTTGCAACGGCATCGATTTCATCGATAAATACGATGCAGGGCTTGTTTGCGTTGGCTTCTTCAAAGAGATCTCTTACTCTCGATGCGCCGACACCGACGAACATTTCCACGAAATCGGAACCTGAAATGCTGTAGAAGGGAACTCCTGCTTCGCCTGCAATGGCTTTGGCAAGAAGTGTCTTACCTGTTCCGGGAGGGCCCTCAAGAAGAATACCCTTGGGAATTCTTGCGCCCATCTTGGCATATTTACCGGGGTTTTTAAGGAAGTCCACGATTTCGCTTAAGTCTTCCTTCTCTTCCTCAAGTCCCGCAACATCGGAGAGTTTCTTTTTATTGTCTCTTATCATCTTGGCACGGCTCTTGCCGAAATCCATGAGTTTATTGTTGTTTCCGCCGCCTGCAACCGATGACATCATGTTGAGCATGATGACAAAGAAGAATACGCAGACTACTGCCATAATAAGAGTCGGTAAAAGAGAAATAAACCAGTTTTCACCGGGAACTTCACTTACCTGGGGATCGAGACCGTAGCCTCTTAACCACTCTTCAATTTCTGCCGTATCAGTTACATACAGCACTTTCTCCTGGCCGTCTTTTAAGGTTACTATAACCGAACCGCCTCTGGAGTTAAGCTTCTGCTCGATTTGTGCGCCCGTAACCATATTCTCTTTTAACTGGGTTTCGAGCATTCCCTTTGTGTAGGGCTTGATGCCCATTAACGCATTCGTATCCAGTTTGGAAACGAAAATGCCTATCACGAGCAGTATCGCTATTAATAATAATGCGCCGAATAATCTCGGCCCTCTTCTGTTATCCACAAATGCCTCCTGAATTATGTCTCATTATTTAAGTACTTCATCATCAATATGAACTCTTCCTATATAAGGAAGGTTTCTGTATCTCTGATCATAGTCAAGTCCGTAGCCTACCACGAAATAATCGGGAACCTGGAAACCGATGTAATCAACGGGAACTTCAACCACTCTTCTTTCGGGCTTGTCAAGCAGTGTGCAGAGTGCAAGGCTCTCGGGCTGTCTTGATTTTAAAAGATCCATCAGATGGCTTAAGGTTCTGCCGGAATCAATGATATCTTCAACAACGATAACATTTTTGCCCTCAATGCCTTCTTCTAAATCTTTTATGATCTTAATATGTCCGCTGGATTCGGTTCCTTTTCCGTAGCTTGAACAGGACATAAAATCAATCTTTACGTCAAGGTTGATTCTCTTCGCAAGTTCGCACATAAAGAAGCTGCCGCCACGAAGGATACAGATAAGAAGAATTTCCTTTCCTGCATAGTCTTTGGTAATCTGTTCACCGATTTCACGAATTCTTTTATCGACTTCCTCTTCGGAAATCATAACTTCGATTCTTTCCATATTTATCTCCTTTGATATGTAGCCACGACTATTTTTTTAGTTTCGTCCGTTACCTTATAGTAATTGCTGATACGGTAACCGACCACCCATAAAATGTGATCATTGTCGGCAAGAAGCGGAATCTCGTCGCGCTTGTCAGACGGTATCTTTTCATTCGTCATATAGTCCGACAAAAGCTTCTTCGCGTTCTGATCGTTTACGGTCAGATAATCTCCTTCGTGCCTGAACCTCACATTTAAGGAATATTTTATTTTATCATAATCAAACCATTTCGTGTACAAATCCGTGGGAATATTTTGTGAAAAATCGCGGTCCTTGATTTCAAAGTGTAGCCTGCCAAGGATGTTTTCTTTATCTTCTTCGGACACTTCTTTTTTTGTCGCAATTTTCACGCCTTCGTATACGCGCAGAGCTTCCATATTATAAATAAGGTCTCTTTTTCTGCCGGTCTGAAGTTCGAAAAGATTTAATACAGCCTCAATCTGAATCGCCGAAATATCTCTCGCTCTTCCCGCAACTTCTGTAAGTGCGCGGTGGATGACTCTTTTAACAAGCGCGGGATGTTCGTTTAAAACCGAATCTGAAATCAGAACTTCGTTTTCACTTTCCCGAACATATTTTACCCAGATTGATTCTGTCTGCTCTCTTAAATAATCCTCGATTTCTCCAAGCTGCCCTGCGCACGACGCCATGTGGTTTACAGCTTTTTCGGTAATCTCGTTCATGGTCGGAATGATTTTATGACGGATTTTGTTGCGGGCGTAATCGTCCGAAAAATTGGTCTCGTCATTCACATATTCTGCGCCTGCTCCTAAAAGAAACTCTTCAATCTCGGCTCTTGTTACGCAAAGAAGCGGTCTTATGACATTTCCGCTTTTGCATTTAACGCTTGCAAGTCCGTTGATGCCCGTGCCCCTTGCCATATTAAAGATAAGCGTTTCTGCCAGATCGTCCATATGGTGCGCAACTGCTATTTTATATTTATCTTTTCCGTATTCCTTTTCGCCCGTTTCGTTAAAAAGGCGGTATCTTTCGTTTCTGCCGGCTTCTTCCAAAGAAATGCCGTCTCTTTCGGAAATTGCGGGACAGTCTGTTTTATGAGAAATAAACTTTATACCGAGTTTTTCACAAAGATTCCTCGTAAAATCCTCATCGCGCCCTGCTGTCTCCCTGATCATATGGTTAATGTGAACCGCAGTGATGTCCAAATCATACTCACTTTTCAGTTCTTTCATTATATATAGAAGACAAACCGAATCAGCCCCGCCCGAAACGCCGAGGATGATATTGTCTTTCTTTTCAAGAAGGTTATTCAGTTTGATGTATTCGTTAACCTTTTTCATATTTATATATTTTAAATATCAATAATGTATCTTGCAATAAAAAAGAGGCAATCCGTTTTTTAACTGATCCGCCTCATTTTAATCTGTGATAAAAATAATCTCGTTGTCATGTACCAGCCTGTATTTATCTCTTGCAACTTCCTCGTAGTAGGCTGTTGTCTTGGTATACAGTGCGTACTCTGCGATTTCTTCGCTTCTGGCCTGCTCCGATGCTATGAGATTCTGATATTTTTCAATCTCTGCATCATACTGTTTCTGTCTGTTTCTTAATGAAACACATCCGATTCCAATTGCTCCGGCCATTGTGACAACCAGTACCAGAACTATAATCGGAGTAATCAGAGTACTCTTCTTAAATTTTTGAATTCTATAAGCCGGCACCTGCCACCACTTCATCGAAATCGTCCCCTAAAATCCATAATCACTGCAGTCAACATGATTGTCCACCACAGTTGACATAAATAGTTTACGATTTCTGAAATTTCATGTCAAACGGTTTTTATAAAATTATGTAACCTTTTTTAAAAAATTTTTAATAATCGAACATTCGTTTTGTGTAGAATTTACGGGCATTTTTCGGGTTATTTATTAAATGTGCACCGTTCACTTATGTTAACCGTAAAAGAAATGTTTGGGTTACATAAGTTCATACATAAACTTGGCATCTTCCTTATGGATGGTCTCTGTAATGCTTGTAATCTTTGCGGTTACGGTCTTTTCACCGAATTTGATGGAAATTACGTCTCCGACCTTTACATCCGTCGAAGCTTTTGCAACTTTATCGTTGACGGTAACTCTTCCGGCATCACATGCCTCATTGGCAATCGTTCTTCTTTTTATAAGTCTTGATACTTTTAAATATTTGTCTAATCTCATGATTTATTCCTATGTGCTTCAAATCGAGCAGGGATGATGAAATCTCACTGCTCGCCGCGCCGGCCGCATGCTGCGAAGCAGCAATCTTCCTTGTGCGGCCGTGTGCATAAAAAAGGGCAGCTGCTTGAGCTGCCCTCGATTAGTCGATAACAATCAATTATTTCTTCTTGTTAACTTTGTCCTTTAAAGCCTTACCAGCTTTGAACTTAGGAGCCTTGGAAGCTTTGATTTTGATCTTTTCTTTTGTTAAAGGATTAAGACCAGTTCTAGCAGCTCTCTGAGCAACTTCGAATGTACCGAAGCCTACTAACTGAACCTTTCCGTCCTTCTTTGTTAACTCTGTACCAACTACGTCGATAAAAGCAGCGAGTGCCTTATCAGCATCTTTCTTAGATATACCAGCCTTGTCAGCCATAGCTGCAACTAATTCTGTTTTGTTCATTATGAACTCCTCCTATATACAATATTTTGTGCTTCGTTAGCACTTATATTATTTATAGTGTTTTTTCGGTCATTTGTCAAGGAAAAATGCCTAAATATGCGTATTTTTTCACACTTTGGGCACATAATATTGTGATTTTTCGGGTTTTCGACATCATCTTTCCTGTATATGTCCCTCAGGTGTCTTGTTTCGCCCGTTTTGTCCGCATTTTTCGGACTTTTTTAAAGTTTTTAACTCCCTTTATAATAAGAAGTATTTTTCCCGGATTTTTTTCGTAAAAATACTATATTTTGTAGGACAATTTTTAAAGGCGGTCGAGGAGAGATGTTCCCTCATCCTTAAGCTGCTTTCGTAAGGCTTTGTAATCCGGCAGAACCTTTCCTACCTCGGCCCAGAAACGCTTCGAATGATTCATTTCCTTTCTGTGGCAAAGCTCATGAACAACCACATATCTCATAACTCGTTCGGGAAGAAGTATAAGAAGGCAGTTGAAGTTTAAGTTTCCTTCTGCCGTGCAGCTTCCCCAGAGGGTTCTCTGTGCCCTGATGGAAATGCGTCCGTAGGTCACTCCGATTTTAGGAGCGTAATAATCCACCAGAATCGGGATTTCTTTTTTCGCTTTCTTCTTTATTATTTTAAGTTCCGTTTCACTGAATTTCTCGCCCGGAGGATTTTCTTCTTTTCTTTCCTCAATCTTTGTAAGCGTCTTTCTGATCCAGTCGGCCTTGCTTTCGATAAACCTCTTGGCCTCGGCATCGGATACACGGTACGGAATTCGAAGAAGCACTCTTCCGTCGGGCTTTATTTCTATGCTCATCGTACGCCTGGAACTGCGGATAATGGTATATTCTACTCTCATTTTTCCTGCTCACTTTTTTCTTTGAAGATATTATACCACATTATATATGATTATTCTTCTCATAAAATACAATATCTCGTGTTTTTTCTGTGATTTTTTATCTCTCTTCTACTGTGGTCGGTTGTAATCGTTTCCTTATTTTGATATAATTTATTGGATTATGTGGAAAAATAAGGAAGTACTATGATTTTACAGTTTGATTCGACAATTCTTTTATGGATTCAGAACGTGGTTAGAAATCCCGTTCTTGATGTGATTTTTAAATTCATAACCCATCTCGGAGACAACGGATATTTCTGGATTGGTCTCGCATTAATCCTCTGTATTCCCAAGAAAACCAGAAAAGCGGGAATCTTTGCACTCCTTGCACTTATTTTCTCGGTTATCGTCAATAACGCAATCCTTAAAAACGTAATCGGCAGAATTCGTCCCTACGAAATCATTGCGGGACTTGAATGCATCATAAAACATGCGCACGATGCATCCTTCCCTTCGGGACATACGGGATCTTCCTTTGCGGCAGCAACCGTTTTCTTAAAGAAGCTTCCCAAGAAGTTCTCGATTCCGCTTTTAATCATGGCATTCCTTATAAGTCTTTCGAGACTTTATGTCGGAATTCATTATCCGACCGACGTTATCGCAGGCGCAATTACAGGTACCGCGCTCGGTATTTTAGCTTGCCTTCTCGGAGACTTCCTTATTAAGAAGTTCAGAGAGAAAAAGCCCGAAACATGCGACAAAATATTTGCTAACGAAGAAAAGACTCCTGCAACAGAAGCAGAAAAAGAATAAACATGAACGCTACAGTAATAATTCCGAGTTTAAACCCGGACGAAAAAATAATATCGACTGTCAAAAGCCTGATTGATGAAGGCTTTGATGATATAGTCCTCGTCGACGACGGGTCCGATGAGGATCACAAAGCACGCTTTGAAGAAGCATCGTCTTTCCCCGGCATAACCCTCCTTGTTCACGAAGTTAACAAAGGAAAAGGCCGCGCCATGAAAACGGCTTTCGAATACATTTTAAATAACCGTCCGAACCAACCCAATGTAATCACGGTTGACGGCGACGGACAGCATCTTGCGCCCGATGTTAAAAAATGTATCGAAAAACTCCAGGAAAAACCTCATTCGGTTGTTCTCGGTGTGCGTAATTTCAGCGGTAAAGACGTTCCCGCCAGATCCAAGTTCGGAAATGTCTGCACCAGGATGGTCTTCAGACTACTCTGCGGAATAAAGGTTTCCGACACCCAGACCGGTCTTCGCGCCATACCTTTTGAGCATTTAAAAATGATGACCGAGGTTGACGGCGACAGATACGAATACGAAACCAACCAGTTCTTCGCAGTAAAACATGCGGGTATTCCTTTTGAGGAAGTCGTAATCCAGACCATTTACCTTGAAGAAAACCAGACCTCGCATTTCAGACCGATTCGCGACTCCATCAGAATCTACGGTATTATCATAAAATATATCGCAAGTTCCTTGGCTTCAACGCTCGTGGATGTTACGCTTTTTACGGTTTTGAATCTCTTATTCGGAAAACTCGGGTTCTCGGACGAACTTCGTATTCCGCTTGCGACCGGCCTTGCCCGTCTTACCTCGTCTTTTGTCAATTTTTCGGTCAACAGAAAAGTTGTTTTCAAATCAAAAGACGCATACGGCTCCACAATGGTGAAATACTACATCCTCTGCGTATGCCAGTACATCGCATCCGCCGGACTTTTGTATCTTTTCTCAACCCTTGTGTTCCGCCTAAAAGACGGAAGTATCTTCGATACGTTAATCAAGATTGTCGTTGATACATTCCTTTTCTTCTTAAGTTTCAGAATCCAGCAGAACTGGGTTTTCGTTAAGAAGAACAAAAAAAATACAGATTAAAAAATACCCCGGAGGTTTTTTACTTACATGCCTTTTATTATTTTTGCAGTTCTGATTGTTTTAATGATTGGAGCAATAGTATTAATTTTTATGACATCCGGCAAAAAGGGCGCTGCCAAAAACGTGCTCGGAATTGTCGGAAGAGCAGCTTTGGTACTGCTTGTAACATTAACTGTTTTCTTCGGAACTTTTTACATCGTTCTCCAGAAATGCTGCAACGGTCCTTCCGAAGCCGCAAGAACACTTTTTATCACAACCATTCTTGAAACCGGACAGCTTAAATTCCTTGCAAACTGGGTTTGCAGCGATGAAGAAATCCAGGAAATCGTAGACAAGAATAAAATGGAAAAGGTCGACACCACAGTCGATACATCTCTTATTTCCATCAATACAGCAACTGATGATCCCGAATCTGGCGAGGAAAACCCCTACGCAGACGAAGAATTTGACGAGAACGGAATCCGCATCGAAGAGATTTCCGGTCGTACTTTCTTTGCAAAGATGATGATCATAAAAGATCCGTCCCAGGTTGTAATGGCTACAACCAGCGAGAACGGAAACTGGGGTGAATACGGTAAAAACCTCGACGAAATAATTTCCGACAGAGGAGCCATCGGCGGTGTAAACGCAGGTATCTACGTTTCCGTCGGCAACAAGGGCGGCAAGCCCCTCGGCGTAGTAGTTGAAAACGGCGTAATTACATACAATCAGCCTTCAGGTCTGACAGGTCTTTACATGATCGGCTTTAACAACGACAACATTCTGATCATAAAAGACTTAACCGGAATGTCGGCTGCAGATTTTGAAAATTACGTAAAGACGGAGGGTATCCGCGACGCACACTGCTTCCAGGAAGAATCCTCCGATTCAAATAACCATTTTGTTTCGCTTATTTCAAACGGCGAAGCCCGCGTACTTAACGGTACAGGCTCCGGCGCAAATCCCCGTACAGCCATCGGTCAGCGTGCCGACGGTGCGGTTCTTTTCCTTGTAACTGACGGACGTGGTGCAAGCGGACATCTTGGTGCAACCGCTTCCGACCTTATCGGAATCATGCAGGAATACGGCGCAGTTAACGCTGCCAATCTCGATGGCGGAAGTTCATCTTCCATGGTCTATAAAGATCAGTATGAAATGTCGAGCGTAACCTTCTATTATAAGAATTCATCATGGAAATTACCGACAGCATTTGCGGTAATGCCCAAGAACTAAGGAGGTGCGACATGGCAGAAAATAATACAAACAGACAAAATAATCCTCAGCCCTCCATGCGTGAACTCGCAAACGAGCGAATGAGAAAAATGCGTGAAGAACGTGCTGCAGAAATTGCATCAAAGCAGTCTTCTGAGACAAGACGCACACAGACTTCTTCACAGCGCACTTCTTCAGCAGGTACTCAGCGTACATCAGGCCAGGCAAGACCGTCTTCATCCAGACAGATTCAGCCTGAAGGAAGCCAGGCAAGACGTCCTGTACAGGGAAGCTCATCCGAAAGAACAGCTGCATCAAGACCTTCTTCTTCAGGTGCAACAAGACGTCCCTCACAGGGAAGTTCATCGAGCGCACAGAGAAGACCTTCGCAGAGCAGCAGTGCTAAGAGACCTTCTACTTCTTCTGCAACCAGAAGACCGACGCGTCCCGTGCCCAAGAAAAAACAGTCACCTGCTTTCTGGGTCGGCCTCGGATTTTATATCGCAATCCTCGTTGTACTTGCATTTATTTTCTTAAAATATACAGACAAGTGCTTAAAGAGATATGAGAATTCTCAGCCCGAGAACTATATCGCTTCTTTCGTGGAAACCTTTGAAAAGAATGCGAAAGAAGGTTCTCTGACACCTTCGGACTTCACATTTGAAAGTCTGGATTTAACATTTGTTGACAGCGAAATCCTGCTTGAAGATTATATCGATTCACTCGGTACTTACTCTTCTTTTACGGCAGAAAAAGATCCGACCAGTTATATTACGGAGGCTCCCGTTTACAACATTTCTGCTGACGGTACACCGATTGCAAGAGTTACTCTTAAGGCAATTAGCCAGACAAAAATTTATGCAATCCTTACGATTATGGACTGGGATGTAGCTACAATCGAGCCTGTTTGCAGCATTGATTTGACCAACTACACATTCTCAATCCCCGACGGTTACACACCCGTAATTAACAACCGTCACGTGGATGCATCCTACAAAACGGGCAATGTTGAAGAAATTCCCGAATTTGCTTACGTTTCAAACTATATTGACATGCCTGAATATGTGGAATACAAGGTTGAAAACGTACTCGCGGATTCCGACATCAAAGTTTTAAATACAAACGGCGAAGAAGTTCCCATCGAAATAAACGGCAGCAAAGTCAAAGCCACATATGCTTCAGCCGCTTCCGAATTAAGCGAAGAGCGTAAAAACGAAGCTCTTTCAATGATTCAGACCTACGAAGACTTTAATACCGATGACTTAAGCGGCGCAAACCACGGTCTTGCAACCGTTCAGTCCTTCCTCATAAAAGATTCGGATTACTGGAATATGGCAAAACAGTGGGCAGGCGGCGTTGACATTACATTTACTTCGGCTCATAAATTTGACGATCCCAAGTATACAAATATTGTAGTCGATAATTATGCCGAGTATTCGGACATCTGCTATTCGCTTCACATCGCATTCTCCAAGAATATGATTCTGACCAGAACAGGCGAGAAGATTTCAAACGACTTCGACTCAACCGTATTCTTCATTTACTACGATGATTCGGATGACGGTGTCGACAATCCTCACTGGTGCATCGCAGACATGATCGCAACTACAAAATAAAAAAGCCGGATTTAAAAATGGAAAAAATAAAAACTCTTTATAAGAAAAACGAAGAAATAATTGTATACCTTATCGTAGGTGTCCTGACCACCATCTTTTCATGGGTTGCCTGCTATATAGCAAAGTATTTCCTGGACTCCACGGTAGGATGGCAGAACTTTATCATCAATACCATCGGATGGGTTGCGGGCGTCTGCTACGCATATCCCTTAAACCGCAAATGGGTTTTTAAAAGTACAAACAAACATATCATAAAAGAATTCTGGGGCTTTTCGGTATCAAGACTCAGTACTCTGATTTTGGACCTCGTTATCATGTGGGGTTTAGTAAACAGCTGGCTCGGAAGCGTGGTAATCCGCGGATGGTTTGAGGCTCTCTGCAGTAAGATAAGTGTCCTTTCGGAAATGACCGATACCGTTCATTACTGGTTCGTAAAAATCTTTATTTCCGCAGTGCTTGTAACCATTGCAAATTACATATTCAGCAAGTTCCTGGTATTCGGAAAAAAGAATAAAAAGAAAACCGAAAACAAATAAAACAAAAAGCAGTTCATCGTGAACTGCTTTTTTTATGATTACAATTTGAAATTATTTCTCTTTGAAGGATCTCTGTAAACCCTGTCTCTTTCCTTACTCTTGTTTCTGATTTTCTTCTTTCTCTCGCGTTTCGCAATAACAATCTTTCTGTAAATTATGATTGCAAGCGAAACAACCAGTACAAAGACAACTAAGGAAATCAGAATGTATTTTATATTAACGAAAACCGATTTGCCGTCCTTGTTGGATACGTAGGGTACATCTTCCTCGGTGATGGTCTGGGGTGAATCCTCAAACAGCGTGGTCTTCTGCGTATTTAACAAAATGTCCGCATATCCGACCACATTTCCGTTGTATGAATACTCGGCCTTAGCCACGGCGTTCACATTGTCGGTATCGTACACAACATTCATTTTAAGATCGTCAAAAGTTGCATTCGTGGGAAGTACTACTTTTGCGTTGTCGTTTAACATCAGAATGTCTACCGAATCTCCGAAAATATCCGTTCCGGTCTTAAAGAATCCGCTCTTGTTTGAATCAAAACTGAATTCCTTGCCTTTTATGGATTCGAGTGTGAAATTGTTAAAGCCGTATTCGAAAAGTGCTCTTGTATCGGTAAACTGCGTGGGCGATTCTTCCATTAATACCACGCAGATTAATTCCATACCGTCCTTCTTTGCACAGGAAACAAGTGTCTGTCTGGCTTTGTCGGTATAACCGGTCTTGGAACCTACGAGATATTCGTACTCGTATTTTTTACCGGGTAAAAGAAGGTTCTTTGAATTTATCGTAAATTCGTCGGGCTGGGTGGCCGTCGGCGTAAAATCAATCTTGGGCGTTCTTGCAAGTTTGCAGAGGATTTCGTAACTGAAGAAATCTTTTGCGATTATCGCAAGATCATAAGCCGATGTGTAATGATTGTCGTCGTAAAGACCGTTCGCGTTGGCGAAATGTGTATTTTCAAGTCCGAGCTCTTCGACACGTTTGTTCATCATATCGACGAACCCGTCCATGCTTCCTGCCACATGCTCCGCAACACCGTTTGAAACTTCGTTCGCACTGCCTACGAGAATGGCTTCGAGAGCCTGTTCCATCGTAATCGAGTTACCGGGGTCCATTCCGACTTTCGAGCCGTCCCAGGGAACGGAATTGATGGCCTCTTTTGAAAATGTAATCATTTCGTCAAGGTCACAGTTTTCCATTGCGAGAGTACAGGTTAAAATCTTGGTCGTACTCGCGGGGTAAAGACGCTCGTCTATATTCTTGGCATAAAGTATTGCTCCGGTTTTGGCTTCGATAAGAATTGCGCTCTGTGCGGAAACTTCGGGCCCCTGCGGCCAGTCTGTTATGGCGTTCGACTGAATAGGAAGGGCTTTTCTGGCTTCTGCCAGAGCTTCATAGTCGGGCTCATCCGCCAATGCATTTATCGGTAGCGCAAACGCTGTAAGAACTGCCAAAGCTGCCGGCAGAAAGCGCTTGCATAAGTTCTTAAACTTCATGATTTCCTCTAAACTTTTATTTTCTTCCAGGTTTTATGTCGTATTGTGTTTTTAAACACTATATATATTACTATATTTATATGCTTTACACAAATCCTATGCTCTATTTTGTTGACTTTTCTTTATCGTTTTGTATAATGAAATCAAGAGAGGTGCTACCGATAGACGGTTGCCCTTGTTTGGTTAATTATTTAACCGCCATAGTTAGGGCTGTGGCGGTTATTTTTTTATTTCCTTGATAATCTCAAAAATGAGAGCTACCAGTGCAATTATGAGAATGCCTATCTGGTTGTGATATTAAACAAACTAAAATCCCAGGTTGTCATTTACAAGAATCACATGAATTCTGTCTTTGTGACGTGAATATCTCGTGATTAGGAACTGGCAGCAGATGGTGTCCGGAGACTTGCAGTTAAAGCAGGAGCCGGTTTTCGAGCAGGGTGTATCAAGACCGAATCTCTGCGCATTGGTCGGTGCAGCTATGTTTCTTGCTCGCTTGAGTGCCGAATCGACGTCTCCGCATACCTTGTTCATGCCGACGATAAATACAACCTTCTTCGGGCCCTGTGCGATTGCGGATACTCTGTTGGCATTTCCGTCAATATTGATAAGAACACCGTCATCACTTAATGCATTAACGCCCGATAAAAATACATCTGCATCATATGTATCAAGCATTGCTTTTCTTTTATCCTCTATTGCATCCCTGTCGATAAAATTATAATTACCGTTTTTCAAAGCATCCGAAAGGCCGATTTCGTGCACGCTCATTGCACCGCCCATTCCGATGCTTGAGCCCTCGGGTATTAAACTAAGTGCAATTTTTAAAGCCTCTTCTTTGTCTGCGGCATAATATCCGCTCATGTTTCTCGACTCAAGACCTTTGATAACCTTCTGTGCCAAAAGTTCGTTTCTTTTTACGATGTTTTCGTTCATAAAATACCCCCTGTATTAATCCGGTGACTGGAGCTTGTACCAGCCTGTTGTATCCACGTTCCATCCCTCATAAAAATCCGAGAAAAGATCCAGACATTCACCGACGGTTGCGCCATCCTTACAAAGTATAAAAGGATAACCCTTTTCGTCTTTTTTATTTAATCCTGCTTCGATATGCATCTTATCAGAGTTGCGTTCTGCGCAAACCTGCATAAAAGCGATTCCTTTTTGCGGAATTGAAGGCTCGACTACCAGGAATTCCTCATGACCCATTTCAACAGTCGTTAGTGCCTCATCGAGACTTCCCTGGAATTCCTCGTAAGAATTAACCGTAAATTCGTAGTCCGTGATTCGCATACGCCATTCGACTTCTGATTCAGAAGCCTTTTCCTGTCCGGCTGTCTGAGAAATCGAATTCCTTACAATTATATCAAACCATTCCTTTTTAAATGCAAATTCTTCTTTAAGCATTGCATTATAATCGTATTTTTCAGGCAGTTCCTTGCCCCACTCGAATGCCATTTCGGGAACATTGTAGTTAAATTCCTTTTTGTTCATAATACCGTGGCAGGTATCACCCATAGGATTTTTCAGGTCGCAAACCGCATAAATCGGCGTATGCAAATAATCATTCGGAAAGGCAAATGCAAACAATATTTTTGATTTGTCTTTTAACCATAAAAGAATATTAAAGTATTCAAATATCAGAGCATCTTCGTCAACTTTATTCGCCAAAATAAGCTCTGCGTAATTCCAGGCAGTCTCGGGAACATCGCCCGTAACATATTTAAACACAGAATCCGAAGTATAGATTTCGTCATATTCTTTCAGTGCTGCGTCAATTGCCGCCTTAGTGGAATTCTTTATGAATATATAAAAATCATATCCTAAAAGATTATTATCTGTTTCTTTCGTTTCTGACTGGCTGACTTCTTTTTTATCAGTTTTTTCTGCAGAGGGTTTTTCTTCAATCGTCTTTTCTGAAACCACAGGAAGTTCGCCGTTTTTTAACAACGCCTGCAGATCGCCGTTAAATATCACAAATCCTTCATCCCCGAGGAAATCAAGATTTACTTCCTTCTTTTTACCTGCGATATCAAAGATAAGTCCTCGAGTAATGCCCTTTGCATATTTCGTGTGAAAAGTGTTTTCATAGGACCTTTCATAAGTCGCAAGCGAATAAAGATCTCTTTTACCGTTTTTATGAACGATTTCAAAATTCTTTTTATCAAGCTCTACGAAATCAATGTCAAATACCAGAAAACGGTAATAAATGAAAATACATAAAATACCGAGAAACTCGATTACAGCAATCGCAATCCAGAGTTTTATTTCCGGAAAAAGCAGATGAATCATAATTATCGGGAAACTCGGAAGCACAAACAAACACATGGAAACGAGCACGAAGAAAATCGCCACTCGTGCCGACTTTGAAAAAATAACCGGATAATAACGGTGTTTATCCTTATCCGTTCTTTCGAATTCTTTTTGTGTCTTCTTCTTGTACTGAGTCAAAGCAATTATCGTCGGAACAATCGGAAGAAGCACTATTAAAATCAAGAAAAAACAAAATCCCAGTTCACCCATAAAAACTCCCCATACATCAAATGCTGTTTTTTATATCCTTTTACTCATTTATCTCATAAATCCAGGCTTTTGCGCTGAAGTCGGTTTCTCCGCTTCCGAATTCAGCCAGTATTTTACATCCCTTAGGAAACTCGGGAATCCATTTCTTTGAATCCTCGAATCGATGCAAAATCGCCAGTCTCTTGTTTTCATATTTTCTTATCAGAAGCTGCTGCCCCTTGGGATTATTGTAGGAAGTGCTTTCCACACGGTGCACGATGGTTTTGCCGTTTTTTATGATGTCAGCCGCTTTCTTATAAAACTCAATTCCCTCGTCTACCACAGCCCACTGCTCGTCGGTTAAATCGTAAATATCTCCGCTTAAACACATACGTCCAAAGAACGTTGCGGCAAGTGAATATTCGATTCTTTCTTTGCTGTCCTCCGCACGAAGCACTGCCCAGATCTGGCTCTGCTCGGGTCTTATGACTCTGTGAAGATTTGCCGCAATTAAAGGAATCGCAGTTGTTTCATGCGCATCCGAAAAACTTGCCATGGAACAAAGCTTCATCATCGAAGGCTCAAGTCTGTGACCGCCTGCAGAGCAGTTTTCTATCACAAGGTCAGGTATTTCTTCTTTCATTTTGGCAAAGAATTCCTGCGTGGCGACTATTTTTCTACGTAACCCTTCACCGAGGCTTTCCGCTCCGTCGCAGCCTATGCCGTAAGGTTCGTTATGATCGATTTTTACATAGCCAAAGTTTGACTCTTTTAGGAGTTTAATAACCTTTTCTTCCAGGAAAGATTTAACCCACTTATCTTCCATATCCCAGAATCTTCTGCCGCCTACAGTTAGAGGCATGCCGTCTTTTTTAAGGATATGTTCCGTCTCGTTAAAATGTTTGCTGCCCGAAGTAATTGCGTCCATTTCAAACCAGACTCCGGGAATCATTCCCTTAGACCTCACATAATCGCCTATCGGCTTAAGCCCGCCCGGGAAACGTTTTTCGTTCACATCCCAGTCACCGAGAAAGTCCCACCAGTGAGTCTCGGGGTCAATGTACCAGCCGGAATCGATTACCAGATATTTTATGCCCCTGCCTTCTATTTTATCAGCTACATTTTTAACCTTTTCAAACGTCGGATCGCCCCAGGTCGCACAGTATTCGTTGAATATTATTCCCATGTCCGAATCAATGGGCGAAATATCCGGGTGCTGTGCTTTTACGAGCTTATCGCATACATCATATAAAGAGTCTCCGCGTGCTATTACGGCCTCGGGAGCCTCGAATGTTTCGCCGATCGAGAGGGTTTTCATCCAGTGTCCGAAATCCCTGTCTCCGATTCCGCCCGTAACCGTCAGTTTTTCATCTTCCCTGCAGATAATTTCTATCTGCCATGTGGATGCAAGATAAAGCTGCATTCCGACAAATTCGCTGGTCTTTGAATCTTCCAAAGCAAGGAACGGAAAATATTTTCTGACAGGCATCGAGCCCACGCTTCCGAACTTTTCAACTCTGACTCCCCAATGCATCCATGAAGGCTCCATATTCATCTCTTCGATACTTTCGCTTTTAAGCCTTCCTTCCGAACTCCAGAACGACTGTAATCTGTGAACTCTGTCAGCGTTTATTTCGGACAGGCAAAAGCTTGTAAGCATTTCCATGGTTACTTCTTTGTCGGAGTTGTTTGTAATCGTCGTTTTTATGCGAAGAGCGTCTCCGTCTTTTGCTTTGTTCACAATTAAAAGAAGACCCTCGCCGTTTTCATACGCCGCGATGCCTTCTTCAAATTCTTCACTGCCTTCTGTCAGAGTAAAATTTTTCATCGTCGCGCTGTCATGCATGGTCAGACCGCAACTGTATCCTCCGCAGAATTCGTCACCTGTTAATTTTAATTCGCTTGAAATTTTCATAACTAAATTATAATTCGTTTAAGCGCGAATAACAAATCAAATGATGGAAATTCCCCCTTCGTTTTGATAATATTTTTTTAGGAGAAAAATTATGGCAAGATGCGAAGTCTGTTTCAGACATTGTGAAATTAAAGAAGGCACACTCGGCTTTTGTATGGCACGGACCATAAAAGAGGGCAAAGTAATTGCGGCTAACTACGGCAAAATCACCGGTATAGCGCTCGACCCCATCGAAAAAAAGCCCTTAAAACGTTTTCATCCCGGGAAAAACATTCTTTCCGTCGGAAGTTATGGTTGCAATCTGCGCTGTCCATTCTGTCAGAACTCCGACATTTCCTGGGGTGCGGAAGTTTCGGACTGGAAATATGAGTCCAAAGAAATCAGTCCCGAAAAGCTCGTAGAACTCGCCCTTTCCATGAAAAACAGAGACAATATCGGAATCGCTTTCACTTACAACGAGCCTTTAATCGGTTACGAGTTTGTGCGCGATACGGCAAAAGTTTCTCACGAAGCCGGTCTTTTAAATGTTCTGGTCACAAACGGAACCGCAGAAATACCTGTTTTACGCGAGCTTGAGCCTTACATCGATGCCATGAATGTCGATCTTAAGGGCTTTACGGCGGACTATTACAACAAAACCTTGGGCGGTGATTTGGAAATGACGAAGCTCTTCATCGAAGAAGCCGTGAAATTCTGCCATGTTGAACTGACCACGTTAATAGTTCCGGGAAAAAATGATACCGAAGAAGAAATGTGCGAAATCAGTTCGTGGATACGCGCTCTTAAAGACGCCCAAGGCTATGAAATCGGCAAAAGCATTCCTCTTCACATTTCCAGATTTTTCCCGCGCTTCCATATGCGCGATAAAGCTCCGACGGATGTTTCCCTTGTGTACCGACTGGCTGACGTGGCAAGAGAAAATCTCGATTATGTTTATACAGGAAACTGCTAAACTCTTTTATTTGTTTCCTTTTTATGTTATATTCTCTTAGTACTTTTCAGAAAAAGGAAGATTTATGAGACTTAAAAACGTACCCGGCTCAAAAGAATATATTGCTGCGAGCAACTTTGTAATACATGACGAAACCGAAAGAAAAGGAAAGGTTCGCGAGTACTTTTCAAACGACAAACCCATACAAATTGAAATCGGAATGGGCAAAGGTCAGTTCATCTACGAGATGGCAAAGCAGAACCCCGACATCAATTTCGTCGGAATCGAAAAATATTCATCGGTTCTTTTACGAGCTATTCAGAAAATGGAAGAAGAACCTCTGCCCAATCTCATTTTTATCAGAATGGATGCGGAAGATATCACGGACGTGTTCGATACGGGCGAAGTCGATAAGATTTATCTTAATTTCTCGGACCCCTGGCCCAAGGACAGACATGCTAAAAGAAGGCTTGAGAGCCGCCAGTTCCTCGAGCGTTATAAAACCATCCTAAAAGACAACGGCTTTATCGAATTTAAGACCGACAACAACGACCTCTTCGATTTTGCACTCGAGGAAGTTGAAGCCGCAGGCTGGAAAATGATTGCATTTACAAGAGATCTTCACGCAGACGAAGAACTCGTAAAAGGAAACATAATGACCGAGTACGAAGCAAAGTTCTCTGCCATGGGAAATCCAATTAATAAATATATTATTCAGAAACCCTGACAACCGTTTTTTGATTTGCTTAAATCCGTCAAAAATGTTATCATAGATTAAGGGTTGGCGGGTTAGGAATATTACAATAATAAAAATTGCCCTTTGTTCATATTTGTAAATTTGGACGAAGGGCTTTATTTATTTTCTATTCCAAGCCCCTGATTATTATAAAGGAGGCTTTATGAAAAAAAGAAAATTAAAACCTAAATTTGTTAAGTATGGGCAAAGAATTCTATGTTTTCTTTGTGCTTTTCTGTTGGTAACAGTTGGTGTTATCAGTTGGTTGCCTATAAAAGCAGCCGCTGAAGGAACAAATATCTTTTTCGAAGATTTTGAAAATGAAGACCTTTCCAGTCTGGAAACACAAGGATGGCAATTTATTGACAGTGATGGAGATGGTTTTTGTTGGATCCATCGCCCTAATGATTTTAAAACCCATTCAGGCGAATCTGTTTTATACTCCGAGTCTTACTCCAATAAAACTTATAGCGCATTATATCCTACTAACTGGGCTATTACTCCTCCGATATCTATTAATTCTTCTGCAGAATTATCTTTTTGGATAATTGGACAGGATGCATCTTGGGCAGATGAACATCTTGAAGTATATATTGCTGAAAAAAATGGAGATTCAATTTCAGTCAGTGATTTTTCCGGCGAGCCGATTATCTCTGTTAATTCGGGAGAAGAATATAAAGAAATCACCGCTGACTTAAGTTCTTATTTAAATAAAACTATTTATATTGGATTCTGTCATTGCAAGGTCACTGACATGTTTATAATTAATCTTGATGATGTCTGTGTAAGATTCGTTAAACCAATTCAAACTATCACAGCTTCCAATATAACATTAGACTTTGGTGAAACCAAAAAAATAACTGCATCTACAGATGGAGATGGCGGTTTAAGTTATGCCGTAACTTCAGGAGATGAGTTTATTTCTGTTGCTGCCGATGGTACTATTACCCCGCTTAAAGCAGGAACAGCTACTGTAACAATTACCGCTGCTGAAACATCAAATTATTGTGAAGCAACCAAAGACATCACAGTAACGGTTAATAAAGCAAATCAGACTATCACCGCTTCAGATTTGGAATTAACATATGGCCAGTCCGGTACAATAACAGCATCCGCAACTGATACTGACAGTAATATCAGTTATGAAATAACTTCCGGAACAGATGTTATTTCTTTTGATTCTCCCGGCTCCATTACCACTCTTAAAGCAGGAGATGCTGTTGTAACTATTAAAGCTTCTGAGACCGACAAATATAACGAATGTTCAAAAACTATTAAAGTTAAAGTAAATAAAGCCGATCAGGATATCACAGTTAATAATGTTCCTGTAAAAATCGGAAATACTGCAAAAATTAATGTTACAAGAAATGCCGGTAACGGAGATATAGAATATGCTGTAACAAGCGGGGATGATTATATTTCCGTTGATTCAGACGGTAATATTACTACAAAAGCACTTGGCGAAGCGCACGTACGTGTTACCGCTAAAGAAACTGATAATTACAATTCAACATATGTTAATATAACCGTTACGGTAATTGATAAGAATGTTCAGGCAATAGATGCAAGTGATATTGAAATAATCAACGGAACAACCGGAAAAAGCGTTGGTGCAAAACTCACAACAGGAGACGGAACACTTTCATACGCAGTAACAGAAGGCGATGCAATTACAGTTGACAGCACTACGGGTGCAATCACAACCGTAAAAGAAGGAACCGCAAAAGTTACAATTACTGCTTCGGAAACAGCTGATTATGCTAAACTTGAAAAAACTGTTACAGTAACCGTAAAAGAAAACGAGCCGGAGCCCACTCCTGAACCGACTCCCGAGCCTACTCCGGAACCCACACCCGAACCGACTCCCGAGCCCGAACCGGAACCTGCACCCGAAGAACCTGTTGATACCGAATGGCTCGATCCTATTCGTACAGAGCTTGCAATTGGTTTGGATGCAATAAAAGAAACCGGCACCGCAACAACAATTTATTACGAAGGTGATTTCTCTTTACCTTACGAAATAATGAAAACTTTGCAGGACAATCCTCAGTTAACACTTGTTTATACCTTCCCGTTTGAAGGAGAAACTGTAACTGTAACGATTCCCGGAAGCAAAGTAGTTGCTAACCCTGAAATTCCCTGGTACGGACCTGCATATCTGATTTGCAATTTCTCTTCAGGAAAATATTTTGGAAATAGTTCAGGTGTTTATATCGTAAAGAAAGGGGATACCCTTACCGCCATTGCCAAAGTATTCGGAACTACAGTTCAGGCACTGGTTGATAAAAACAAGATCAAAAATCCCGACCTGATTTATGAAGGACAGGAAATCAAATATTAATAACATTTAAAAAAGAATCGGTGCCGACATTTGTCAGGCACCGATTTTTTTATCTTAAATTATTTACCACTCCGACGGAAATATACTTTTCAACCACAGCTCTGAAATCCGTATTTTCCTCGGCGTCTTCGTTGTAAATTCCGTCCACCATGTAGACAAAGGTTCCGTCCTCTTTCTTCTCTAATAATTTGTATCGATCATGGTAGAAAGAATCCTCCGAAGTTCCGAGATCACGGCGTATTCCCTTGCATTCTTCTTTCTTTCCGCTCGGGATATTGATGTTTAAAATCTGATTTCTTTCAAGCTTTACATCGATATACTCATCGAGCAGTTCTTTTAAATACGCATCGGTTATTTCATGCGACTTTCCCGCACCTTCCGATATGGCAATTGAGGTAAAGCCCTGAAAAGAGCCTTCAAAAGCGGCACCGCAGGTGGCCGAGTACTGGATATCGCTTGCCACGTTGTAGCCGTAATTTATTCCCGAGAATAAAACGTCTGGTTTGCACGGCATTACGCTTAAGCTGCCGACTCTGACACAGTCCGCCGGAGTTCCGCTGCAGGCAAATGCCTTTACTCCTTCGACAGGAAAATCGTGTTCCCGGATCTCTATCGGCTCTCTTAATGTGATGCTGTGCGATGCTGCGCTTCGCTGGTGTTCGGGAGCTATTACCCACACTTCGCCGTACTCTTTGGCCAGTTCTGCAAGTCTTATTAATCCTTCAGCATCTATTCCGTCATCATTTGTAATAAGTATCTTTCGCAATTTATTCTCCGCCTTCCGTTTTCTTTTTATCAGGTGCCCCAAAGAGAATTCCGACAAACGGAATCAGTCTCAATATCCACGCCACAATTATTCCTATAAGCAAAGAACATGTCATCCAGATAATTGTCGCAATAAGCCAGTTCGTCTTGGGACATAATTTATCATATATTACCTGTGTATAGTCGTGAAGCTGGGGATCCATCAAAAAAGTGATTATGCTGCCCGACGCACATATTCCAAGCACATATCCAATCCACTTGGGGAAGCCTTTTTTAAACAAATCACAAACAGCTTTAACATCGCAAAAAAGAACAATGGCAATTATCAAGCTTGTTCCGCCCAGATTACTTATATTCGATGTTTTCTCAAGCATTTTATTCGCATAAAAGACATCAAATCCGATGAAAAACATTGAAGCGATATTAAGAGGAATCATCACTTTAATATTCTTTGTCAGATCATTAAACCGGTTTATAAAATAATAGCCTATAATCGGCGTAATTATGCCGACTCCGAAATACGGAAAGTCTAACGAGAGTCTGCCGTTTTCCCAATAATATTCCACTATCATCAGTACTTCCTGTACAAAAAGATAGAGAATGATTAAGTATATGAATGCGCTGTCTTTTAGTTTTTGCACCATCGCTCTTAAGAACGGAAGGAAAAGCAAAAATGCGATATATGCATGTAAAAACCAGTATTGCCATACAACCGGATCCGAATAAACCACTTTTAATACAATACTGACCGGTTGGGTATGATACTCCGGAATTGCCTGATATGCAGGATTTGTTTTAATTAAAATTATCAATTGAATGATTTTAAAGCCGATGAGAAGGATTGCGTATCTTAATACTCTTTTAAGCAAAACAACTTTTAAACTTTCTTCTTTGCCCAGTAAAAGACCTCCGGATATGAAAAAGAAGACGGTTGGTCCGGCAGTGGCAAGAACATATAGTACCAGGGAAATCCAATAAGAGCTTCTGTCCCCCGAAATAGAATAATGATGCATCGCCAAAGTTCCGGTATGAACATAAAAGACCATTCCCATAGCAATGATTTTTAATATGTCCAGATATATTTTTCGTTTGCTGTTCTCTTTTCTTTCCAAATCCGAATTTCCTACTTTCTTAGTTAATTATCTTTTCCTTAACATCCGTTATTTTCTCCGCTATTTCATTTATAAACGGAAGAATCGGTTTATTTTTCTCTTCTATCGTTTCAATGGCTGCTTTGCCGGTAAGCGCAGCCATCGGAAGTCCACCGGGATATCTTAGCCAGTGGCCTGCAAGGAAAATGTTCTCCACGCCTCTTACCTCTGCCGAAATATTGGCTTTTCGGCTGACCGCGGTTGTGATAAAGCGCATGTAGGAACCGTTAGTGTCATTGTTCCTAAAAGCATATGTATACGGAGTCCAGGTATCGAGGATTTCCATTTTTCCGTCGTACGCAGGGAACTTTTTTACTATCTCTGCCATGATTGCTTTCGCAATATTGTTCTTGGCCAGATAGTATCTTTTCACGTCGGATTTGTAAAGCTTCTTCCAGAATTTGAAATCCTTCTCATACTGAATGACCATCACCTGAACGACGGTTTTGCCTTCGGGCGCTATATAATCTCCGTATTCGCGATAGTTTTTAAGATATATTCTGTCGATTTCCTGCATACCGACCTCTATCGGATTGCAGGCAAATCCCAGTGAATCACCGATTTCATCAAACAGTCCGTCCACAGAAAAAGCAACATGGAAAGCCGAATACATCGGAAAATCCTTTCTGTGATCTTTGATGTATTTGAAGATTCTCGGCTTATGGCTTTTCTTTCTGATTAACTTCGAGAAAACATATTTTATGTCGCAGGCACAGATAATATAATCCGCTGATACTTCCTCGCCGTTTTCAAAGATGATTTTTTCGGCCGTCTTGGTTTTTATCTTAACCTTTTTTTCTATCTTCGGAAGCTTCTTTTTCTTTAGGACAATCTGCTTTGCCGCCATATTCGGCTCGATTCTGCCGCCTTCTTTTATGTATGTTTTTATCAGACTGTCAGCGATTTTTATCGAACCGCCGTCTATGATGTCCGCATTTCCGCTCGCAAAAAAGCTGTACACGACGATAAGCCAGTAAGACTCGTATTCCTTCGCGCTGAAATCTAAAAGAAGGTTTCTTATTGCCTCGCTTTTAAATCTCTCGGCCCACTGCTCAATGTTAAGACCCATGTAAAGCACGGCGCGTCTCGCAAACTCAAAATGCGAGAGCACGGTTTCTGCTTCGTTCACGGTCTTCGCAATTTTCGTAATATGCGATAAGTTCGCCGTGATATCGCTCGCTACATTTACGCAGTCTATGAAAAGATTGATTTCCGTCGTATCTTCGGGCGAAATCTCAAGCATTTCCCTTCGCGTCTTTTCGGCATCTCTCCAGAGTGTTACCCGCACACCGTTTGTCTCGGACGAAATTAAGTACGGTCTTTCGACGATTTTGGTATCCTCGTCGATTACGCCAAGTTCTTTCCACATAAGGTTTGTGGGAGTGCCGTCCGCTGTACCCGTCAGCCAGTGCAGACAGTTATCAATCCCGTATCCGTTTCGATACCATCCGCTCAAACTGCCGCCGAGGACGGAGTTTTTCTCATATATGGTTGTCTCGTATCCGAGGCGTTCGGCGCAAATTCCTGCGGAAAGTCCTGCCACGCCACCTCCGATTATCGCAATTTTCTTACTCATATTACATCTTCACATTAATGCCTTCCCTTAGGGCAGGGTCAACATTTATTTTACAAATCTGTCGGGCTCATTTACATGTGCGCCTCTACCGTTTTTTGATTCAAACATAAAATCGATGAGACTTTTAAAATACGGTATAAAAGAGCCGTCCTCAATCATCTTTTTAATCTCTTCCAGGCCCGCCCATTTTACGGCCTTGACTTCCGTTTCCTGGAGGGTCAGTTCATCCAAATCGATATCTTCTAAAAGAAAGAAATAATCATCAAAACCGTGAACAAAATTGACGGTAAAATGCGGTCTTTCATTCGAAAAATCTCTCTTTAATCCAAGCTCTTCCCACAGTTCTCTCGCTGCGGAATCTTGTGAAGTTTCACCGGCCTCAATATGACCGCCGATGCTTAAATCCCAGAGCCCGGGCCATGTAGTCTTAAACGGCTGTCTCTGCTGGATGAGCATCTTTCCCTCGGAATTGAAAATGCAGACATGCATTACGCAGGTATAGGCGTCTTCCTTAAATTCCGCGCCGCGCTCCATTATTTTTCCGGTCTTTTGTCTGTTTATATCGTAAATGTCCCAATATTCCATTTCTTTTTCCTTTATGCTCTTTCAGGTACTTTTTTCATCATCGGATAAATCGCAATCACAACAATTACGACGCCGACAAGACATACTGCCACGCCCGTTAAAATCATGGTTTTGACTCCGAACGCATCAAGGAGTTTCCCGCAGATTAAATTGCTGAAAACACCGCCTAATGTAATCGCCGAGTTGATGAACGCCTGGCCTTTTACCTTGTCGTTTTCCGCCATGACATTATCCGCAAAATACGCCGCCACGGGGATAAATACAGCATATGCAAACATCTGGAATGACTGGCTTACATACATTCCGATCATCGATGTCGCAAAAATAAGAATCGCTGTTTTTATGAAGAACGATACCGCGGAAAAAACAAGCAAATGTCTTTCGCTTATCTTTTTTAACACATATCCGATGAGAGCCATGACGGGAAGTTCGAGAATGGCCTGTAAAAATGTGGCATATCCGAGCTGTGTCTCGTTTCCGCCCAGATTTCTTATGATCTGAATCATAAAATCGTTTATCATATTGTGTGCAAAGTAACAGCACGCGGTTCCGATTAAAAATACGATAAAGAACGGATATTTTTTTATAAAAGATATTAATCCGCCGCTTCCTTTTTCTTCTTTTATGATCTCTGAATCCGCAGGCGCCTCTTCGGTTTTGGGTTTCTTAAAAAAGAAAACATGCAAAACCATAATCGTCATTGCGACAACCGTGACGTAAAGAATCACATTCGTTCCGAAATTCTCAACAGCTTTTCCAAGGAAGAAGCTTGTTACGGCAAAGCCCGCGGAGCCGAGTCCCCTTGCAAGGCCGAAATTAATGTTGCAGCCTGCTTTGGCATACTCGAAATTCATGGCTATCATCATCGGCATATATACGAACTGAACCGTATACATCAAAACGAAGATGGCAAAAATAGGCACTTTTTCGGTATTTACAAATATTAACGTGAGCGACCCGAGCAAGAGGAAAAGCGAGGAAAACATTACCGTCAGACGGTTTGTTAGAATCCTTCCCTTATCGATTATTCCCGCCACCAGAGGCTGACCGATTACCGAAAGTATATTTGAGATGGCCAGTGCCAGACCGACCTGCGTGTTGTTAAAGCCTTTGTCCAGCAGAAAAACGGCCGCATATGCATGAATCGTACAGAATGCGACGAAATAAAGTACATTTATGAGCGTATATCTTAATGTCCAGAGTTTTAGATTTTTCATTAAGTATCTTTCTATTAAAAAATGACCTTAGCGTAATAAGGTCATTTTAATATTCATAGGACTTTTTTTCAACCAAAAACCTTAAGCCTCTTCCGTTTCGGGCCACTTCGAATAAAGTACTTTCAGTAGAATCGGCGTAAGCACCGACGAAGTGATAATTAAAAGGATAACCGATGTGAAGTAAACGGGATCAAGCAGTCCGACATTCATACCCTTTTGCGATACGATTAGGGCAACTTCGCCTCTGGTCATCATTCCGACACCAATTTTAAGCGCATGCTTCATCGGTGTTTTGCAAATCCTTGCGAAAAGTCCGCAGCCGATAATCTTGGCAAGAAGCGCTACAGCCACGAAACAAAGCGAGAAAAGAAGTATTTCTCCGTTAATATTTTTAATATTTGTCTTTAATCCGATACTTGCAAAGAAAATCGGTCCGAAAAGCACGTACGAATTGATATCCATTCTTCGTGCGATGAATTCGGAATCGTGAATATTACAGAGGATGATACCTGCAAGGTAAGCGCCCGTAATATCGGCTATTCCGAAGTATTTCTCGGCAGAGTACGCCATGATAAGGCAGAATGCAAGTCCGGCAATCGTGATTCGGCGCGAATGCGGATATCTCTGGTCGATTTTCTTAAATATTCTGTAAGCGAAAAATCCGCCGACAATCGAAATACATGTGAAAAGAACCGTATTGCAGACAACCGTTATGGGCTTTGCCGCAGAATCATAAAATCCGATAACCACGGTCAAAACAATCATACCGATTACATCATCGATAATTGCCGCATTTAGAATCGTGGTTCCGATTTTTCCTTTCAGATACCCCATCTCACGAAGCGACTCGACCGTGATACTTACACTTGTCGCAGTCATAATCGTTCCGATAAACAGTGCCCTGAAAAACTCTTCGCTTCCAACCTTGTCAAATCCGTAAAAGCACATATAAAGCAGTGTTCCGCCCACAAGAGGAACAAACACTCCGGCACATGCGATACCGAATGCCATGGGACCTGTTTTTACGAGATCTTTTAAATTTGTTTCAAGTCCTGCGGAAAACATCAAGAGAATAACGCCGATTTCCGCCATCTGCAGGATAAAATCGTTGGTCTGAACCCATCCTAAAACACAGGGACCGATTAAAAGACCGGCAATTATTTCCCCGACAACCTGCGGCGCCTTGCATTTTCTGGCTATCAGTCCGAAAAGCTTGGCAACAATGATGATTATCGCAAGATCCTTAAAAATACTGTATGCTTCCATCTTCCCAAATCGAATAAAAATCTTCCAAATAGAAAACCTGTCTAACGTTTCATATAATGCGCCTTTTATTTTGATTATTCAAGTCTTTTATGAAAAACCGTATTTTTTTCCCTCTTATATAAATATAAATTTTCGCAAATTTGCAATTGACTCGTCCCTTGGGACCGAGTTTATACTCTGCTTAACAAAGGATTTTAAGCTCATAAAAGATATGTAAGGAATAAAAATGGCAAATCTTCTTTTACTTATAAAACGAAATAAAATATGGGTTGCTCTTGGAATACTTATGACGATTCTTTCAAATCTGTCACAAATGACCTTCGTATATTTAATCGGAAAACTGGTCAACCATATTGAGAGCCGTTCATCGATTACGCTTTCTTTTATCCTTCTTATCGCCTGTCTTATGGCCTCGAACGCATTTACGCTTCTTTTAAAGCAGTACTTAGGAAGGCTTTCGACCGAAAAAATGGCTCACTCCCTTCGTATGGGCTATGCCAAGAGGCTGATTAAAAAAACCGTAAAAGAAAAAACCAGCGCTTCCCTGGCTATGTCCGTTGCACAGAATGAACTAGCCCAGGCAAACAATTATCTTTCAAATACGCTTTTTGACATTGCGGGAATGCTTATTATGGCTGTGCTTGTAACTGTTTATCTTCTTTTACAAAATGTCCTTTTAACCCTTGTCATTATAGTTCCGACGCTTCTTATACTAGTTTACGTCAGCTTTTCAAGCAGGCGTCTTTCAACCATCGTTTCGCTCGCGCAAAACGAAAAAAACAAAATGAATAAAGTCGCATATTCTCTCATTCACGCCTTCCCTTCAGTAAAAATCTTTTCCGGCGAAAAGCTTTGCCTTAATGCATATAACGAAAGTTTCGATGTATGGGAAAAACAGTGGAAAAAAATGGGTCGCCTTTCTGCTTTATACAATACTCTCTCAGGTGTGTTATCGAGAATTCCTCTTCTTCTTTTGTTATTAATCGGAGGTTTTATGGTTATTCGAGGCGACATTTTGATGGGTACACTCATTGTCTTTGTAATAATGCAGGGAAGCCTTTCGGAATCGATCATGAACCTGCCAAACTGGATTGCCAATTTTAAGGTATTTACGACCAACCTTTCACGTATAGATATTGAATAAACGGAGAAAAATATGATTGAACTTAAAAATGTATCATTTAATTACGAAAATGCATCCATATTTGAAAACCTTTCCATTTTTGTCGCCGAAGGCGAGAAAATCGGCATCGTCGGAGAAAGCGGATGCGGAAAAAGCACGCTTCTTAAACTGATGGCAGGACTTTACGTTCCTTCTTCGGGCGAAATAATTGTCGACGACGAAAATCTTCCGGATGAGATCATAAAAAAGGTTTCCGTGGTAATGCAGTCTCCCATGCTCCTTCCGCTTTCAATTCTCGAAAATATCACTATGGGCCACGAATATGAGGATTCTAAAATAGAAAAAATCATCGAATCGGCCAATCTTAAAAAATGGATTGATTCTTTGCCCGAAGGGCTTGATACCTATATCGGAGACAGCGCGGACGAACTTTCCGGCGGACAGGCCCAGCGTATAGCCATCGCGAGAGCTATGTTTAAGGATTCGAAAATCCTCTTACTCGACGAACCGACCTCCGCTCTTGACGGCGAAAACGCAGCATCGGTTCTTGAAGCCATCAATCACTTTACCGAAGGCAAAACCGTGATTCACGTGACTCACAGAAAAAAACACCTTGTTGGATACGACCGTATTTTCCTTATGGAAAACGGAAAACTGTCAGAAATTTAGAAATATAGGAAAAAAACCATGAACAAAAAAGTATGGAAAATTTTAAAAGATATCGGAATGCTTAAATTCTTTATTCTCATTCTTTTACTGCGCCTTCCTTTCGATTTTCTAAACGGTGTCATTTCTGCCAATATGCTCGAATCTTTTATACGTTTAGCCGAAAAAGGACAAAGCGAAAATCTCTTAAAGACCTTTGGTACTTTCCTTCTTTTTACCGTTCTTTTATTTGGATATAATGTCACAATCTGGGCCGCAGTCTCCGTAAAAGCGGATATGCTTCTTCAAAAAAGGCTTAGAAACAGGCTTCTTAATCACATTTTATCCCGTAACGGCGAGGAAATGTCAGCGTACTCCGCAGGCGATCTGATTACGAGACTAAACAACGATGTCGACCGCGTAAATGACTATCTTACAACTCCCGTTAACCTTATGCATACCGCGATTGCGACCTTTAATATCATTTTTTCATCCGTAATTCTCCTTATTTTAAACCCCTCGCTTTACCTTTTGACCATCGTGGTGACAGTGCCTTTCTTTATATTAAGCAGCATCATAATCATAAGAAAGATTCCTTATTACAGGAAAAAATCCCAGGAATCGTATGCAAATTATACCAACTGGATTGAGCCTGTCATAAATGCCAAAGAATCAATTAGTGTTTTCGACGGTGAGGAAATTGTTCTTAAAAAAGTCGAGGAAGCCAGCAAAGAGATACTTATCCAAAACGTAAAAGCTCATACTCTCACAGCCTGGTCTTCATTTTTCAATATTATTTCCGGTAATCTCGGTTACGTGTTGCTACTGCTTTGCGGAAATAGTATGATGGGTGTAGGAGTAAAAGATTATGCCGAACTTCTAAAAATCACCCAGTACCGCGCGGAAATGATGAAAGGCAGCTTCATCGTAAATGCAGGATTAAACGGAATGAAAACAAATCTTGCGGGCGCCGCACGTATTGAAGAAATGTTGGATTCTGACGGAGAAAAATAAGTGGACAACAAAGAAGAAAAACTTTTAAGAATAGGTGAACTTGCAAAACTGTCGGGTATTTCCGTCAAAGCACTTCACGTATATGAGAAAAAGAACATCATAAAACCTGTGTATGTCGACGAAAACACCGGCTATCGCTATTACTCGCCCGATCAGTTTCGCCTGGTGGAATCCCTCCTCGAATTGCAGGACATGGGCTTTTCTCTGGATGAAATTTCAAAGATTTTATCGGGAAAATGCTCCAGAGAAGAAGTTTCGGACATGTTTGACGATAAAAAGATCCTGCTTCAGGAAAGAATCTGGAAACTCGAGGCCAAAATCAAGGAATTGTCCGTAATAAAGGACAGATTAAATGACGGACAAGAGGGCAGACGAATAAAAGAAATGAGCGATGAAGAGAGAGCCGCATTCATCGCAAAACTCGTTGTCATTAATGAAGAAGGAATAAGACAATTCCTAAGTGAAGTTTTATGGCTATAATTTCATAAAAAAATGACAAATTTCAGTTTTGGGGTTAAAAATCTATAGTTTGTCTGTATAAAAAATAGAATTTGACAGTATAAAAATCATAAAAAACGGATTACAATACAATATGACAAAGGTAGGACACTTGAGTGTCAAAAACTACTTTCAAAAAATTGTTTTAGTAATTTGTTTTTTATTTTTGAATTATGTCAGCAGCAACATTTGTTAACTTCATAATGGAGAACGGAATTTCAATCATCGGAATAATTCTGATCTTAATGTTTGCTGTATTCTCATTCATCCTGAATGTTGTTTTCCCATCAATAAATGCTAATTCAAAAAAGAAAACAAGACACCAACATTGATATTAAATTTTATTTAATATAACATATCCCTCTTCCATAATAAGAAATGCTCATCGAACTTGTTCGGTGAGCATTTCTCCTTTTATACATAAAAAACTCCCGCAAATTGCGGGAGCTTTCTTTGATTTTAGAATCGGATTTTATTCTTCCTCTTCTTCCTCAACCGGGAAAATGAGGTTTTCGTCTTCGATTTCCTCTGCCTCGGGAATATCTTCCAGAGCATCGTCAATCTCATCGTATTCGACATTACCGTCACTTATCTTCTCGCGGACTTTTGCAATCTTCGCAACCTTAACGCCCTTTTCGAGGTTGATAAGTTTAACACCTGATGTATGTCTTCCGATAATCGATACATCATTCATCGGAATCTGGATAATGATGCCTGCGGATGTGATCATCATGATTTCATGATCGTCGTTAACTGCTTTGACACCTACCACATCACCGGTCTTTTCTGTAATCTTGTAGCATCTTACGCCCTTACCGCCACGCTTCTGTACGTTGAACTCTTCGAGCTTGGTTCTCTTGCCCATACCGTATTCGGAAGCAATAAGAAGTGTTTCGCCCTGGTGGTCGAGCTGCATACCGATGATTTCATCACCATCCGCAAGGTTCATACCTCTGACGCCCATTGCGGATCTGCCCATGCATCTTACATCGGTTTCCTTAAAGCATATACACATACCCTGCTTTGTTACAAGGTAGATAAGTGTATCTTTGTCCGTTGACTTAACTTCTATAAGTTCATCATCATCTCTTAAGCTTACCGCAATAAGTCCGTTCTTTCTGATGTTGGAGAAGTCCGTAATATGGCACTTCTTAACGGTACCCTTCTTGGTAACCATGAAGAGATTTCTGGATTCGTCGTATTCCTTGATGGGAATGATGGCAGAAATCTTTTCTCCGGGATTAAGCTGTAAGAGGTTAACTATTGCCACACCTCTTGAAGTTCTTCCGGATTCGGGAATTTCGTAAGTCTTAAGTCTGTATACACGGCCCATATTCGTAAAGAACATGATGTAATGATGAGTCGTTGTCATCAGAAGATCTTCGATATAGTCATCTTCTATCGTATTCATTCCCTTGATACCGCGTCCGCCACGATGCTGCGACTTGAAGTTGTCGACTGTCATTCTCTTGATGTATCCGAGTGAAGTCATTGCAACTACGGTATTTTCGTTAGGAATTAAATCTTCGTTGGTGATATCGTAGATATCATATCCGATCTTGGTACGTCTGTCGTCACCGTATTTTTCCGCGATAAGAAGGATTTCATCCTTAATTACACCAAGCAATACCTTTTCATCTGCGAGAATACTCTTTAAATAAGCGATTCTTTCAAGCAGTTCCTTGTGCTCGTTCTCAAGCTTTTCTCTTTCCAAACCGGTAAGAGTCTTAAGTCTCATATCGACGATAGCCTGGGACTGTGCATCCGAAAGCTCGAATCTGTCGATTAATCTCTGCTTTGCTTCGGGTGTGTTGGCACTGGATCTGATGATATTGATTACTTCATCGATATTATCAAGGGCAATTAAAAGACCCTGTAAAATATGATCTCTTTCTTCTGCCTTGTTAAGATCGAATTTTGTTCTTCTTGTAACAACATCTTTCTGATGATCGAGATAATACTCAAGCATCTGTAAGATGTTAAGAACCTTGGGCTCGTTGTTAACGAGTGCAAGCATGATTACACCGAAAGTATCCTGAAGCTGTGTATGTTTGAAAAGATTGTTAAGCATGATGTTGGGGTTAACATCTTTTCTAAGTTCAATTACAACTCTCATACCTTCACGGTTTGTCTCATCGCGAAGATCCGTGATACCGTCGAGTTTTTTATCTTTTACGAGTTCGGCTATCTTTTCGATAAGTCTTGCCTTGTTAACCATGTAAGGAAGCTCGGTTACGATAATTCTGTTCTTTCCGTTAGGAAGAGCTTCGATATCGGTTACCGCGCGAACTCTGATTTTGCCACGGCCTGTTCTGTATGCTTCCTCGATTCCTCTGGTTCCTAAAATCATGGCGCCTGTAGGGAAATCCGGTCCTTTTATGATATCCATGATCTCATCGATTTCGGTTGCTCTGTCTTCTTCAACCTGATTGTCGATGATTTTTACAACCGCATTAATGGTTTCGCGAAGGTTGTGAGGCGGAATATTGGTAGCCATACCAACTGCGATACCTGTTGTTCCGTTTACCAGGAGGTTAGGATATCTGGAAGGAAGAACCGTAGGTTCTTTTTCCGTTTCATCGAAGTTGGGAACAAAATCAACGGTATCTTTGTAGATATCCGCAAGAAGTT
>JAEEGI010002657.1_pt1 | contig 43398 bp, 22 predicted proteins | sample 8958751 | NCBI WGS metagenome assembly JAEEGI01 (sample SAMN16246545, study PRJNA631951) | gut metagenome | biome: gut microbiome; feature: rumen; material: KS-attached | host: Bos | place: Iran: Karaj | collected 2018-10 | reverse complement strand
AAGTGAATCATCTCTGATTCGTGAAATTGTCAACTTATACTTAATTACTATACTAGTTGCTGATTTCGTTTCGTTATCACTTTACCTCGTTGTGATCTCTCAGTATTGTCAATGATCTGTCGCTTTTTTCAAAGCGGGCTGCAAAGATACGCACTTTTTTTATTCTGGCAAATTTTTTTGAAAAAATTTATTTTCATTATCTTTATAAGACCATTAGAGACCAATAATAAATAATATATGGAAGAAAAGCACAACGCATTACCGGAGAATGCCCAAAGGGAACTCGCTCCAGGTGAGGAATATCATCCCCTGCTTAGCCCCGAGAGAAACTGGGCTGAGGTCACGCCTTACTCTGTGGCCATAGGTCTGTTTATGGTGATAATCTTTTCAGCCGCGGCGGCTTATCTCGGTCTTAGGGTCGGACAGGTATTCGAGGCCGCAATTCCAATTGCTATCATTGCGGTAGGTCTCACCAGCGCATTGGGCAAGAAAGAAGGGTTGGGTCAGAATGTCATCATCCAGTCAATTGGTGGCTGTTCCGGCGCTGTAGTGGCCGGAGCGATATTCACTCTTCCCGCGATCTACATCCTCGGAGTGGAGGTCAATTTCATGCAGATGTTCCTTTCCTCCCTTCTCGGCGGTGTTTTAGGAATATTGTTCCTGATTCCTTTCCGGAAATATTTCGTCAAGGAGATGCATGGAAAATATCCCTTCCCTGAGGCCACGGCAACAACTCAGATCCTCGTCAGTGGCGAGGGCGGAAAGGGAGCCGGAACTCTCCTTGTCAGTGGCCTGATCGGTGGCCTTTATGATTTTCTGGTCAGCACATTCGGCACCTGGTCCGACACTATCAGCACGACCGTGATGGGAATCGGACGCACAGTTGCCGACAAGGCCAAGGTTCTCCTTAAGATCAACACCAGCGCCGCAGTCCTTGGCCTAGGTTATATTATTGGTCTCAAATACGCCTTCGTGATCTGCTGCGGCAGCCTCCTGGTGTGGCTGGTCATCATCCCGCTAATGAATATTATTTGGGGCGGCCAGGTTATTGACTTGATGAACACTGGAGTCACAATGACTATCGGCGAGATGTCGCCAGACCAGATATTCAAGGACTACGCCCGCCACATCGGCATCGGCGGCATCGCCACGGCTGGAATCATAGGTATCATCAAGTCATTTGGAGTTATCAAGTCAGCTGTGGGATTGGCAGTCAGGGAGTTCCGTGGATCTTCGGCCACGTCGACCCCTTCGACAAGCTCAGGGACCGGGAAGGAACTCCGGACTCAAGAAGACCTTCCGATGAAAACCATCGTTTTCGGGATTGTGATCGCCCTTTTGGCAATATTCGCTTTCTTCGCTTTCGGAGGAGTGGTCAATAACATCTGGCAAGCGATTGTCGGCCTGCTAATCGTGGGAATAATATCATTCCTTTTCACCACAGTGGCAGCCAACGCCATAGCCATAGTCGGCACCAACCCGGTTAGTGGAATGACCCTGATGACCCTGATTATCGCTTCGCTGATCCTTGTGGCCGTGGGACTTAAGGGCAACGCCGGAATGGCCGCCGCCTTGATAATCGGTGGTGTGGTCTGCACAGCTCTCTCGGTCGCCGGATCATTTATCACTGACCTCAAGATCGGTTATTGGATCGGCTCAACTCCTAAGAAGCAGGAAGCCTGGAAGTTCGCCGGAGTCGCAGTCGCCGCCGCCACTGTCTGTGGAGTCATGCTGGTCCTCAACAAGACCTACGGTTTCGTGGGCGACCAGGCACTTGTGGCCCCTCAGGCCAACGCGATGGCAGCTGTGATCCAGCCGATGATGAACGGCGGAGGCGCTCCTTGGCTTCTCTATGGCATCGGTGCCGTAATAGCCATCTTGCTGACGGTGTTCAAGGTTCCCGCCCTGGCTTTCGCCCTCGGTATGTTCATTCCGATCGACCTCAACCTTCCGCTGCTGGTCGGAGGAGCTATATCCTGGTACGTCAGCACCAGGACCAAAGACAAGAAAGTCAATGAGGCCAGAATGAACAAGGGCACTCTGATAGCTTCCGGTTTCATCGCCGGTGGCGCCCTGATGGGTGTGGTGAGCGCCCTTCTCAAATTCTTCAATGTGGACTGGTTCCTCTCCGCCTGGCACAGCGCCTACGGTGAGGCGATAGCGATAGTGCCCTTCCTCGCGCTCATCGCCTATATGATCATATCATCAATGAAAACCAAAGAGTAATGGAAAAGATTCTTGACAGATTTCTAAGGTACATATCGGTCGACACCCAGAGCGACGAGAACTCTGAAAGCCAACCTTCAACAGCCAAACAGTTGAACCTTCTATCTATGCTCCGGGATGAGCTCCAGGCCATGGGCCTGGAGGCCACCCTTGACGAGTATGGTTATGTTATGGCCACAATCCCATCCAACATCAGCCAGAAGGTCCCGAAGATCGGTTTCATAGCCCATGTGGACACCGCCCCAGATGCCTCGGGAGCGAATATAAAACCGCAGATTATCAAGAACTATGATGGTGGAGAGATAGAACTCAAAGGGGTTCCCGGACTCGCCCTGAAACCCTCCGAGTTCCCCGAGATGCTCCACTACATCGGCCAGACCCTAATCACAACTGACGGCACGACTCTCCTGGGAGCCGACGATAAGGGAGGCGTGGCAGAAATCATGGATGCGGTACAATATATCGTGGAGCATCCTGATTTCAAGCATGGAGAAATCAAGATCGGGTTCACTCCGGACGAGGAGATAGGCCGAGGTGTGGTCAAGTTTGACGTTCCCCGTTTCGGAGCCGATTACGCCTACACCATGGACGGAGGAGAGATCGGCGAGCTTGAGTTCGAGAACTTCAACGCCGCCTCGGCCAAGATCCATATCCAGGGCCGGAATGTCCACCCCGGATATTCAAAAGGCAAGATGAAGAACGCCATCTTGATCGGAACGGAGATGAATTCGCTTCTTCCGGTCGAGCAGAGGCCTGAATACACAGAAGGCTACGAGGGATTCTTCCATCTCATCGCTTTCAACGGATCGGTAGAGGAAGCGGACCTGACTTACATCATCCGCGACCACGACAGGACCATTTTCGAGCATAGGAAGGACACAATCGTCAAATGCTGCGAGTTTATAAACATGAAATACGGCGAAGGCACCGCAACTCCTGTGGTAAAGGACCAGTACTACAACATGAGAGAGCAGGTCGAGCCTCATTACCACGTCGTTGAGAAGGCGGTCAAGGCGATGGAAATGGCCGGGATCAAACCGAATATCCAACCTATCCGCGGAGGGACCGACGGCGCCAACCTGAGTTTCAAGGGTCTCCCTTGCCCTAATATATTCGCAGGGGGACTGAACTTCCACGGCAAAATGGAATTCGTCCCCCTGGAATCGATGGAGAAGGCGTCAGAGGTGATTTTGAATATTATCACTCTCTACGCCGGCGAGTGATCTTATTTGATCACTCCGAGTTCTTTACCCACCTTGATAAAGGCAGCGATGGCTTTGTCAAGGTGTTCTTTTTTGTGGGCAGCGGAGAGCTGGACACGGATTCTGGCCTGCCCCTTCGGGACCACAGGATAATAGAAGCCGGTCACGAATATTCCTTCCTCAGCCATCTTGGCGGCGAACTTCTGTGAAAGAGGAGCGTCGTAAAGCATAACGGCGCAAATGGCGCTCTGGGTCGGCTTGATGTCGAATCCAGCTGCCATCATAGCGTCACGGAAGTACTTGACATTCTCCTGCTGACGATCGTGGAGCTCATTGCTCTCGCTGAGCATCTTGAACATCTCGATGCCTGCGGCGACGATCATTGGAGGAAGAGAATTAGAGAAAAGATACGGCCTTGAGCGCTGGCGAAGCATGTCGATAATCTCCTTGCGTCCAGTCGTGAATCCACCCACAGTGCCGCCGAAAGCCTTTCCGAGAGTACCGGTGAATATGTCAATACGTCCATAGCAGTCGAACTGCTCGGCTACTCCACGACCGGTCTTTCCGACAACACCTGCTGAATGGCTCTCATCAACCATCACAAGCGCGTCATATTTCTCGGCAAGCTCGCAAATCTTGTCCATCGGGGCGACGTTGCCGTCCATAGAGAACACACCGTCAGTGCAGATGATGCGGAACCTCTGGGCCTGAGCCTCTTTGAGGCAACGCTCCAGGTCTTCCATGTCGGCGTTCGCATAACGATAACGGACGGCTTTGCAGAGACGCACACCGTCGATGATAGACGCATGGTTGAGCGAGTCGGAGATGATGGCGTCTTCAGCGGTCAACAACGGCTCGAAGACTCCGCCGTTGGCGTCGAAACATGAGGCGTAAAGTATGGTGTCCTCCGTCTTGAAAAAATTCGAGATGGCTTCCTCAAGCTCTTTGTGGAGGTCCTGAGTACCACAGATGAAACGCACGGAGCTCATTCCAAAGCCCCTCTCATCCATCGCCTTCTTTGCGGCCTCGATAAGTCTCGGGGAATCTGCCAGGCCTAGATAGTTATTGGCGCAGAAGTTAAGCGCCTTGCTGCCGTCCTGGAGAGTGATCTCGGCGGATTGGGCAGAAGCGATGTTCCTTTCTTTTTTGTACAGGCCGGCTTCCTGGATGGAGGCGAGCTCTGCTTTCAAATGATCTTGAAATTTGCCGTACATGGTTATAAATGTTAAATAAGTTTCGTGTTTACGTGAAATTAATGTAAATTTGCGATGCTAATTTAGCGATTTATTCATTAAAGACAATGAAAAATGTACTTGTGATCGGGTCAACCGGACAGATAGGCTCCGAGCTGACAATGAAAATCAGGAAACTGATCCCTGAAGGTAATGTTGTGGCCGGGTATATCAAGGGTGCTGAGCCTAAGGGAATCCTCCTCGAAAGCGGTCCTGCCGCTGAAGCGGATGTCTGTAATGGTGAGCAACTTCTGGAGATAGTCAAGAAGTACAAGATTGACACGATCTACAATCTTGCCGCCCTCCTTTCAGCTGTCGCCGAGAAGAAACCCCAACTGGCCTGGCACATCCAGATTGATGGTCTGATGAATATCCTCGAGATCGCGAGGGATAACGGTTGCGCGGTCTTCACGCCATCCTCCATCGGATCTTTCGGACCTGAGACCCCACGCAAGAACACCCCCCAGGACACGATCCAGAGGCCCCGTTCCATGTACGGCTGCACAAAGGTAGCCACCGAATTGCTGAGCGACTACTATTTCCATAAATACGGGGTTGACACCCGTTCGGTCCGTTTCCCGGGACTGATCTCGAATGTGACACTTCCCGGTGGCGGAACCACCGACTACGCTGTCGAGATTTATTATGCCGCGGTAAAGGGAGAGGAGTTCGTCTGCCCTATAGCCCCCGGTACTTTCATGGATATGATGTACATGCCTGACGCTCTGAAGGCCGCGGTCGACATCATGAACGCTGACCCTTCAAGGCTTGTCCACCGCAATTCCTTCAATATCGCTTCGATGAGCTTTGACCCTGAGATTCTCAAGGCCAAGATCACCGAGCATATTCCCGGATTCAAGATGCGTTACGAGGTTGATCCTGTCCGCCAGGCGATCGCCGACTCATGGCCGGACAAGATGGACGACAGCTGCGCCCGCGAGGAGTGGGACTGGACTCCGTCCTATGACCTCGAGGGCATGACTGTCGACATGATTGACGCTCTGAAGAAAAAGCTCGTTTAATCGTACCAGAGCATCGAGGCAGGGAGTTGCTCCACCTCTATGCCAGGACCGATAAGGCCGACTTCCACGTTTTCGCCACCATAGTTCTCGAAATAAGGGATCTCAAGGCGATGGAAGCCGGCTTTAAGCTCTAACCACGCCTCGGCGTATCCGCCTCCATCCCTATCCAAGTCGAACAATAGTTTCCCGTCAAGAAACAGTTTCGAACCGTCATCGGAAGCAAGTGACAACTGGTACAGGCCAGTCTTCTCTATCTTCATCAATGTGTTGAAATTGAAACCGAAATGGTCTTCCTGACGTTTTGCTGAAGTCGAGAAGAACGGAATAGTTCCTCGAGCCACGACAGGGCTAGCCAAAGCTTCCCCGACACTCATGAAGGGACCTTCATGGTAGGTGTAGCGTATTCCATGCCCCCTAGGGGTGGCTTCGACAGCCTCGAAACTGGCGGAGGCTTCAGGAGTCTCGGGAGCCTTATAGTATGTGGGATCGAAAGGCTCGCATTTGACTCCGTTGTCAGGAGTGAAGTCTACTCCCAACAGATCAGCGATTGTCGCAGCCATCTGCTTTGTGTAGAACGGGCCATTATCGGAAGTCTCACCGAGAGCGGGAATGCCTTTCCCAAGAGCCATTACCCAAGTCTGGTTCGCTCCCCTGACATCAGCGCCATGGGAAGTGAACTTCTCACCTCGGCCTCGGCCATGGTCTGTGGTAAGCAGATAAGTGGTCTTACCCCTATAGAATGGATCTGCCTCACAGGTCTCGATGATATCCTTGATAAACGAGTCGGTGTGGGTCACAATGTGGAGATATTTGTCATACTGGCCGCCATGGCCCCACTCATCGGTCTCGCCGAAAGAGATGAAGAAAAGCTTCGGATGGTCGTTTCGGATAGTCTCGATCGCATAGGCGTATGTCATTCCATCGGGGCGCTCTTCACCACCCTTACCCCAGATGCTCTCCTGAAGGAGATCCAAAGCCTTTAAGGTCGGGCTGGGATTAGGCGACACATTTGGCTCAAATGCTGTGCTCCCGGGGAAGCCGCCTTTGTCATTGTTGACCGCGAAACGGATTGACGACCAGGAACCGTAGACCATCACATGACCTTTATACCTTGGGTCTTGGTTGACCACCTCCATTACACTTGTATTGGGATTAGGCACGGGGTCATTGCTTTCAACCCTTTCGTCATCAGCCCATCCGCAGAACATCTCACTGTAGCCGGGGTATGAAAAAGACTTGTTGTTTGAGACCTGCATCAGGCTATTCTTATAACGGTTGCCAAGGAGATACCCGTGAGATGCTATATGACTCCAGGTGTATGGCATCAAGACCTGGCGACGGGCCTCCGGGGTCGCTCTCCAATATTCGGCTCGCAAAGCATCAGGGTCACGAGAAAAACTGGGATCAGAAATAAGAACAGAGTCGGCTCCGGTGAATACCTCCTGCCAGCGCAATCCATCAAACGTTATCACAATCACCTTCGGGTCGTTGTCGACCTTGGCGCACGAAACCAGAAGGGCACAAATGCCCAATGACAACAATAGTATTTTCTTCATAATCAGGGGTTAACTAATCGTAATAAAGCATCGAGGCGGGAATCTTGTCATAACCCAACCCATTTCCTGACAGGCCGATCTCAAGATCCTGTCCCTCAGTGTCGTCGAAATAAAGGACACGGAGACGGTGGAAACCAGCGTCAATGGCCGCGGCTACCTCGACGATATTGACACTGTGGCTGCCATCATTATCAATGATCAGTTGGCCATCAAGATACACCTTCGTTCCGTCGTCTGATGCGACAGATATCGTGTAACGACCCGGAGCGGGAATCTTCAAGAGGGTGTTGTACTCGTAACCGAAATGATCAGCCGCCTTCGCTCCATCAATGGAGAAGTCGGGCATCACTCCGCTATCCAGGACCTTCGCCTTGGCCAACTCATCGACACTCAGGAACGGTCCCTCGAAGTACTTGTAACGCACTCCGGAGCCCTTAGGAACAGCCTTAATCTCATGGAAATAACCAATATCCTTTATTCCCAGATCCTCCGGGATAGGCTCACCTTTGTATTCGGGATCCACTGGAGGTTGCTTTTCTCCATTGCTCGGAGTAAAGTCAATACCGAGGATTTCGGCGATAGTGGCAGCGAACTGCTTGGTGTAGAAGGGGCCGTTGCCGGAAGTCTCTCCAAGACGCTTCGCTCCTTTTCCGAACATCATCATCCAGGTGTTCTCAGAACCCTTGGTGCCGGTGCTGTGGCTTGTGAAAGCGCCCTTGTTTCCCCTGCCATGATCAGTTGTCATCAAGTAGGTGGTTTTCCCTTTGTAGAACGGATCGCTCTCGCAATAATCCACTATTCTGCGGATCATCTCATCCGTATTATGGGCGGCGTCAAGATAGAAATCATACTTATCGGCATGAGCCCACTCATCTGTGTCTCCAAACCCGATGAAGATCACTTTAGGATGGTCTTTCTTGATAGTCTCCAGGGCATAGGCATAGGTAAAAGCGTCAAAACGCTCTTCTCCCCAGTAATGAGGCATCACATCCTGCATATCGTTGATCAGTTCCAGCGCCGGAGTCTTGGACGATGCGATATCCGGCTCATAGGCCGCGCTTCCAGGGAAACCTCCCCTCTCGTTGTTGACAGCGTAACGAATTGATTCCCAGGAGGCATACACCATCACTGAACCCTTATAACGAGGATCGGCATTGGCAACCTCCAGGACACTCACATTTGGATTCGGAACAGGATTATTGCTGTTCACCCTCAAATCATCAGCCCAGCCGCAGAACATCTCGCTATAGCCCGGGTAAGAGAAACTCATTCCGTTCGAGACCTGGAACTGACTGCCTTTCAAGCGATTGCCAAGCATGTAACCATTAGACTCCACATAACTCCAAGTAAAGGGCATAAGAGCCTGGCGACGCTCTTCAGGAGTCGCCCTCCAATACTTGGCCTTGAGAGCCTGAGGATTGTCAGCATACTTGGGATTGCCTACCAAACTGGAATCGGCTCCGGTAAACACCTCCTGCCAGCGCAAACCGTCATAAGTCATGATCACCAATCTCGGATCATTATCACCACATGAAGACAAGATAGCGGCAATCGCCAGCAAAAATGGGAAAAGAACTTTTTTCATGATATACTTAAACAGTAATTGTGTCAGCGAACTCACCCGGGGTCATCCCGGTGAGCTTCTTGAAACTTCTGGCTATTATCTTGTAGTCCACATTAAGCATGTCCGCGGCAGCGAGAGGAGGATTGCCGTTGACTATCAAGTCTTTCATCTTCTCGACGCGGACTTTTATGATATACTGGTAGATAGAAGTGCCCATCTCCCTGCGGAAAGTGCTCTCCAGCAAGCGTCTGGACATCGGGACCAGAGCCACGACATCATCAACTGAGACACGCTCCGTCACATTGTTGTTGATGTAATGGAGGATCCTTGAGATGAACGGATTAGGGTGAAGGACAGCATCTGTGGAGCGTCTGGTGGTAACGAATGTCGGTTTCACCGTGATGTCCTGGATGGTCTTAACCCTCTGCTCGACAGGTAGGGCAAGAAGCTCATCAATGAACTTGGCTGTGTTATAGCCGGCCTCCTCAGTGTCCTGGTTCAGGGAAGAAAGCTGCGGCGAGCACATCTGGCAAAGGAACTCGTCATTATCGATTCCAAGCACCATTATGTCATCAGGAATGCGCATGTCATCCCGACCGCTCAATCTGGCCGCCTCGATTATATAAAACGCCCTATTGTCATCACAGGTCAGAACCGCGGCCGGTTTAGGAAGATCGCTAAGCCATTCCTCCAGCTCCTCAAGACCGTACCACCAAGTGGCACTGATATCACGATTCTCAAAAATAGAAATCGTGGCGTCCTGCACCCTTGATTGGATCTCGGCGATAAAACTGTCTCTCCTCTCATCAGACCAGACCATCCCTTTCAAGCCAAAGAAGCCGAAATTGCGGACCCTCTTCTTGATAAGATAGTCAGCGCATATACGCCCAGAAGCGGCATAATCACCACTTATATTGCTGATTGTCGAGAACTTCTGCTGATAATCCTGGGCAATCGCTATGATTCCGTGACGCCCGAAAGCGTCCACATCGTCATTAGGGAGGAACTGGCCGATGATCGCATCGGCATTCCAATCCTTCGCGAATTTGACAACCTCATCCATACGCCCGTTATCCCTGAGTGAAAGGGGCATCTTGCAGACCACCCAAGGATCATGGTCGTGAGAATAGCGCATAATACCTTTAAGCAACTTATTCGCATATGATTCGGAGAAATCCGTCATCAAAATGAGCCTCGCCATAATAACTAAATTAGGTCTATAAAACGGTTTATATACGCAAATATAGTAAAAAACCGAATCGTTGCAACATTTTTATGCACCAATCTACCGATTTTGCGAAAAAGTAGTGAAATTTGACAACCAGGATCAATAAGCGGCTATCGCTTTTTTGAAACGCTCCTCGACATCAGAAAGCAGGTAAAGACCGTCAGCGTTGGATTCCAGGCCCTTAAGGTATATCTGGTATCTTACTGGAGGATTGTCCAGTCCAAGCATAGGCATCTCCCTCAAATTGGAAGGCGACTCATAAGTCAGGAACAATTCAGCGTAACGCTTTCCATCCTTACCATCCCAAATGGCGACAACCAGTTTGGAACCGATAGGAGTCTTTCGCTCAATGGCTTCCGGAAGCAGATAATCCTCGGACTCCAAAGCGGCCAACACACTGCAGATATTTGAATCGTGACCGCATAGGAAACTGAACTTGCGACCAGGCGTCTCCATCTCGGACAGCATGGTTTCCAAAAGCGGATGAGCCACATTGGTGGCGACAATGGGAGCGGCGAAAAGCACATCTCCATACCAGTCTTTGATCTCAGCGATCTTGGCCCATGCATCAAGTGATATGTCGTGGCCGAAAGCGGCCTTCAATTCAGAAGGCTCCTCATAATATTGGAGAACCAAGGCGTCAGAAGCCGAGTTGGCCATCTTGAACCCGCCAGTCATGGAAGGCTCCTTATGCTCGTTGAATGTTATCTTCAAGTCGTCCGTACGGAACTTGACAGTGTCATTCGCGGCGGCTGGTGACCGCTTGATATCCAACACGTTCTCTAGCACTCTGAAATTGGGAGCCATCTTTGAGGCGACATCCTCAAGAGTTTTTCCCCCACCCAATCCGATAATCTGACGGATCGCCTCGGAGCGGAACTCATCAGTCACGTTGGTGATCTGCGGGTTGAAAACCGGATCCATAGTGCCAAGAGGATAGTGATGCTCAATCTTCACATTCGCTATCGGCAGCATGCCACTCGAGAAATACTGCGCCGTAGCTATAGTCCTTTGCATCGAGTTGGCATAGAAACGCATCGCACCTTCTGCCGGGTCCTCATTCTCCACCATCAGGCCCTCACTTATAAGCCACCTGCGGAAGAACTGTCCCATCCTAGTCTCCAAGGCGCCACCCTTCAAGGATAGTTCTCCTGGGGCGGATGTCCAGTCGAACCATTTATGAGGGGTAATCCTTGAAGTGACAGAACCCTTGCCCGACAAGGGCGAACGGATATTATGGCGACTTAAAGCCACGACCTGGCCTAATGAATATTTCTCCTTGAATGCCTTGGGGTGGTCAGTCCAAGAAGAAGCGGCCGTCTTTGGACTGGACAAATCCGTCCTCTGGATCCGGAACTTGTAGGAATATGTCTCTCCGGGCTTGATCTTGTACTGAGGAAGGGTGGCGGGACCGCAACTGCCGTTGCCGATACCGTCCATAAAGCAATCCAAATTGAGGACGACATCAGGGCGACGCACCTTGTCCAGATCATGGAAGTACCTGGCTCTGAATATATCCTCGTCTGTAAAATGCTGCGCGGAGAACTCAAAGGAACCTGCGGCGGAGAACCGGACCGCGACCCCGTCCGCGGAAGTGAAAGTGACCCATCTCGTGTCAGTCCTCTGCCCCATCGTCTGGGTGCGGGCGTATGGCTCTACCATGTCGGAAACAGTTGACCTGTAGGTTCCTAGGAAGGCGGCGTCTTCCCTGTCTCTATAATTCTCCATAGGACCCCGGCCATACCAAGAAACCTCCTCAAAAGATGAATCCAAGAACATGCGGAGCCCCAGCCTGTGAAGATCGAATCCTTCTCCAGGGTGGAAACTGGCGCTTACATCGACATATCCGTCAGGCGAAACTTCATAAGTCACTGAATAAGGCACAACCACCTTTCCCACAGTAGCTTCCATATCCGTATCCACACGTAATACTCCCTCAACCGGGGTGGATTTGAAACTTACAAGCCTGCAAGTTGTGGTCAGCGGGTCATGGAACTGGACCCCGGTAAACCGCGCGGCGTCATTGCTGATGAATCTGTAGCCATTGAAAAGCGGCTGACCCTGCCAACGCAGAATCTCTTTCCCATCAAGCTGAAGACTTTGAAGCACTCCCTCAAGCTTGTCGAACCTCACGGATATCTTGCCATTCGAGGCGCAAAGGAAACGGTTCTCCTCCGTGTAAACCTTTAGAGGAGATGCTCCATCTGAGGCCTCTGCCTTGAAGACGGCCGGTTCCTCGCGGATCACAAACTCCTCGGACGCCACCACATGACCGGCATCCGCCCAACGAGAGGCTTCACGAAGACTTACCTCAACCTGCAAGACAACGTCAGCCTCATTATTTGCCAGAACCGCCTTATCCACAGGAAGTTCCACCTGGCAGGATTTCCACGGGGCGGTGTCTGGCAGACCGACTGCGCCGAAAGCCACCTCAACACCATTATGGAGGGCCTTGTAATGGAGATCCATCTGGCTGAGGTTGTAGGTGGTGTAGCGGTTCTCGAGATTAATCACACACGGGCCCTGAGCCTGTCGAAGGGCCGGTCCGGAAATCTTTATGTACTGATAAACCTTCTTGACCTGGAGAAGCTTAGCGGTAACGCGTCGATCCGCAGTTATTATACCGTTGAGACAGAAGTCGTTGTCATTAGGCGCATCTCCGAAGGAGCCTCCAAAATAGATGTTGCCGTTATTCTCGCCGAATCTGGTTATTCCCTGGTCCACCCAGTCCCAGATGCAGGCACCGATCATCCTCTGGGATTTGTTCTCGATATAGTCCCAGTACTCAGCCAAATTGCCGATGGCGTTACCCATGGCGTGGGCATATTCGCAGAGGAAATAAGGCATTGCGGCGCCGTTCCTGTCAGTTTTCTCCATGCCATCCAACGACGGGTACATCTGGGAATCGAAGTCAGCCACACTGTTCATTCCCTCATAATGGATCGGACGGTCGTCCAGCCGGCGGACAGCATCCCTTTCCGCCACGATATTCGGGCCACCCCCAGACTCGTTCCCGAGAGACCAGAATATGACAGAAGGATGAAGCCGGTCACGCCTGACCATCCTCTCTGCCCTATCCACAAAAGCACCTTCCCAAGATGGTGTCCTGGTTATATTGTGGTTCCCATGGCACTCCTGATCCGCCTCATCGACGATGTAAAGGCCATAATAGTCGTACATGGCGTACATCTTCGGATCGTTCGGATAGTGGCTTGTACGCACTGTGTTGATGTTGTGGCGCTTCATCAGAAGGACGTCCTTCAGCATTGTCTCGACGGGCACAGCCTTGCCATGAATAGGATCGATGTCATGACGGTCGGTTCCCTTGAGATAAGTGAGGACTCCGTTGATATACAACTTATTATTCTTGAACTCAACCTTGCGGAAACCGTGGCGCTGGAAGGTGCATTCAAGGGTATTTCCCTCTTTGTCAAGAAGTTCCATCTTGACAGTATAGAGATATGGATCCTCGGCAGACCAAAGGTGCGGCCCCTCCACAACAATCCTCGACGCTTCTGTTTTCAGCTCTTTTCCGGATGAGACAGTCTGTAACCCGGACTCCGCTGAACCTATCACCTTTCCGTCCTCGTCCAATAATGTGGATCTCAACTTCGCCGCCGCTGTCTTTCCATCGTTGCGGAGCAAAGCGGAGGCGTCGAGCGTGGCGGACGTCAAATCCTCATTGAAACCGCTCTTGAGATCCAGGTCTGACAGATGCATTTTCGGCCGCGCGATAAGATAGACATCCCTATGAATACCCGCCAGGCGGAACATGTCCTGATCCTCCAAGTAACTGCCGTCACTCCATTTGTAGACCTCGACCGCGACCACATTCTTACCTTTCACCAGGTATTTGGTGATGTCGAACTCGGAATCGTTGTTCGCGCCCTGGCTGTAACCTACTTTCTTCCCATTGACCCAGACATAGAAGGCCGAGTAAACCCCGTCGAAATGGAGGAATATCTCCTTACCGGACCAGTCAGAGGGCAAGGTGAAGTTCCGCCTGTAGGACCCTGTCGGATTAGGCTCCGTAAATGTGGTGTAACCCCGCTGGGGCTGGATGAAGGGAGGATTATTCAGGAAAGGATATGTGCTGTTGGAATACAAAGGAGTACCGTAGCCCTTCATTTCCCAATTGGACGGCACGTCTATCTCATTCCATCCAGAGACATCGTACTTAGGGGCCTGGAAACCAACCGGACGGTTATTGGGATCAGCTACCCAGTTGAATTTCCACTTCCCATTGAGAAGCATGTATCTTGAGGACTCCGTCCTGTTCCACGGAAGCTCGTAGGAAGGATCTGAGACCATCTCGGCGTCCGAAGCGAAAGGGATGAAGGTCACATGGCCCGGCAATTTACCCACGGCGAAGACTCTCTCATTCTCCCAATCGTTGGTCGAGGATGTCTTTGGAATAATGAACTCGACTTTAGCCCCAGACTCCCTGATGATCCAGCGTTGCGATGCCGCAGACGGGTCTACCTTCTTCTGCCAGACAGAGGTTCCTGGCTGATGGGAAGAGTCAAGCCCTAAAGCCATGCCGCTCGCAGCGCTGACTATCGAGCAGGACCCATCCTCGGCGAAATTGACGGTCCAGTGCTGGTTCGGGTTCGGTTTCTCGTCCTGCCACTGGATGACAGGATGTTCACCCCCATCTCCGTCGCAATCCAGGGCCTGAAATGAGAAGCCGTTGACCAACTGGTAGTTACCATCTCCCAGAGGGCGGAACTGCCACGCTTGGGCCGGAGAGTCATTGTCCGGAACCGCAAGGAACATGTGCGTCTCAATGCTCAGGCTGGCCTGGTTGTCGATTGCCAGTCCATCAGGAGTCAATATCTGGTAAACCTTCTTTGGATCGATTTTCTGGGCGGCGGCGGAGAGTGCCAACGCCAGGAGGAGTAGAGTTATTATCGATTTCTTCATATTCGAATTAGACAGATTCTTCGCTTCGCTCAGAGTGACATCTTTTGTTTCAGGATGACATCGGTGGGTTCAGAGTGACATTAGGGGAGATAGAGCCTGGTGGCGGGAAGTGAGCCGTGGAACCCTTCCGGAGCGGCGAGAAACACTTCCAGCTTTTGTCCTTCGCAATCTTCGAAATACCTGAGTTTCAGGCGATGAAAGCCTTTCGCGAGATTGACGAAGGCGAATCCGGTCGCATCGAAATGAGAACCATCCAGATTTATGACCTCTGTCCCGTCGATATAAAGGACAGCCCCGTCGTCGCTCACCACCTTGAACTGGTGGATTCCATCAGCATCCGCCCTGAACCAGCAATCAAAGAGATATCCGAAATGATCCTTTTCAGGCTCGGTGTCGATCTGCATCCAAGGCATAATACCTTCATGGACAACTTCTCCTCTCCAGACCATCTGCGAAGTGGTCATGAATGATCCTTCATATTTCTTGAAGGAAACGCCTTGAACAGTAGGCTTGACATCTGCTGCGGGAAACACAGGAGCCTCCTTAAAACTGGCCTTAAGATTGTCATAATTATCCAGAAGGCGTTTTGCCTCCATGATGCCACCAGCCCATTCGCCTTCAGCCATGCGGTCGATTCCATCCCTCTCGATCACTCGGCGGACAAGGGCATCAGCGCCTTCCTGGAACCCAACGACTGGATTCTTATGCATTTGCAGGAAACAAAGCGGCATCTCGGCCGTCTCGACTCTGTCAAGGAGAACCTTATCTGAAGCCACCGCTTCTTTAGCCGCGGCGAAAATCTTCCGGCCTTCGGTAATAAGTTCATCAGTGTACATCGGATCAGAGGCGTTGATGTAGCAATCCGAGTGGATGCCAGGCCTGCGAAGGATGCTGTCCGAAAGCGCGATGTAATCCCTGACATATTTGCCGGCGGCCCCATAGTAACCGTCAGTGAAATCCTCGATCAAAGCGTCAACGTCCGCATCCGGGTTCCACATCAGCTTTGAGAGAAGCCAAGCGCGGAGCTCCTTCAATTCGCATGAGACTGTCTGATAATCACCTTCTTCCAATATTCCGATAGCGTTGTTGTCACGGAAGTCCTTGATGTGGGTCGCCATGGTCTTCCAATTGGCCACCGGGAGATTGTACTGAGCGAAGTCTGTCACATAGTCCCAAATGTAAAGATGAGGGGCGATCGCGGACCAGTCCTTGAGATCCTTCATGAAGGCGACATTCTGCTCGCAGTCGTCATAGTCATGGAACATGCAGCACTCGATGCTGCAGAGGCGGATCACCACATTGTCTCTCGGAACTATGTTCTTAGGAGCGTGGCGGGTGTACTGGTAAGCGAAGGTTCCGATGAACTTGTCCGGGAACTCATCCTTGACAGCGTCCGCTACCTGGTTGACGAACCAGACCATAATGCCGGACTGGCCGCCATACTTCTCTGCCAGAGCGGTGCACTCGTCGCATTGGCAGAAGTCACGATTGTCGTTCTGCTCCACGGAATAAATCAGGAAATCCGGATTATCACGCATCACCTTCTTGATCTTATCTATACAAAGATCAAGTACTTCCGGATTGGAAAGGCAAAGCTGGGCGTAACTTGACAGGCGTTTCCCGTCCCTCAAGGAGAAATATTCCGGATGGGTGGAATAATACTCAGCCGGGGAGATAAGGTAGCCCATAGCATGGACTCCCCAATAACCCTCAGCGGTCCCGGGGATGGTCTCGCCAGGATTCTTGCCAGGAAGACGCACGAAATTATTCCTCGTCCTCGCCGAGAAAGCGGGGTTACTCCGCACATCCAGGACACAGTTGTCACGGATTATTATCCCAGGTTCCTCATGCCTTTCCAGCTTTCCGAAACTCCACGCATCCTTGTGGGGAGCGAGGCTTACCTTGCTGGAATACCACCTGCAGCCGAGTTCTTCCTCCAGGAAAGAATACACGGCGTAAAGAGTCCCTCGCAAGGACCCACCCCAGAATAGGATATCCCCGCCGACGCTTCGCAAAGTGAAAGAATCATCCCTGTCTTCCGGCTTGACAGCCCCTGGAACCAATTCGGAGACCAGCTGGTTAAAGCCCACGACCAGCCTCTTACCTCGGACTCCACCGGACAGATCCGCGATTGGCAGATCTGTCCCGGAGACCTCTTTAATCCAGTATCTCAACTCCTCAGCCGCATATCGTTCCGACTCGGTGGCGTCTGGAGAAAGGATTATAGTATAATCAGATTTACCGTCCTTGAATAACTCGTGGTTTCCGCAAGACGGGAGCACAAGCGCTATAAGCGCCAGGATAAGCACACTCAATCTCCTCATAGCTTCTTCGCCTCGTACTAGTATAATCAATTGGTTTTTATGATGATAGTTGGATCAAGAGGATAACGTCCGAAGTCCTTGCCATAGATTGCCAGACCTCCATCAAGGTCCTCGGCGGGAACCGTGAAACGGAGAGTGACCTTCTTTGTCTTCAGTATCTCCTGATATGGCAGGTTGGTAAGAGGAATATCAATCTTCACAAGCTCGCCATAAGAGCCGCCCTCACGCATTTCGCGTACAGCCGGCTGGGCGCCCCATGAGAGGATACCACGGTGGTCCGCAGGATCATCGGCAAGGTCATGCTTTGCTATAACTTTCCCATTGACAGAAACTTCCAGCTTCGAGGGCCAGAGGGTGGTGTCAGTCATGGCATAGGAGTTAAGGGATTTGCAATGATCAAACGTACCCTTTCCGAGCATGTAATCACCCTCGATCTCATTCCCTTCCTTGTCCTTTCCGAACTTCTGCTTGGCGGAAGCCTCGAACAACAAGGAGGCTGAGCGGACACTCTCAAGATCGAGATCCTTCGGAAGGTCTATTGTGTACTCGAAATATCCGTGGCCGAAACCGTTCTCTTTGAGTCCCTTATAGATTGTTGACTGGCCATTTGACCATTCGGCGGCAGTGTAAGAAGCCGGAGCGAAGGTCAGAACACGAACGCCTTCCTTGGCAGGAGACTTCCCGTCCTTCACCCTGAAGGTTGTGAAGTTATGATGCAAAACCTCACCCTTGTCGTTCTTCAAGACCATTCTGAGCCAATACAGACCGGTCTCCTGAGGGACAGTGACTTTCTGGCTGGCGACCGGTTTGCTGAGCCAAGACTCAAATGCCACAGGGATAGACTGCTTCTCATATTCCTTGAACTCACCTAGGCTGTTGTAGCCAACCAATTCTGTCTCAAGAGAGAGCTTCCCGGGATCCTTGTCAGTCATGAATGACCCGTAGAATGAGAGCTGAGCCTCCTCCCCAGCTTTATTGACCGTCCAGAGATATTTCATGGGTGAAATGTAATACTTGCTCTGGAAGTCAGCCATTGTCATTCCAGGCACCAGGTCATCAAGACCATCAATCTTCGGGGAACGGTCGTACTGGACATATCCGTTCCACTCGTTTATGACATCGTGATGCTCGGTGTAGAGCCATCCGGCGCATTTGGGATAGCGGCGGAAAGCGTCGATCATGATGTGGTAGTCCCAGGTGAAGTCGCAGTCTCCGGCGCTGCCATGGTATCCCCAGACATCACCGCACTCGCTATTGATCATAGGAGCGTCAGTCTGGACATTGTCACCAATGAAGTTGAAATGGCTTCCAGGGAAGGTGTTGTCGCAATAGTACTTAATCTCCCTTTCCCAATCCCATCCGGGCTTATATGAATGCCATGAGTTGATGTCCGTCTCGACGTGGTCCTGGTTACATGCGCTCTGGTCCTCAACCAAACGGCTGGGATCCAAACTCTTGGTAAGGTGATACATTGAGCGCACCCAGTCCTGGGCGTCTTTGGTGTACACATGATCCGCGTCAAAGAGGCCCCAAGTCTCATTGAAATTGACCCAAGCGAATATCGAAGGGTGGTTGTAGTCCCTCTCAACCTGGGCACGCAGGCAGTTCTCCCAGTCCTCCCTGGCCTCAGGGACAGGCTCGCCCCAGAAGTTCGGAGTGTCAGCCATGATGAGGAGACCAAGTTTGTCAGCCCAATAGAGTTTGCGAGGCACCTCAACTTTTATGTGAATACGGTTACCATTGAGGCCCAACTTCTTGGAAATCAAGATCTCATTCTTCATGAACTCATCACTGGGGAATGTGTAATAACCTTCCGGATGATAGCTCTGGTCAAGGCAAAGCTGGAGATAGATAGGCTTATTGTTGAGAGCCACATATTTGAAATCAGACCCCGGGAAGTTCACCACACCGATTTTCCTCTGGCCGAAATATGACTCAACCTTGTCTCCGCCACTGATGGAAGCGGTCACCTCATAAAGGAACGGGTCATCAATATCCCAGAGATGTTGGTCCTTGATTGGAATTGTGAAAGAAGCCTTGTCTTGACCGCCGATTTCACCGGTGAAAGAATCCTGGCCGCCAGTCTTGAACACGAGATTGAATTTCTCCCCCTGGGCGGCCTGGGACGCGAGGACCACATCAACCTTAACATTAGACGCGTCAATATCCGGAGTGAAGTGGAGAGACTTTATGTAGTTCGTCTCCCTGGCCTCCAGATAAACCGTCTGCCATATTCCACGGGCATTTCCATAGCCCTGCTTGCCGTAAAGATGAGCATCGCTGGCGGTGTCGTCAGCCTTGATGACTATCTTCTGGGGCTCACCGAACTTGACTTCCTGAAGCTCGCACTCGAAGGGGACATAACCTCCTTGATGGCGACCGGCTTCCTTGCCGTCAAACCAGACTTGGGTATCCCAATCGGATGCTCCGACCACCAGGAATACCCTCTTGCCTTTCCATGACTTCGGGATCGTAACTTCCTTGCCGTACCAGCCGATATCACCCTTATCCTCAACCTCAGAGAGTTTTGATCCCCAAGGGAAAGGCACCACGATACTCTGGTCCATGGCAGTGAGGCCCTCGCCGGCCAAGACCTTAGAGGCGGCAGCCTCATCAAAAGTGAAAGCCCAATGGCCATTGAGGTTAATCCATTCCGCACGTTCGAAGTCCGGACGGGGATGTTCTGAAAGAGGAATGGATTCGGATGTCTTTTCATCCGAACAAGCGCCGAGAAGCAAAAGGCAGAAGGCGCAAAGAACAACAGATACCTTATTCATAAACTATTGGATTATAATTATTTCACTCGTTTAATCCCCTTCGGGAGCTTTATCTCTGAAGCCACTGTCCCGTCGGCTTTCTTCTCATGCCGGACCGAGATTACCCCGTAAGGCGTGGGGAAAGTTCCCTCAGCCCATTCAAGGTTACCCAGATGGGGCTCAATCCTGACTTCCTTAAAGCCGATTCCGACAGGCTCGATACCAAGCACATGGCGGCTCAACCAAGTGGTTGGACCTGAGGCCCATCCGTGGCAGAAGCTGTGGCGCAGACCGACATAGCACCAGGCGCCACCGTCCGCATGTATGTCAAATTTGCCCTCCGGAACAACCTCATCTATCCTGGCGGCGTTCTCACCATCCTTATAGTTGAAATCCTCCCAGAAAGTAGTGGCTCCAAGGTCAATCATCCTGCCCCAATATTTGGATATCAGATCCATAGCCTCCGAGTAGCGTCCCCCTTTCGCCAGGGCTTCCAGCAGATAGTAGCCCATAAAGGAAGTGAACTTCTCAGGGCCATTGGCGAGAATGATGTCCGACGCCTCTCCCGCATCCATCATATCCTCTATAGCCAGCAACGCCGCGGCCTGGCTGTTGCCCACATGGTCCGGGACATATTCACGCATAGCTTTGGCGGTCTGGGCGCACCTCTCAGTAAGAGATCCATCCCCAAGCAAGCGGCTCATTTCAGCTCCGGCCTCAAGCGCTCGCACCGTGAGGGCCTGAAGGCCGGCATGGATAACATCCGGCTGGTCATTGGAAGGCCAGTCGATGAAACGTCCGTCCTGATAAGCCTCCTTGGAGCCTCGCACATTGGAAATCACATTATCCAAGAGCTTGGCCAAATACTCTTTTTGTTCCTGCAGATAATCCATATCCCCATACCACTGGTAAAGATGGTGCTGGATGATTATCCACCACAGTGAATATGAGCAGATTCCATTCATCCAAGATGTGGGCTCCGTCTTGTCCCGCACATAGTCCAGACTCTTCCGGACGACCTCATGGTTTCCAAATACAGTTCCGACTGTCATCACCTCCGGATGCATGTCCCCTATCCACACCAAGCGGTCTCGCTTGATACCATCCCAGAGATAATCCTGCATATTGAGATGGACAGTGTAGGCCCCGGTCCGCCAGATTTGGCTCAAACGCTCGTCGCCGCACCGGAAAGATCCAAGATATGGGATGTCCCTGTATTTGGATATTGCCCGGACAGCCAAGATGCCGATCTCATCATCGTCCCCAAGATAGTCGAGCCGGGCGAAACGGAAACCGCTGTTGCCATATTCAGCCACTCCGAGCCAAGGGACAGATATCTCGAAATCCCTGACGGAGTGGTCATTGGTGGCGGTGGACTCTTCCTCTCTCACATCGCTGAGAGCCTCACTTACCGATTCCCCAAGACATAGGCGGAATCTGGCGGGAGCCTTGTCACCTGACAAGGAACGAACTATCTGAATACCTCCCTGAATCTCCTTCCCGAAGTCCAGCAAAACCGATCCACCGGGAGCGAAACTGACAACATCCGGCTCATCAGTCGAGACTTGTCCCACATAAGGCTTCATAAACAAATCAGCATTCGATACGAGGCCTTTGGTCAAGACCACCCTTGTAGGTGTGAGGTACTCTGTCACAAACTCTGATCCGGAAGCCGGAGTCACTTGCTCATGATTACCGCAAGCCGATAAAAGAATGGCGGAAAAGAGCGTTATCGCTATTCCTAGATGCTTTGACATATTCAGTTCCAGTGTATTTAGCCTTTAAATATAGAAATTAAATCCGAGACCTATGACATGTTCAGCCGGCAGAGAGTTAAAAGCATAGTAAAGATAGTAAGCCTCAAACTCAACCTTGTCTGTGATAGTGTAGTCACAAGCCACATAATGCCTGGTTTTCTTCCATTTGTCACCCCATGTGAACACCTCGACAGCCAAATAGGGGCTGAACCGTGAGTCCGGGATAGAGTATTGGACTTTAAGTCTCGAGCGCAGGACGTCACTTTGGCCACCTGTATCCGGAGTCCAGCCATGCTGGTAACGCTCCCGGACCGAGACTTTCAAGCCACCTTGCTTCAAAGAAGCCGTAAGGTCGGCTACCGCTTTATGGGTCAGCCAAGAAGGTTCCCTGATGAAATCGTAAGCCACATCGAACTTAAGCCAGGGAAGAAGTTTCACTCCAAGTGTCGTCCTGGTGTACCAACATTCCAAACGCTTGTATTGGTAGTTGTCATGTTCGAAATAGAAGGTGGCGAATACGGGGGATTTCCCAAAGTCGTGGTTGACTTCGAAGAACTCCCAGCCGCCAAAGGTATTGTCCTCGATTTCCTGAGCTTGAGCCGGCCTGGAGAGGAGTATCAAAGGCATGAAAACCAACAGCAGGACTTTTTTCATATTCTTTACTTATTCAGACCTAAGACGTATATCAGACGAAGAGGCTCCGACCATAATCTCGGGAAGTCCTTCCGGGATAATGAATTTGTCTTGGCTCTCACTCCAATAGCGAAGATCCTCACGACGAAGAGGAATAGTCACGACCTTGCTCTCTCCCTTCTTGAGATGAACTCTCTTGAAGCCTCTCAACTCCTTGATGGGAGCCTTGCCCTCGTATTCGGGGAGGCGGGTGTAAACCTGGGCCACCTCGTCACCGTCATATTTACCCGCATTCTTCAGAGTGAAAGTGACCTCCACTGTCTCGCCTTTGGGCTCAACCTTGAGATTGGAATAACGGAAGTTGGTGTAACTCAAGCCGTAACCGAAAGGATACAGGACATCGCCCTCGAAATATTTGTAAGTACGCTTTGTGATGTCGTAATCATCAAATGGCGGCAGATCCTCAATCCTGTTGTAATATGTCAAAGGAAGTCTGCCGGCAGGATTGTATTTTCCGAAGAGGACATCGGCCACGGCGGTGCCGCCTTTCTCCCCAGGATACCACGCATTGACAATGGCGGGAAGGTTTTTGTCCTCCCACAAGATGGATAAAGAGCTTCCGGCGACAAGCACGAGAACGACATTCTTATTGACATGGTAAAGTTCCTGCAGGAACTCCTGCTGGTCGGCGGGCAAGGTGATGTATTCACGGTCCTTTCCTTCCCTCTCAATAGACTTGTTAATACCCATCACAGCAACGACCACGTCGCACTCCTTAGCGAGTTTTCCGGCATTTCCATAAAGTGAGAGCCTGTCCTGTCCGGCCACCTTGGGAGGAACCCAGCCTAGACGGGCCACGGCATAGTCACGGAGATTGTAATACTCTACCTTGACCTCATATTCTTTTCCTGCCTCTAGGCTCAAAGCGGCCTTGTCCGTACGCACCGCATGCCCTCCCCAAGCATCGATAACGAGCTTGCCGTCAACAAAAAGGCGGCAACCGTCATCAGAAGTTATGCAGAGGGTATATTCCCCTGAAATAGAGGGGCGAAGAGTTCCCGTCCAACGCACGCTCATCGGAGAGTCAGGAATGAACGGGTCGGGAGCCTGGTTCGTGGGCTCGAAATTAATCCATTCGTCCGTCCTGGTCTTGGGAGTCCCTTTCAACTCAGTCCCGGAATAGTACTCAGCCTTGAGACCTTTGGGGAAGAACTCCGGGGCAATTGTCTCTGTCGCATCAGCGGCAGACACCCAAGGCGCATATTTCACAGCTATAGCATTCCCGGCCGCGGCTTTTATCCCGGCGAGGATAGAGACCGGTTCAGAGGCCGGGGTTCCGCTATAGTCACCGAACTCGCAAGTCCCGGCATTAATACCCACAACAGCAAGAGACTTGATCTTGCCCTTTTTCAACGGAAGGATATTATTCTGGTTCTTGAGTAGGACTATTGATTCCCTGGCCATATCCAGGGCAAGTGCCTGATGTTTCTCGGATCCAATTACTTCCGGTGAAATCTTGGTGTAAGGATTATCTTTTCCGGAATCGAAAAATCCAAGCCGCATCCTCGCTGTCAGGACCCTTCTGGCGGCACGGTCGATGTCCTCATCCTTCACCATTCCGAGCTTATAGGCCTTCTTAAGCGGCTCGATGTAATAATAGTCGCCACACTCAAGGTCAAGGCCGGAGAGAAGGCACAAGGCGGCGGCAGTCTCCTCCTTCGCGACATAATGATGGTCTTCCACAAGGGTGGAAGGGCCGCCGCAGTCAGAGACCACGTAACCGTCGAACCCCCAGTCATCCCTCAAGACCTTGGTCAGGAGCCAAGGGTTGGCTGACGAAGGAATCCCATTTATGGCATTGTAAGAGGCCATGATGGACTGTGCGTGTCCCCTTCGCACAAGTGCCTCGTAAGCCGGAAGATAATACTCCCTGAGTTGTTTCTCGGATATTATGGCATTGCACTCAAACCTGTTATGTTCCTCATTGTTGGCCGCGAAATGCTTCGGCGTGGAGACGACCTTAAGATACCTCGGATCATCACCCTGGAGTCCCTTCACAAACGCGGTTCCCATCTCACCGGTAAGGAACGGATCCTCACCATAAGTCTCAGGAGTACGCCCCCAGCGAGGATCCCTGGCCATATTCACAGTCGGAGACCAGAAAGTGAGAAGGTCGCTGAACTGGTTAGTCTGAAGCCGTCCTTGATCAAGCTCGTTCCACCTCGCCCTCGCCTCATCTGAGATGGCCGTCGTCACTTTATATAGCAGATCAGGATCCCAAGAAGACGCCAACGCTATGGCCTGGGGAAACACGGTGAAACGACCTGGACGAACCACCCCATGAAGAGCCTCGTTACCGTGGTAATACTTGGGGAATCCAAGACGCTCGTTCGCGGGAGATGTCGCTCTCAGCAGATCAATCTTCTCGTCAACCGTCAACCTGCCGAGCAAATCCTCGACTCTTTGGGATATAGACAAGCTTTCATCTTGATAAGGTAACTTCTGCGCATAGGAGGTGGAACTGATGGCAAAAAACGCCACAAAAGCCAATAAAACAAGATAGAACCTATTCATAATCAACACTTTAAACCAAAACCCAATCTTTCTCAACACAACTGACATGATGCTCCGTGATGCCTTTCTCGTCCATCCAACGGCGGGTGTCCCTTGTCTTCAGCCAATCATTATCAGGAGCCGGTTCCCAAACCCAACTTGGTGTCGGCCACAGGCACGCCTTGAAATTGATTGACTTATAGAACTCTTCCGAGCAGCCGTTTTGGCCGTGATGGGCCATCTGGAGGTAATCACAGTCAAGGTATTCCTTGTAAGCCGCAAGGGCCTTGTCTCCACATTCGACGCCGGCGTCCCCTAAGATGACCACACTCTTGCTGTCGTCCCAAAACCGGATGATCATCGATTGGTTGTTGTAAGGATTTGTCCTGTACTCGGGATTGGAGACTCCAAGCACCATTATACCAATGCCGTCAATGTCGAACCTTTTTGTAAGGCTATGAATATCTAGAAAATCAGTGTTTCCCACGTGGTCATCAATCGCACTATAGTACCTCCTCGCATTGTCCGCGCTTCCGGGCTCAAGGTTAAGGAACTCGTCCGGCACACGGGAATATACAACTTTCCCTATCGTGACCTCACCCATATCCTGTAAAATGGTTGCGAGAGCCTCCATGTGGTCCTCATGAGGATGGGTTATAAACCAGAGGTCAACATGGCCGCCCGCCTCCTTCAGCCGGGTCCTTAGATTAGGGACATCAGAAGCGTATCCCCCATCCACCATGATAATTTTCCCTCCGGAAGTCTTCAACAGGTAAGACTCCCCGATCGTGTCCGTGGCCGAGGAAATCTGGGTCAACGTGAAATGGCCGGTTTTCTTCTCCCCGAACAATTCTTTTTCCTTCTCACTCCAATCCGAGACCTTAGGAGCGCAACCAGAAATGGCGATACCCGCGGCAGCGGCTCCTGACACTTTGATAAAATACCTTCTGTCCATATCAAATCCTTTCTGTTATTTCACATAAACAAGACCGCCGGGGACAGCTTTCTCCTCGGCATTTCTTCCGAGCCAGACCTCGAACCAACCTTCCTCGACACCGAATCTCATATTCTTGTCCCACATAGCGAAACGACGGTAAGGAACTTCAATCTCAACGTTCTTGTTCTCCCCTGGCTTCAAAGACACCCTCTCGAAAGCCACAAGTTCCTTCAGCGGACGGGCGACGGAAGCGATCTCGTCATGGGAATATACCTGGATCACCTCGTCTCCCTCGACCTCGCCAGTGTTGGTCACCGTGACTTTGATCTTTAGTGGCTCGTCCTTACCGAGCGACTCCGGCATCTGGAAGTCACTGTAACTAAATGTCGTATAACTTAATCCATAGCCAAAGGGATATAGCGGCTTGCCGTCATTCTCAACATAACCGTAGCCTCTGCCGCTGGGCTTGATAGAATAATAATACGGATTCTGCCCCACACTCTTCACCCAACTCATAGGAAGTCGGCCTCCAGGAGTCCTCTTACCAGTCAGCACATCAGCTATAGCCCGACCTCCCTGCTCGCCTGAATACCAGGCCTCGAGAACAGCGGAAGTTCCGTCCACCCAATCAGTTATATCAATGACAGCCCCATTGTGAAGCACCACGACAATCGGCTTGCCTGTAGCTATCAGATCCTTGACCATTTTCTCTTGATCCACCTCGATACGGTTCTCCTGCTGGTCAGCTATGATGACCGCGTTCGTCTTCTCCCTTCTTGCTACCTCGTGAGCTGAGGGCATTTTGAAACTGCTGCGGTCACTTCCCTCCTCCTCGGTGATGGTGGGGAAGAAAAGAAGCACATCGCAAGATCTCGCGAGAGAGCCGACATTCTGACCCGCATTGTTGAGAACAACTTCAGCCGACCCCTTGAAAGCCTCTTTCAAGCCCTCATAGGGTGTGACTCCGTCGCCTTTCCAACCTCCGCGGCCGCCGCTATAATCACCCACATTGAGGACATCCGCCGCAGGTCCGAAAACACCGATTCTCTTTACCGAGCCGGGCCTCAACGGCAGGATTCCATCGTTCTTGAGAAGGGTCATCGCCTTGCAGGCGGCCTCATAAGCCAACTCCCTATGTTCAGGGCTCCTAACAATAGTCGCCGCTTTTGCCGGATCGACATAAGGTTCATCGAAAAGGCCAAGCTCGAACTTGATTCTCAGAACCCTGCGGACACTCTCGTCTAGGGTTTTCTGGCTGACCTTCCCGTCTTTAACCAATTGAAGCAGACCGTCATCAGTATTAGCCATCTGAACATCAAGGCCGTTTTCAAGACACATCGCGAGGGCATCCGCATTGGACTCGGCCATATGCTGGCTACTGTGGACTCCCTCGACTCCGCCGTAATCAGAAATCACTATTCCCTTGAAACCCCACTCGTCCTTGAGTATATCCTTCAACAGTTTACTATTGGCACTGCAGGGAACTCCATCCACAGAGTTGTAGGCCGCCATTATGCCTCGAGCGCCACCTTCCTGGACACATGCCCTGAAAGGCTCAAGATAGACTTCCCTAAGGGCTCTCCAGGACATTTGGGATGCGAAGGAATCGTGTCCACCCTCGCCGTAATTGTCAACATAATGCTTCGGGGTGGCGACAATCCCACCTTCCTCAAGGGATTTGACATAGGCTACTCCCATGCGGGAATTAAGCAAGACATCCTCGCCATAACTCTCCTGTCCGCGGCCCCACCGCTGGTCGCGGGTGATATTCACGACAGGGGCATAGACCTGACGTACTCCGACAGCCCTAAGTTCCTTAGCCACAACTTCTCCGACTTTTGAATACAGATTCTCATCAAAGGTCGCGGCCATTCCTATGCTCTGCGGGAAACAAGTCGCGTTGCCCCACTGGGCTCCGTGAAGGGCCTCTCCATTCTGGAGAACAGGTATTCCCCATCGGCTGGCCTCAATGGACTTCTTTGTGTCCTCGTTGATCCGCTCAGCGACTGTCTTGGGATCGTTGGGCAGACCACCGTCCGGGAGGAAATGGCCCACATTACGGACGTGTCCTTTGGCATAGTCCCTCTTTTGGTAGAACTCATTCATAAACAGCAACTGGGCGCTGATCTGGGCGACTTTCTCCTCTACGCTCATCCTGCCAAGCAGATCCTCAACCCTTTTATCGACAGGAAGGTTCTTATCCTGGTATTTGAAATTTCCAGTCAAGGTGACAGGACCTGTACGAAGATCGAAAGAATGTTTGCCGGGGCCTACCTCGGTATTTGTGTTAGCCCAAGGAACATTGACCTGGGCTTTTGAACCAGCGGGAACCTCAACCTCAAGATGGCAATGGTCACTCTCGCGTTTGAAAGACACCGACACGGTCCCTTTTACAGCAGGGAACGAGAGATTGGCCTCATCGAATATATGCTTGTCAGGACTGACAGAAAACTTTGTCCAACCGGCTTCCAGAGGATAGACCCCGAACATCTTGGTCGGGAACACGGCCAGAGGGCCACCACTCCAAGCGTGGTTGACTGATCCGCAATTCCAGTCTCCATTAATACCCACATTCCAGTTCTCAAACAAGGTGTCATAGAACGGATGATTCACCATAAACTCGTAACGTCTCTTCGTCCTCTCAAGTGCATAATCCCCGTGACCGATGGCGAAAAGCGCCTCCATCACATATTTCTCCATATAAGGACTGGCGTGCTCCTCCTTCTTAAACACCTCAAACAGAGCGTCATACTTGTCAGTACCGGCTATTCCGGCGACAACGGCAAGAGCCTGCACACGCTCGTCAGTCTCTCCATCGTAGTCCGGATAGCGGTAGCAAGACCCTGTCCAAGCGATCTTGTTGATCGCGTCCCTGAGCTGCTCCATCTTTCCCCAATAGGCAGAGCCGCGCTGGGGCTCTCCGACCAGATCACACATATCCGAGACCGAACGGAGCGCAAGGCAATACCACATCGCCTGAAGCAGGCGCATATCCCTGTTGTCACCCCAGTCACCCCAGTTCCAGTCGCCATCGTGCCACTCGGTGAAGCCATCGGGGCCGATCTTGTAGGTAGCCAGATATCTTTCGACGGCAGGAAGGACCTGTTCTATTGTCTCTTTGTCTCCTGTGTTCATGTAATACGTCCAGAATCCGTAAGGACCTACGGCCGCAAGCATCTGGCAAGGCAGTTCCACTCCATAATTACCGGGAATCGGTGAGAACAGGATGTCGTCGTCCCGCTGCCAACCGGCAAGTTCCCGGATACCTTTCCTGACAAGGGCATGAAGGGAAGGAGAATATGTGTAAAAGCATTCTCCCAGAATGGTCACGATATCGCCCCACCACTGGCCTCTCTCCCGCTCGGGACAATCGAAGAAATTGTCTCTGGCATTGACATAGATAGTCCGTAAGCCTTTCTCCCAGAACTTGTTGAAGAAGGGATCCGAACAAGAGAAAGAACCATCAGGTGTCGTGTCGTAACCGGTCTCCCGATACTTGAGTCCAGTGACTTCCGCACCATGGTCGACGGTCAGGATTATTTTCTGGCCATTCATCCATCCGAGTGACTCATATTCCTGATTTCCAGCTTTGGTTATGTACTCGGCGCGGACACACTCCTCGCCCACATGAGCATGGTCAGTCTCAATGAGGATCCTTCGTCCCGACTTGTCGGAATTAACAACGAGGATTGGAGTCATCTGCATATTGTAAGGCAGCAGGGCAACGATGGTGTCCCGATCCGCTCCCGAATGTTTTTCGAAGGCTATATCTTTGATACCAAAATCTTTCCACATAGGAATAGGACGCCTGAAAAGCGCACCGAGAGTACTCTCCCCTACGACTGCCGGCGAGAATCCCTCAAGATCTCCAGATATCCAATCCCCTATGTCCTCCCTGGCGTCAAACAGTATGCTGGACTCCGACAGACGGAAATTCGGCACCGGGCAATTCGCGGTGCCGTATGACGGAAGAGTCCTCGACATCCAACTGCCATCACTGGTAAGGGCCAAAGCCGGACAATCAAACCAAAGCTGGGGATGGTCGGAGGTTTTATGGGAGAACCCATCCTTCCCGAAATAGTCCAGAAGAAGGGCTATCTTGTTCTCCCCTTCGCGCAGGAAAGGAGCCAAATCAACCACATCGAAATAGCTGTCCGCCGGGGTAGGACCTCTTTTGAGACCACCCTCGAACACGGCGAGTTCCCCATTGATCCACAACCAGTATTTGCTGTCAACTGCGATCCTTGCCTCAGCCAACGACGGAACCTCCTCTATCTGAATATCTTTACGGAAGGCAAGCCATTGGTTGGGAAGCCCTGGCTCCGCATCCTGGGCGGTTATGGTCTTATCTTGGAGTAGAGTCTCCTCGACAGGAACGAAAAACGGCTCGGCCTGATTCTCTTTCTCTTTAGGTCCGCACGAAGTGACCATCAAAGCTAACGCCAGTGATAATACAAACGCTATCCTTCTCATTATCTGTCAGTAATTAATTATCAATCCCTTTTGCCCAATCTTTCAACATCTCGTTGAAAATGAATGGTTTCCCGGCTTTAAAACTTATCTTCTTAATCTTGTTTCCGTATCGGACGGAGTACTTGCATGTATGGTCTGGGACAATTGTGGCGGATTGGAGAATACCTCCCTTCCAGACAATATCAACTGTGAAACCACCTCTCGCGCGCAAGCCTCTAACTTCTCCGTCTGCCCATTCTGAAGGCAAGGCGGGCAGCAGGTGGATCTCTCCGGCGTGCGACTGGAGAAGCATCTCAGCTATACCTGCGGTTCCTCCAAAGTTCCCGTCAATCTGGAACGGCGGATGGGTGTCGAAAAGGTTGTCCTGTGTGGATTTGGAAAGCAAGGCGTTAACATTGGCGCCAGCCTCCTCACCGTCCCTCAACCGGGCGTAGAAGTTGATAAGCCAAGCCCTGCTCCATCCGGTGTAGGAGCCCTGTCGGGTGACGGGATCCTCATTGTACTTGCGCCTGCGCTCGATTGTACGCTTCGCGGCGGCGAATAACTCAGGATTCTTATCCGTGATGACAGTACCCGGATAGAGGCCGAAAAGATGGGACATGTGACGGTGGCCAGGCTCAACTTCCTCATAGTCCTCAATCCACTCCTGAATGGTGTCATAACGCTTCCCGATCCTGATTGGAGGCAACTTTGTCATGGCATCTTTGACACGGGCCTTGAACTCTTTGTCATCTCCAAGAATATCGGAAGCTTTGATGCAAGCATTGAATAGCTCCATCGCTATCTCGATGTCCATCGTGGCCGAATATGTCAGGTTAAACGACTTGCCATCCGGCATCCGGTAGGCATTTTCTGGAGAGTTGGACGGAGCCGTGGCCAGATTACCGTTCTTATCCGTGACCATAAATGAGAGAAGAAACTCAGCCGCCTCCTTCATCGCCGGATAGGCCTGGGTGCGGAGATATTCCTTGTCCATAGTGAACTGGTAATGGTCCCAAAGATGCAATGTCAGCCAAGGCCCCGCGATCGGGAAGGTTCCCCAGCCAACTCCGTCGCTGATCGATGTATGGCCGAACGGGTCCGCGACATGGTTCACAGTCCAACCTTCAGCTCCAAAGGTTTTCTTCGCGGTGACGCGGCCTGGAACCCTGATGGCGTTAATCCAGTCAGAGAACGGCATAACTGTCTCAGAAAGGTTGCAGATCTCCGCTGGCCAGTAGTTCATCTGGATGTTGATATTGGTGTGGTAATCAGCGTTCCAAGGGGCGTCAATCTCTTGGTTCCATATTCCCTGAAGATTCGCCGGAAGCCTGCCGGGGCGGCTGGAAGAGCCTGCGAGCAGGTAACGTCCATACTGGAAATACAAGGCCGCGAGAGCCGGGTCTGACTTTCCTTCTTTCATCTTGGCGAGTCTCTCGTCAGTCGGAACTTCCGACATGGAAGGATCTCCCAAAGTGAGGGAAACCCTTCCCATTACGGACTGGTGGGCTTTAACATGGCTGTCTTTCAGATCGGAGAAGCTTTTTCCCTCTACCGCACTGATCCGGGAATCGCAAAGAGCGATTGGATCAATGGAGCGATCAAAGTCGAGCTTGCTGAAATTGTAGTCAGTGTTCATAGCGACCAGTATCACAACCTCATCAGCCTTATCCACGAATATTGAGTTGCCGGCCGCTATTACAGAACCACCTCTGTTCAAAGCCTTTATCTTGCCAGCGAACCGCATGTGCGCTCCCGGTTCCACCTGAGTAGCGTCCGGCAAATCAATTAGCTGCCCGAAAACCACGAGCGAAGATGATCCTTCAGGACGAACCCCCGCATTCTCAACCCGGTCGTAACTCAGTTTGAAAGTCAAGGCTCCGGGACGATCGGCAAAGAGCCTGACGACAATGACATCATCCGGTCTTGAAGCGAACACTTCCCTGGAAAACCTTATGCCTCCGGCAGAGAATACAGTGGAGGAGATTCCAGTCATCAAATCCAAGGAACGCGCGTAGTCCGTTATCCCATCAGGATAGAAACCATTGGAATCACTAGAGCCCTTGTCGAAAAAATCGATTAATAAACCTCCGAAAGTCTGGTAGGAGCGAATCCTCATAGGATCTCCTGCCAATTTCTCTTGGGCCAGAGCATTTGCATCGGCTATCTTGCCTTCCAACAATAGTTTCTGGATCTCAGGCATTATTGCGGCGGCGTCAGCGTTACCGTCAGCGGGGCATCCCGCCCAAAGGCTTTCCTCATTGAGTTGGATGGTCTCGTTCCACGGATCTCCATATACCATGGCCCCGATTCTTCCATTTCCGACTGGAAGAGCCTCATTCCAATCCTTTGCCGCATGGCGGTACCATAGCGTATTCACCTTGTCTTGCCCGCATAGAAACTGTGCGGACAATAGGCAAATGAATATCAAAAACCTCCTCATAATGTGGTTAGAATAAATTGTGAATCAATTACTTCTCAAAGATGAAACGATAGTTGAACCTTCTGTTCGGAGCGGTATCTCCATGCTGGCAGAGAGAAATCGGATCGATCAACTCACCCACGTTGTCCGCCCACTTGAAATCAAAACTAATGGAATCACCTCCGACTCCAAGTATCGAAGCCGGAACAGCGAGTTCCATCTCTGTTCCGGAAACCTTATAAGGGACAGTCGCCACCTCTTTCCAGGTTCCGTCAGAATAACTCATTATTGTGGTGTGTCTTCCATCCACGACTTTCTTGTTGACGATAAAGTCATAACCGTACCAACCCGTGGAGGAATCCTGGTCTGAATCAATCAGCAGAAGCATCCAATCCGGATCAGAGGACGCCGTGATCGGAGACCCGCAACGGACATAGAAACATACCTTCCCGTTCTTGGTAAGAGCGACTTTGCTTTCCTGGATATCATTGCGTCCTGTAGAATCCGTGTAATGCAGGCCGGCATAGCCGTCAGCATCCCTGAAAGTCACATCTCCACGTGTGTCCAAGTAATACACACCGATCCTATCCCAATCCCTGAATCCTCCATTTATCCTGATCTTTCCGAATCCCTTGTTGACTGGAATAGGCCGGACTCCCTTGTATCGGCGGATGTTCTGGGCCATTTGCATGTAATAGTTGTCTGTGTAACCGTCCTTCATGGGTTGGATGGTCCTGTTGAACTCAGCGTTGTATTGGTCCACAAACGCATATGGACTGTTCTTGCGTCCCATGAACCAAGTGTCTCCAAAATGATATTTCCCGGCGGTCCACTCATTCCAATCATTAAGGTAAATGAAAGGAGGATCGACAGCCAAGGCGTCCTCCCAGCGCTCCTGGAAATATATTCCTTCACCCGAGGTCCCGTCAACAGGCATATCATATTCATTCAGAGGAGGTTCCCCAGTCTTTACGGACCAGGATTTCCCGACTCCCATCTTCGCTCCCTTCATTCCTAACGAATGCTGAGCCGGAGTCACGGCGCACTCTTCAACCTGGCCATTATGCTTGGAAGCCAGTTCTTCAGGCGACAAAGCCTTCACACGCTCATCGTCCATACTATAACCGAAACTCCAGTTATCCTCAGTTCCGACAAAGCGGCCCGGTCCGTGCTCATGGTCTTTTCCCCATTCGTAATAGCCCCACCACATATTCCTGAGAGTGAAGAATTCAAATATCTCAGGAAGATAGTCAGAAGCCTTGGCCTCGAAGTTACCGGTGGCATCAACAGAAGGATCCGCATTGTAAAGAAGCAGGGGCTTGCCGTCCCAATAAAACCATAGATCCGAGAACTTGCCTTCCTTATAGTACTTCTCATACAACGACTTAACCACATTCACAGGGCTATTGTTATAAGACCAGAACACAAACTCAGGCGTGCGGTTACCCTCTTCCCTCATCTTCATCATGGTGGAGAAAAGAAGCTCCCACTCGTCCCAATAGCAAACGCCATTGGTCACATCCATGACCAAGACATCAATTCCAGCATCCTCGAGCATAGAAATGTCCTTGCGTATCACCCACTCATCCTGACTCAAGAAATAGCCCATCTCAGGCTCTCCCCAGTGATAACCACCATATTTCCAAAGAGGATGATTCGCGTCCAATCGGGCGGAGGGGTCCTCCGCGAGAATCTTGGTGACATCGGTATAAGGGCCCTTAAGATTGTGGTTTCCCGCCCCATGCCATGTGATATAGAATATTCCCGTAGCCCTCTTATGATCAGTCTTGACCTGGCCGACGGAATCTATAAGAGGCATTTGCCTACCAAGACCATCCGTCGCCACCCAGGTATCGCTCATCAAGTCGCTCGTGTCAATCGTCTCCATAGTCCTTCCGCACGAAGCCAGAAGAATGACCGCCATCGCGATCACATAAAAACGCCTCATCATTAATCGCCTCATTTGTTATTATTTGTCCCTTTTATTATTTGTCCCTTTGATATATGAAATCATCGAAAAATGCCGTTCCCGAGGAATCGACAGTGTTGAAACTGAACAATGCGGGACGGGCTCCTTTCCAGAATCCGAACCATGCCGTGAATATCTGTCCCGCAGGCAGAAATGTCTCACCATCAAGACTATAGGAGAAAACAAATATATTAAGGTTGGAGTCAAACTTCAACCTTAGCCAGACCTTGCCGGAATCCAACTGGGAGATACTCCTTCTTCCGTCTTCATCTTCCAATGCTATGTGTCTCGTTCCGTTTTCGACCGAAACTCCGACGAGATTGTTATTTCTCCCCATGCAAGCCAGACCCGCGAATTGCCCTTCCGCCATGGATGAGCAATCAAGACAGGTGGTATAAGATCCTTCGTAGCCCATCAGTTTCTGGGAGACAGTATTACGTGCCTTCCAGAATGATTCGGCTTTTAAAGCGTCTATCGCCAGGAAGCCGGGACGTCTGGTCAGTGACCAGGCTTCGTCAACTGGATTGTGGTTGAACTGCCATTGTAATCCAAGCTCAGAATCGCTGAAATCATCGGAAGAAGCCGGAAGGGATGGCTCGGTTTTCTTTTTGGTCTTTGGTTTGGTCCAGCCTTCAACAGGTTCGCCAACGGAGTTTCCATCAAGGTCTTTACCAATCACCGGCCATCCATTTTCCCACCGCATAGGCTGCAGATGTAACACTCTTCCTAAAGGATCCCTTTGCTGAAAATGCATGAACCACCACTCTCCATAAGGAGTGTCAACGATAGCTCCCTGGTGGGGTCCGTTGATTCCTGATAATCCCATTTCCAGGACTTTTTTATTCTCATAGGGGCCGTAAATGTCTTTTGAGCGGAGGATTGTCTGCCATCCGGTTCCAACTCCTCCCTCTGGGATGCTGAGGTAGTAATACCCGTTGAGTTTGAGGAACTTGGTACCCTCCGCGACAGGTCCTTCGTAAACAGTGACGCCATCATCGAGCAGCTCCTTCCCATCTTCAGACATTTTGTGGAGAATGATCGGTCCAGCACCCACTTTGCTGTGGCCAAGATAAGCCGTACCATCCTCATCCCAGAACGGGCACGGATCCTCCCATCCGGATATCGCCTTTACACAGTGAAGCGACTCCCAAGGCCCGGCCGGATTATCCGCCGAGCTCATGAACAAGCCCTCGTCAGGGGTGCAGAAATAGACATAGAACCTGCCGTTATGCTCCCTTATACTTGGCGCCCACGATCCTTGGCCGTAATGTTCCATCTCATCCCAGTCAGGTCTGTCGAAACGGTCGTAAATCTGGCCTATCAGTTTCCAGTTCACCAAATCGTCCGACTCGAGAACCTGCATGCCCATGAAATGGAAGTCCGAGGCCACCATATAGTATTTGTTACCGAAACGGATGGCGTCCGGGTCAGAATAATCAGCCGCCAGAATAGGATTCAGGTAACGGCCGTCACCTGTGTCTCCCCAAGTGTTGCCATTAGGGACAGGGGCCTCGCAAGAAACCGCGAAAGCCGCAAGGCCCGAAAGGAGCAATAGTTTAAATAACCTATTCATCCACAAACACTTTTTTGACAGCGTCAAGGTAGCCGTAGCCATACACATCATCCGGCTGGAGGTAGCTGGTCTCCGTCCACTCGTTCCAAGAGTTGATTGTGATAAGAGGATGGAGGTCAGGACGAGCGTCAACCCAAGCCTTTGCCTTGCGAAGAGCCCCCTCGAAGCGTTCCGGAGTGTTCTCCTTCACCACAGCGCTGTCTCCGAAACGGGGGCTGTTGTCCCAACCGATGCTGACGTGAGGATAATACGGGATGGTGAACTCGGCGTCCAGCTTGTCCCACTCCTCATACGCTTTGTCAAGTATGTTCTGGTAGTCATCATCCATCCAGATAAAATGGCAGAACTGGTAATGCGACATACTGTTGAATCCAAGCTTACGGGCGAACTCGTCACGAGGACGTTCGGATTTTGTCTTGGCGTCATCCACTCCGCTGAAATTGAACTGGTTATCCCACATCGTGAATTGAAGCTCGAGGTCGGGGAAACCAGCCTTTTTTACTTCCTGGCGGAACCATTTCAAGGCATCCACGGCCTTGTCAACGCCTCCGATACCTTCGATGAAAGTCGTCACCTCATAAATCATAAAAACGGGCTTGCCATCAATCTTGTAATAGTTCGGCTGCTTGAAAAACATCTCGATATTCCTCTTGCAAACCTTCTCGAACTCCTCTCGGTCAACTCCGCCCCGCCAGATGATGTTGTCTCCACCTATACGGGTGTCCCAGCTGTTGTCAACGTTATGGTTCGCCCACATCAAGTAGAACTTCATCTTGTCACGATTCGCGGCCTTGAGGAAACCCTCCGTAAGGGTTGTCTCCATGAAAGGCCGTCCGTCGAACCAGTACCAGTCAAATATGAACACGTTGACCCCGTGACGGGTAGCCTGCTCAATCTCCATCTCCATGACCGCCGGGTCAGCCTCATTGATATACCCCCAAAGAGGATGACGATCCCAATAGTGGCCGGGATTGCGCTTCTGCATTGTCATGACAGTTTCCCATTCTCCCCGATCCATAGGCCAGAATGGTTTCAAGCGAGGCTCACCCGCCGCATAAGCGGGATAAAGGTAGGCGGCGACATCGTACTGTTTCTTTTCGACAACTGCTTTTTTCTTTTGGGCATTAAGCATTGGCATAGCTAAAGCCAAAGTCAGGATAATAATCACAAATCTTTTCATACCCTATATGTTTTTAATATATAAATTACTTGAAATGAACCACTTGAACATCACCGTTGTACGTGGCGCCAACCGTGTACTGTATGGCTGTGGGCGAGAAACGTTCTTCGAAGAAGCGGTGCATATGGCCCGCGAGAATGGCCTTTAGTTGTTTCTGCTCCTTGAGCCAAGCGATGAAGTCTTGGGTGGGCTTGTCTGCCCTTTGTTGGACCTTGCGATAGCGCCATTCCTCCCCGGCAGGGTAAGTCTTTCCCGGATCGTATTTCTCGGTTATCTCAAGGGGGACACCCGTGAGATAGGCGCAGTTGCCGTTATTCACCTCCAACTCCGACTTGCAGAACTCGGGTGTGTAAATAGGCACATGGATTAGCAACACAACAGGAAGTCCTTTCTCCATCTCCTTCTTCATCTTCTCAAGCTGGTCCTCAGTGAAGTTGTAGTAAACATCGTCCACAGCCACGAAATTCACCCCATTGATCACCCTACTGGCGAAAGTCAGGTCGTTGGGGAAGGCTCCTTGAACCGCATCCCGGCTGCTTGCCTTGTACTCCTCGTCCTCCTTGGCTTCACCGACATATTTGGAATACTCGTGATTGCCGGCGCTGACAAACCAGTCGGCCAGCATCATATGCATAGCGGTGACATCCAGATTGGCCTCTGAAACGAAATCAATCATGTCCCCGGTGTGCATCATATACATTCCCTTTTCTTTGGCGTAATGGATCGCCTCGTCTAGGTAATGCTCTCCATAACCCATATAACGGGAACGCCGGCCGGCGAGGAGCATCTTCCTCTCGTCATCCCTGTCGTCAGCGAAGGTGATGTGAGTGTCGGAAAGGTGCATCACGTCAAATGGCTTCGTGGCTCCTACCTCTATTGTAATCTCCTTAATATTAAGAGGTTTCAGCTTATCAATCTCACGTGTGATCCTTCCGGTGTAGTCAGGAACCGGAATCCCTGTGACAGCCGCATCTTTCGCGGTGCCGCCTTTAGGGGAGCATCCTGTCAGGGCCAACCCCGCGGTCGCCGCCCCTGAAACCTTGATGAATTCTCTTCTGTCCATATATAATTTATTATTTCAGTTCCAAACCTTCGTGTACCGCATAACCGATATACTCCTCTCCACCATTACGGCCATTGTACCAAAGTTGCCAACGCCCGTTCTCCTCGTCCCGGAAGACACTTGGCTTATAGCAGGCCGAGGCATCGAAATAACCTTCAGTCGGCTCAACCAAAGGATTGGTTTCCAGTCGTTTCCACTGGCGTATCCCATCCGGGGAAATCGCCGCTCCAATGCGGGCGGTATTGATGTCGGAATATCCGATGTAAAACATAATGTATCGCCCGTCAGGAAGCTCGTGGACTTCGCATCCGCCGATCCTGTCTTGCTCCCAACCCTCGCCTTTGACGAAAATAGGATTAAGAGGCGAACGCTCCCAACTTACCCCGTCCTTAGACTCGGCATATGCTATCATATTCGGCTCATAGGTCTCACCGCAAGCGTACCACATACGGAACACGCCCCTGTCCTCGTCATAAAGGACATAGGGATTCATCACGGAATAGCCCTCGTAATTATACATCGGCACCATGACTGGATCAGTCGTGACACGCTCGAAAGTCTCCCCGTCGTACGATACCGCATATCCGATTTTACTGTAGCCCCTCGCCTGACCGGTATACCACATGTGATAAACACCGTGAAGGAAAAGGGTGCATGAACGGTTAAGATCATCCTCCCAGCCACTTGACCCATCATATTCAAGGACTATCTTCGGATCAGTCCAAGTCAAGCCATCCTCGCTCCTTGACAATGCTATGGCCTTCTTCGGGCGCCAGGAGAAATACATATTGTACTTGGCGGAGCCATCCGGAATGACATTGACATCGAAGCAGGTGCCCAACTCAGGGCTGCCTAGCACCGGACCCTCACCACGCTTCTGCCACCCGTTGTCGTGGGAAGCCGCAGGGATAAACCCGGTAACCATAGGCTCAACCTCAGCCTTTTGCTTTGGCGACGTCGAACATGCGACACACACCATCAGGATAAACGGCAAACAATGTCTCATATCAGATTCAATGATTAATACTCGCTTCAGGTATATTCTCAAACTTGTCAGAGGATGGAGATTTCCAACTCCAGCCCAGTACCTGGCCCTCATAGTCCTCCAAGTACACAAGGCGGAAGGAATGAAGACCTTTTCGCAGGGCGACCTGCCCGGTGGCGGTGTAGTCCGAGTGGGAACCATCGTTATTAACCGCAAGGCGGCCGTCTATTTCAAGGATGCTTCCGTCATCGCTTCTGAGGGCGAACTCCCAAAGACCTTCCTCAGGAACGTCAATATAACCTGTGAACACATAACCGAAATGATCAGCGTCAGGCGCTCCGGCGATGGACGGGACTGCCATCGTGCCTTTTGAAACGACCGGTGAGGCAAGCACATCAGCGGCTTTCTTAAACTCGCCGAGATGGTAGGTGAAGCGGCATCCTGGATTGGTGGAAGAGACTTTCTTCGCTGGAATATATTCAATCGGGAAAGCATGTACGATCATTTTTGGACTAGGCTCGAAACCATCTTTGAAAGCCCGTGCCACCAAGTAGACATCCTGGTTGATACGAATTGGTTTCTCATATAAGTCAGAGACAATCGACATGTCCTCACTGTCAAATGAATAACGGATCTGGGCGCCTTCGGTCCGGGAACGGAGTTCGGCTATGAATTCCTTGTCGAAAAAGCGTGGATTCCCGACCAAATACGGCGTGGAGACGACCTTCCCGTCCGACAATGAATATGGAGCCTTGAGGCCGTCCCTATCGTGGCAAGGTTCTTTACAAAGTTTGAAGGAAAGCTCTCCGCCAGCCATCAACTGGCCATAAGTTATGTATTGAGCATCGATCGGCACTCCATTCAGCGACACTTCCTTGATGTACGAATACTCCGGATGGTCAGCGGTGATTGTCAACGAGTTCCCATTTCCGAATGTGACCGTAGCTTTCGGGAAAACAGGCGCTGAGAACACATATTCTCCGGTGCCTGGGCAAAGAGGGTAGAAGCCTAACGCGGCAAAGACATACCAGGCGCTCATCTGGCCGCAATCCTCGTTGCCGCAAAGCCCTTCTGGTCCGGTAGAGTACAGATTATCAACTATTTCCCTGACATAGCGCTGTGAGGATGAAGGATCACCAAGCGCAGTGTAAAGCCATGCGGTGGCGTGGCTGGGCTCATTGCCGTGGGCATATTTGCCGATTCGCCCTGTCACGAACCACTCAGCGTGGTCATCAAGACTTTCGTAACCTTCAGAGAACAACGAGTCCAGGGATGCCTTGGCGGCCTGGTCGCTTCCCAACATGGCGGCAAAGCCGGCCACATCATGTATCATGAAATGGCGGTACTGCCAAGCGGTGGCTTCAGTGTAGTCTCGGGAGGATTCCCTTCCAGTCCCGTCGGGAGTGAAAGGAGCCCTCCAGTTGCCATCGGAATCCTTTCCCCGGAAGAATCCCGTGGAAGTGTCCAGTAAATTCCTGTATCGGAGTGCCCTGGCGTCATATACCGCAGCTATGTCATTGTGTCCGAGCGACTCCGCCATTCGGGCTATGCACCAGTCGTCGTAGGCATACTCAAGAGTCATCGAGACTGACTGTGGGGTGAAGTCGCAAGGAATATAACCATATTCATTGTACCAATCCGTGGCAGGATATGAATTCGAAGAGGCGATCATCGCTTTCAGGGCTTTCTCACCGTCGAAGCCCCTTATTCCACGCAACCAAGCATCAGCGATTACCGATACCGCATGGTAGCCTATCATGCAGTCCACCTCGTCTCCCCAAAGCGGCCACAAAGGCAACTGGCCATTCAGATCGTACATATCCAACATACTGAATACCATTCCGTTAACAAGATCCGGCTCCAGTATGGCCATAAGAGGATTCCACGACCGGAAAGTGTCCCAGAGGGAAAGAGGGAAATAAAAGCCCATTCCAGCAGGAGCCTTCTTGACCTCCCCCAGATGATTCTTGTAACGTCCATCAAGATCGGCCATCTGGTTAGGCACGACCAGACTGTGGTAAATGGCGGTGTAGAACACCTCGAGGCGTTCCTTGCTGCCTCCTTCCACGGTGACTTTGCCAAGACTTGCATTCCAAGCGGCCTCAGAGGCTTTCAGCACGCTGTCAAAATCAGCCTGCGGAGCCTCCGCAAGACGGTTATTCTCAGCGCCTTCCGCATCAACAGAGGAAAGGCCGACACTGATTGTGAGTTGCTTTGTGGTCTCAGGAAAAGTGAGAAGGTAACGGTCGTGTCCATCCGTGGCGCAGTCAGTGAACGGGACGGAAAAGAGTGCGGAGAAATACACCCAACGATCAGGAGCCCAGCCGGTGACATGACGCCCGCCAACTATACGGTTATCCGAGACTGCCTGCAAGGTCATACCGTCAGCTTTCGTATAAGCTAGAGCGTGTGCCATATCCACAAGAATCCTCCTCTCCCCTTTCCCGGTGAAAGTGTAGCGGTGACAGCCGGTGTGTGGCAAGGCTGTCATCTCGGCCACGATACCGAGCGAAGGGAATTTGACCTGGTAATATCCTGCGCTCGCCTTCTCGTCTTTATGAGAGAAAGGAAGCGGTGGGACCGCAAAACCGCCCTCATTCTGAGCGACTTCCCCAATAATAGGCACAAAGAGGAAGTCTCCGAGATCTCCTTGGCCGGTGCCGCTTAGGTGGGTGTGAGAGAATCCAAGAATAAGGCTGTCTTTATCATGATAGCCAGCCACTCCCCCGTCCACAGTGTCAGGTCCCAGCTGGACGAGACCGAACGGCGCAGCGGCGGCTGGGCTGGTATGGCCGTCCAAGGCAGTCCCAATGAAAGGGTTGACCTCTCCAGAAAGAGTCTGGGAACCTCCGCAGGCAACCAATATCAAACCAAGAAACAGGAATACAAGAAAACGGTTCAACTTCATAACAGTTCCCATCAACACAATCATATAGAATTATACTCCTTCAAAATCCACTGTTTGAAAACAGGGTCCTGAATATCAACAACAGACCCAGACACTTCAATCAGATCTCTCTTAATCAAAGCGTTTTTCATGATCCGGATATTTCCGCTTGTTCCAAGCCTATATCTTGAGAGAGTTTCTACCGAGGAAAAATTTCTTACCCCGTCACATATCGCGCAAAGGAAACTCCTCTGCTTTTCTGTCAGTGAATCCATCAGATTCACGAACTGCAAATTCAAAGAATCCAGCATTGACTGAAATGCGGATTGGACGATATCCTCTGTACACTTTCTGGGAGTCCTAAGCCACGTGTACTGCGCCAGTTGCTGAACATAATACGGATGATTATCCACAATATCAGCCAACTTCCCTGCCAGCTCTGGCGAAATTGCCTTTCCTGTCTCAGAAAAACGCCGCGTAATATACTCTTGCCAATCTTGATTGTCGATCTTAGGCAAAAACATCATATCGCAAAAGCGATAGAATGGTTTCCCATATTCACCGAAAATATCCAGCATCATATGTTTCTTGCTGCCGTACAGAATATATGCGACATCGGTCTGCTCTTGCCAGTGGTTACGAAGTATCTTTTGGAAACGGGAAGACTGGTCAAACTCACCAATTTGCTGGAACTCATCAATACAGACTATCACCTTCTTTTTACGCTTTTTGGCAATCAGCTGTGGAAGGTTTAGAACATCCTCACCAACAGAAGCGTCTCGCCAATCCACACCTAAAGACAGTTCTTCTAAAGTGCGCTTAGCGAATAGTTCATAAAACTCCTGTGGCGTCTCACACTTAAAAGCATTCATTCTGACAAATAAGAGTTTGCTATTCGCCTCAGATGCCAGCTTGATCACTTTGTTGACCAGGGAAGATTTTCCCCACCGCCGC
>JAEEGI010002655.1_pt1 | contig 43427 bp, 44 predicted proteins | sample 8958751 | NCBI WGS metagenome assembly JAEEGI01 (sample SAMN16246545, study PRJNA631951) | gut metagenome | biome: gut microbiome; feature: rumen; material: KS-attached | host: Bos | place: Iran: Karaj | collected 2018-10 | reverse complement strand
TTGTTCTTTCATCAACCAACCAAAGCTGCTCACGAATATTATTGATTTCGTCTCTGATCTTAATCTTTCTCATGAGCAGATCAACGATTCTCTTTGCAAAGCTCTTACCGCATGAAGGAGGTGCCCAGACGCAGCTGAAGAAAGTCGTAGTCTGCTCAGTCAGATCAATGTAGTCAGCCTTAACGTAGCTCGTCAATGTTCCCATGACTGGGAGGAGCGCCACAATCGTAGGATAGATAAAGTCGGGAGGGCAGATTGCACAGAACTCTCTGAATACAGGTGGCAGCGGCGGCAGCGGCTCGCGCTCCTCTGCTTCACTTTCCATGTATTCAATCGCCTCCCTGTCTTTCTTGGTAATGATCAAACCCCTGCGTTTCAGCCAGAAATAGAAATCCTTGGGTATTTTGGTGGTATTATTCGACTTGCATATAGAAGTACATTGCGACCATCTTTTTTCAGGTGTGCCCTCGCATAAAGGTAAGACTGCAAATACGATTCTCGGGTCGTTGTCACAGATATTCCTGAAATTCTTTACAAGGTCGTTATAGAAACCATGACGAAGCCCTTCTTCCGGCACTCCACCAAGATCGATAATATATTCCTTTGCAATGTCCGATACATGTTTGCCGCCATAACTGATGTTACGCATTTCGTCCGTAATCTCTGGCAGTCCCGCCTTTCCTCCCTTGGATTTTTCTACGCTGGTGGTTAGGGTTGGTTGAAGAATAGGATGATCAGCAGGGGTATAATCAAAGAAATCCTCTGCAATATAAATCATCCAATCCTTTTTTACCATAAATGAAGCTCTTGACAGGTCGTTGACCACAGTATCGAGCTTGCCATAATCAGAGAGATCGAAATAATTCATAAACCATTCGATATGCTCTTTCAGTGTCGTGAAATCACGGGTACACTGAACTATAAGACGCAAACCTCCAGATGGAGTTTCATGCACCATCTTGATTCCGAAAAAATCAAGGACCGATCCATGAAGTCCATCTACCTTAGCCCCACACTCCTCTGCATCCTCCTTAATAAGCTCAAATTTCGAAATCATCTTGCCGTTGTAGAGGTCTGCCCAGATTTCCCGGGCAGACATCTTGGCGTGATCGATATCAATCATGAACATCTGTGTAGGTGTCAAATACTCTGCCTCGCGCCTCCCGTCTTTATTATAACCGCAATAGAAGGCAACTGGCAACGCATACTTGTTCGCCTCGTATACCTTTTTATTGCCTACATTCTCTCGGGCATGGTCGCAATGCATCACTACTTGTGGGTCATTGGTGATGGCCTCAAAGATTTCGGGGGTCAGCTCCTTCGTCTCTGTTTCAAGTCTGTTTGCAGCGTAACGAAATACACTCATAATGCTAATTCTGATAAATCTTTATAACACTCTATAATAACTTCTTTGAAGTCTTTCATCACATCATCCAAGCTACCCTTGTGAAGAGAAATGACTACTCTTACGAGGTTCTTCGAGAGATAGATGGCGTGTCGGTCACCATCTATTGCCTTTTTCAGATTACCGGGCTTAGTGCCTGACTGATAGGGCTTCACAATGATCATACCATTCTTAGCCAAACGGAATGAACCTTGATAAACAACGTCCACCTCTAAATTCATTGGCTTTTCAATAGTGTAGTCTGGCAATTCTATCGAAGCCAGTTTCTTCTCTTCGTCCATAACAATACCAGTTTTAATACTGTCTTGGCACGCGATACTTATCGTCACGTAAGAAAGCCGTCACTTGAGTGAACTGGGCTTCTTTGCCATTGACTACGTTGATAGAGAGAGACATCAACACGCGTTCGCTGGTTCCAACCAGATCAGCCAGGTCAGCAACCTTGACAGTCTTCTCGCTGAAATCCACCTTCGCGGATTGAGTAAACGACCTGCCATTCTCGATTTCATCCCATTCGATGATGAACGGAGTGAATTTGTAATGGCCATTCCTGCCTTCTCCTTCTACAGAGGGCATCACTTTACAGATTTTTGCTTTGATTTCCATAATTGAAACTGATTAAAATTTAAATATATAACCTTGATAGGTGTTCATTGCTTCATGCCTGATTTCCTTAGACATCTGGCTATTCGAACTAAAGCTTAACGCCTTCGATACGTTCACAGCTCCGTATTTCTTAACGAGCTCCGATCTGGATGCTGGGTCTACATAAATTTTTTCCATACGATAATTTTTTTCGATGCAAATTTACACACAAAAAAAATCCCAACCCGGAATAAATCCAAGTTGGGAATTGTTATTAGAGTTTTGGAGTTTTTATTGGAGTTTTACTACGATTTAATACCAAGTTTTACCATTAAAAACTCTGCTACAGCATATTGCTGTTTATAGTTGTCACTTATATCTTTATATGTTTCCCATGATGAGGGTGAACATGTTGCAATCTGCGGAACTGATTTCACTCCATCAGTCAACGACTCGTATGTGATGACATTGGGATTTCCACCATAGTCTATCTCCATATCGGTTATTTTATTCTTAAAGGAAGTCATCTGTTTTGGATATTGACAGAAAGTAGAAAGCACCCTATAAACAGCCCACCATTGCTTCTTGTTCCTGAACAGCAGTTTGCCTTTATTATCCTTCTCTTTAAGGAGTGCTTCCAAAGTTACCTTGATGTCTTTGTCAGACACCGTCAGCGGAACATCTTTGACGATGTTGTTTTGAACGCCGATGCCACCAGCCTCTATATTGCCAAACTCGTTTTCCACAACCTTTACGCCAACGATATCACCCTTAAAGTCCTTCAAGTTGAGACTTTCAGCAACCGTCTTTGCCAGTTCTTTAATATTATCAATATCCATATCAGTTTTTCTTGATTTCATTGTTTACTCCAGTGCCTCCAGCCTCTACATTCTGAATCTCTGTACCTACATGCTTTTGCAGCACCACTTCCTTTATCTCTATTTTGGGTTCAATATCAGGAGTCTTCAAAGCTCTTAGTTTCTCCATCTTAGCCTGGTATGCATATATCTCTATTAGATGGTTCTCAAACATACAACACTGTCGCATCTCTTGTATCAGAAGGTGTGGCTTTCCAATGTTGCGCTTATAACAATGTAAGAGTGAAGGTAGAGAAAACAAATCTTTCAGTTCTTTCTTTGCCTCACGGACATCATCAATATCATCTACATATTCTTGCAGCATCTGAGCGTTGTCGTTACAATACCTCATATATTGCCTTTCATATAGATTTTTCATTTGGGCATCGTTCACTTCAGCAAATCTTTTATATGCATTGTCTATATGGAAAAATAGCAGTTGTAAAACTTGTATAAAATTGGGAACTATACTATTAGTCATTCTGAGAAGCTGACGGTTTATTATTTTAGTTGGCTCGTTCTCTTCCTCAGAAGCCAGCAATAATCTTTCCATATTTTTTAATTCATTGCTACAATATGGAAGTATTCTTGGTAAGATACTCTGTAACTGTTTCCGAACCTTCATGTATTCGTCAGATGGCTCGCAACTATTAGCCAAGAGCAACATCTCGCCCATGTTTTGATCGAAAACCTCTGCATATTTCATAATTCCTTCTACCTCAGATGAAGCCAAATGCACTTCCCCCATCAATTCGCTAATACGACATTCGCGAGCCATCAACCAGTCAGCCCGTTCACAAAACCTGCCAAGAACCCACACAACATCATCAAGTTTGTCGAAGAAATACTTCACAAACACGCTACGCTGGCTAATGTCAGTTTCCAAGTCTATATAAGCTGCTTCACCCATTATTCATTAATAGTTACTTGCCCGTTCATTAACAGAGGAAGAAGATATTCACGAAGGGATTGAAGTTGTTTAATCTGTATTGAATTTTTCGTAATAATATTAAATGAATCCTCAATAATACTGTTGAATGAGTTCACGACCACTGGAGGAGGTACAACTATTGACAGGCTTCCAATATCCGAAGGATTAATAGATGGATATGACGTCACAGCTGTATCTGCCAATTTCGCTAAGAATTCAACAATATAATCACTTGTTAAAAACATGTAAATCCTAAATGCATCATTTTTATCTTTAGCATCCAATGTCGCGAATCCTGTTGATACGATGATATTTGATGGAGGATTTAATAGAATACCATAGTGACCTAACGCAGGACGAACTGTAGAAAAAAGTATTGTTTTATCTTTTACTTTTCTTTGTGCTCGACTTGGTTTTGTGTTTCTATCGTATGTTATAGTTTCTCCAATACAGTTCCTGTTCAGATTACTTGTATCAAGATAATCTATAGTTTTTATAATCAATAGTTCGTTAAAAATTCAATATACGGCGTAACGGCTAAGCCGCGCAGCCAAAGAGTTCTTTGAAAATGTGATTAATTAAAGTTTGGTTCGGTCGGTAGTGGGACACGGCAAAAATTCGTTTCATAAGAAACGTGTTGACCATCAAGGACTTAAAATTCGCCATGGAATAGTCCATCCCGCGTTCCTTCATCATGAGCTTTGAGACATTGAGTGAAGCAAATGAGGCATTGAAGGCAAAGTCGAGTTTCCACGGGTCTCTTGCCTGACAGTCCATCAGTCCGGTAAAGTTCTTCGCATCGCGATAGCAGAACTCTATCTGGAACCTGGTTCTGTAGAAATCCAGTACCTCCTCACCGGAGAGATTGGTGTCAGTAGAGAAGAACAGCTTGTGCTTGCCTCCGGGCATGATCCAGATGACGAGACGCACCTTGCACTTCAATGACTTTGAATAAGCCAGCAGCGTGTAAGCCTTTCCCATCAGTCCATCGATATTGAGTAGCTTCATCCTGTTCTTGTCAAGATGTCCATAGTCAATCTTCCCGTCAATCATCTTGGGTCTCCCAGGCTTTCCTGTCCTCTTGCCCTCATAGAGATAGCAGAGGTGGGCATCGTCACGGAAACGACTGATGAGGTGGAAGCCGTATTTGCGGATACCATCGTAGAAGGTGCTGTTCGAAAAGAATGCGTCTGCCACGATAAGATGGGACAGTTTGAGCAGTTCCTTGCTGTAGCGCTTGATGACACCGATGTAGTGCTCCGTGAGCGACTTGTTACGCATCTTCAGCTCAGAGGTGCCGGGAGTCTGATGGGCACGCAGCATCATGCAGTTGTGGGCATCTATGTCTATCAGCCCCAGTCCCATGATTTCCAGCCCGTGCTTCACGGCACTGGCACACCCCGACCAGAAACGACCGATATGCGGAGTCTTCTTGCCCGCCTTGCTGATGAAACTCGGATCGATGGCAATAGCCTTGCGTCCGCTTTCACCGAAGAAGCAAAGGGCAAAGGAGATGTTCAAGCGAAGCCAGTTGATACACTTCAGACGCTTGCGTCCGAAGTTCTGACGGTAGCACTGCTCACCATGCTTCCCGTACCTGCCCAACTGGGTGAAATTTATCTTTCCTGGTATAACCATGTATAAAAGTAGTACCTCGATGATGATTTTCTCAAAACTTTTGCTTAACTTTGCACCGGAGTCTGAAATAGTCTCCTTGCATATCCCCACATATTGGTCGAGTGCCTCTGTAATTTTCGTCATAACTCAGTATTGTAAGAGACTACTAAGTTACTGAAAATCAGGCACTTGACCAAATTTTATTAGTTATATTTTGTTAATGTAACTCATTGATTTTCAGACGATTAAATGTATATTTAACTAAGTATTGCTATAACGCTAATGAAGATTTTTAAGATTTTTGACGCAACCCTTCGTGATGGTGGTTACTACACAGATTGGGACTTTGACAACGATACTGTTGATGCGTATATAAAGGCAATGAATGCTCTCCCGATAGATTATCTGGAGTTAGGCTATCGTAACAATCCGTCCAAAGAGTACTTGGGCAAATATGGTTATTGCCCTGTGAACGTGCTCAAACATATTCGTGCTACCTGCACGAAGAAACTTGATGTGATGCTCAATGAAAAGAGTACCAAGCCTGAAGACCTTGATACTCTTGTCAAACCATTGGTGGGTATTGTGGATATGATTCGTATTGCCATTGATCCCAAGAATTATGACAGAGCGGTTGTTCTGGCAAAAGCAGTAAAGACATTGGGATTTGAGGTTGGCTTCAATTGTATGTACATGAGCCGTTGGTTGACGGATTATCCTGAGTTTTTAAAGAAGCTAAACCAGATTAATGGGGTGGCAGATCTCTTCTGCATGGTGGATAGTTTTGGTGGCATGACACCAAAGGAACTGACCACTATTGTAAAAGAGGTGAGAGCCAACACTACAGTTCCTGTTGGATTCCATGGTCATAACAACCTTCAATTAGGACTTATCAATACTTTGACTGCTATTGATCTTGGTCTTGAATATGTGGATTGTACCGTATTAGGTATGGGCCGTGGTGCTGGTAATCTAAAAACAGAACTGTTGCTTACCTATCTGAACGCGCAACAAGGGCTTGAAGTTGACTTCAATGTACTTGGTGATGTTATTACAGCATTTACACCTTTGTATGAGAAGTACCGTTGGGGTACTCAGTTGCCCTATATGATTTCAGGTGCCAACTCCATTCCTCAGAAGGAGGTGATGGAACTGGTTACAAATCGTGTATACTCATTCGATAGCATTGTTCGTGGTTTGCAGAACCGTAAGGATAAGGTGGTGGATAACGCCAAGTATCCTATATTAGAGGAGGCGAACTACGAGAATGTAATTATCATTGGTGGTGGTCAGTCACCTGTAGAGCATTTGGATGGTATTATTGATTTCATTAAACATACAAAGAACATGGCTTTGGTTTTTGCAACAGCACGCCATGCGGGTAAGTTCCTTGATGTTGATGTACCTCAGTACTATTGTCTTTTAGGTCGTGAAGCGAAGCGATTGAAGGCAAATGTGAGTGCAGAGCAGTTCAAGGCAACTTGTGTGTTGCCTCCTTATCCAAGAAAGTTGGGCACCGATGTACCAGAATATGCAGAAAAAGCAACTTATGAATTGCCCAAGATTGAGTTTACAACAGAGTATCAGGACTCTTGCACAACCTTGGCTATCCAGACTGCATTGAATATCTGCAAGGGTAATATCTATATTGTTGGATATGATGGTTATCCTGGTAGTGTGTTGTCTGAAAAGGAAGTTGCCCTGAGCAATGAGAATATGGCACTCTTGCAGGATTACGAGAAATATACGGGCAAGAAGTTGAAGTCATTGACGCCTTCTTTGTATCCAGAATTAGAAGTAGAGTCAATTTATCAGTTTATATAATCGATGAAAGAAAGAATAGCATTCTTCCTGCCCACGCGTAAAGGTAGTGAGCGAGTGAAGAATAAGAATACCAAGCCATTTGCAGGAATCGAAGGTGGCTTGATGGAGAATAAGATTAGGCAGTTGGTGGAAACCAAATTGCTGGATGAAATCATCCTCTCCACCAATGATGAAACCTGCATGGCTATTGCAGAGAAGTATGCTGCAAAAGACAGCCGAGTAAGAATCATTCCGCGTCCTGAAGAATTGTGCCTTAGCAGTACCAATCTTCAAGACCTGATTTGCTATGTTCCTACTATCACAGATGCAGAGCATATCCTTTGGGGACATGTGACGACTCCTCTTGCAGGTGCAGACCAGTATGATGCTGGAATCCAGTTGTATCTGGACAACCTTCAGAATGGTTATGATTCATTGGTGGGTGTTACTGAATTGAAGAACTTCTTGCTGAACAGAGATGGAAAGTTGGTAAACAATACCACAGATATTCCTTGGCCTCGTACTCAGGATTTGGAGGCGCTTTATCCTATCAATCACGCGATGTTCTTGGCCAAGCGTGAGGTCTATGTGGAGCAAAAGAACCGTTTGGGTAAGAAGATCCTTCTTCACGTGATGGATGAACTCCATTCATTTGACATTGACTGGCCAGATGACTTTGTGATTGCAGAAATTATGTATAAGAATTTATACAATAAATAGTATATGGTTAAAATTATAGAAAGGCAGGGGAATATAGAGCTGTTGAGAATACTATGTATGTTTTTTGTAATGTTTGCTCATTTTAATCTTAATGCGATATTAAGAAACGATGAGACGTCTCAGGGGTTGAATTATTTTGCTTTGTTAGTGAATTCTTTACTATTTGTATGTGTTAATACTTATATTTTGATAAGTGGTTATTTTTCGATTAAACTCAAAGTAAAATCTATTCTTTCTCTCCTTATTCAAACAGAGTTTTATGCTGTATTAGCAATATGTATTTTTGCTTTATTTTCTATATCTTCTTGCTCTAACTTCACTATCGGAAAACACATATTAGTAGGAATGATACCATTTCGTCCTTATGGACTCTGGTTTATACCGTGCTATGCATTATTGTTAATAATATCTCCTTTGTTGAATCGGATTTGTGAGGGCAAGAAGACTCATGCTCTATCTATAGCAGTCATCGGTCTAGGGGGGCTAATTCTATATCTAACAAAAGGCTATCTTGGTAATAGTGTGGTAAATTTTATCTTAATTTATCTTATAGGGAGATGGATAGCTCTATATGTTAAGAAGAATAATAAAAGGCAGAAATACATAGCTGTCTTTCTACTCCTTTTATCTGTAGGCCTTACTTTTTGCCTTGAGCTATGGTGGTTACAAAGAGGTAATAGTGTTGCTGATAAAATGATATTCTCTCATAGTACGCCATGGATAATTGCATCATCAGTTGCGCTCTTTGTTTTGTTTAAAAATATTACAATTTCTAAATCCTGGTTGTTCTATATAGGACCCTCAGTTTTATCAGTTTATCTCTTTCATGAGAATGGACTTATAAAACAGTATATCTATATAAAACCACTTAGATATCTTTTTTCTATTTCGCCCAATGACGCTCTTTCATATATGATTATGATAATATACGGTTTGTCATTGTTTTCAATCATTGTATTGTTTGATCATTATGTACGAATACCCATTCAGGATTACATAATGGGGACTCTAAAAAATAATAGAGTCTATAAGGTCATGGATTCAAAATTACAGAAACTTAATAAATGAAAGTTGTTACTTTTGGTGAAATCATGGTGCGCTTAGGTGCATCTGGCTACTTGAAGTTGGTACAGGCCAATAAGTTTGATGTTAGTTATGCAGGTGCAGAAGCCAATGTAGCAGTGTCTTTGGCCAACTATGGTATAGAAACAGACTATATCACATGCCTGCCGGACAATCCTGTTGCAGAACGCTGCATCATGGATTTGCGTGGGCATAAGGTTGGTGTTGACCATATTCAGAGAACCGGTAAACGTATGGGTATTCTTTATCTGGAAACGGGAAGTAATGCACGTCCTTCAAAGGTGTATTACGACCGCGAAGATAGTTCTATTGCCACGGTAGTTCCAGGTTCTATAGATTGGAAAGAAATACTGAAGGATGCCACCTGGTTCCATTGGACAGGCATCACTCCGGCACTTTCTGTCAATGCGGCAGCTGAATGTTTAAAGGCAATCAGAACCGCCAATGAACTGGGAGTTACCGTGAGTTGTGACATTAACTATCGTGGTAATCTTTGGAAATATGGCAAGACTGCTGCTGAGGTGATGCCTGAAATGGTGGCAGGATCTGACATTATTCTTGGAAATGAAGAAGACTGTGAGAAAGTTTTTGGAATTAAGCCCAAAGATTTTGATGCAGCCAAAACCAATGGAAACGTTGACCAGAGCAGTTTCTTGAGTGTTTGCCAGCAGATGATGGAGCGCTTCCCTCGTTGCAAAAAGATGGTGGTTACGCTCCGTGGAGCCATCAATGCTAACCACAACACATGGGGTGGTGTACTGTACAATGGTAAGGATTTGATTGAATCCCGTCGCTATGACATTACTGATATTGTGGATAGAGTAGGAGGTGGTGATTCCTTTATGGGCGGTCTCATCTTTGGGTTGCTTCATTATAAGGATGACTGCAAGGCTTTGGAGTTCGCTACGGCAGCCAGTTGCTTGAAGCATACTTTGAAGGGTGATTATAATTGGGTCACCTTTCAAGAGGTGGAAGATTTGATGAGTGGCGAAGCAAGTGGTAGAGTGAAAAGATAGATAAAATTATATTATAATGAAAGGCATAGTACTTGCTGGAGGCTCTGGCACAAGACTTTACCCCATTACCAAGGGGGTAAGCAAACAGTTGCTTCCTATTTATGATAAACCAATGGTGTATTATCCTATTTCTGCGCTGATGCTGGCAGGAATTCGGGATATTCTTATTATTAGTACCCCTTACGACTTGCCGGGATTTAAGCGTCTCTTAGGAGATGGTAGTGACTATGGTGTACACTTTGAGTATGCTGAACAGCCTTCTCCCGACGGTTTGGCACAGGCATTCATCATTGGAGAAAAATTCATAGGTAATGACAGCGCCTGCTTAGTCTTGGGTGATAACATCTTTTATGGGGCAGGATTTACTGCTTTGCTTCGTAAGGCAGTTGAAGATGCAGAAGTTAATGGTAAGGCTTCAGTATTTGGCTATTGGGTAAGCGACCCTGAACGTTATGGAGTAGCTGAATTTGATAAGCAAGGTAACTGCCTCTCGATTGAGGAGAAACCCAAAGAACCCAAGAGCAACTATGCTGTAGTGGGATTGTATTTCTATCCGAATAAAGTAGTTGATGTATCTAAACACATCAAGCCCTCCGCTCGAGGGGAATTGGAAATCACAACTGTCAATCAAGAGTTCCTAAAAGATGGTGAGTTGAAGGTACAAGTCTTTGGTCGCGGTTTCGCTTGGCTTGATACGGGCACACATGATAGCCTAGCGGAGGCCAGTACCTTCGTTGAGGTCATAGAGAAACGTCAGGGCTTGAAGGTAGCTTGTCTTGAAGGTATTGCATATCGCAATGGCTGGATTAGTGAAGAGAAAATGCGCGAGCTTGCAAAGCCGATGTTGAAGAACCTGTACGGCCAGTACCTCTTGAAGGTGATAGATGAAATGAAGGAGAACATCACTTCTGATACCTTCACCCATCCGGAAATGACTGGCCCACAAGAATAAATTATTTTGAATAGATATGTCTGATAAACAAATTACCGTTACTTCGCCGTTACTGCCCAACCTCGACGAGTTTAATGAAATGCTGAAAGAAATATGGGCAAGTAAATGGGTGACCAATATGGGCCAATTCCATGTTCAGTTGGAAAAGGCCTTGTGTGAATATCTGAAGGTGCCTTATATCAGTTTGTTTACTAATGGCACACTGCCATTGCTGACAGCTTTACAGGCACTACGAATAACAGGCGAAGTAATCACTACGCCTTATAGTTTTGTGGCTACCACTCATAGCATTTGGTGGAATGGATGCCGTCCTGTATTTGTTGATATTGAGGAAGAGACCTGCGGTATTGACCCGGATAAAATTGAGGCTGCAATAACCCCCAAGACCACAGCCATCATGCCCGTGCATTGCTATGGCAAGCCAGTTAAGATGAAGCAGATTCAGGCCATTGCTGACAAGTATGGCTTGAAAGTTATCTATGATGCCGCCCATGCTTTTGGTGTTGAAGTGGATGGTGAAAGCGTGTTGAACGCTGGCGATATGTCAACCCTAAGCTTCCATGCCACTAAGGTATATAACACTCTGGAAGGTGGTGCTTTGGTGATGCATGACGAGCAGACCAAGAAACGTATTGACTATCTGAAGAATTTTGGCTTCGCAGGAGAGACTGAGGTCGTCGCCCCTGGTATCAATAGTAAGGTGGATGAGGTGCGCTGTGCCTATGGCTTATTGAATCTGAAACAGGTTGATCAGGCCATTGCTAACCGTCAGAAAGTGGCACAGAAGTACCGTGAGGCTCTGCGTAACGTTCCTGGAATTCGTTTCTTTGATGATATGCCAGGAGTACGTCACAACTATAGTTATTTCCCCATTTTTATCAATGCTGAGAAATATGGGAAAACAAGAGATGAACTCTATTTCGAGATGCGTGCTCAGAACGTGCTTGGCAGAAGATATTTCTATCCGCTTATCAGTACATTCAGTACTTATCGTAGTTTGCCTTCTGCAACGACAGAGAACCTACCAGTTGCAACAAAGATTGCTAATGAGGTGATTTGCCTGCCTATGCACCATGAGTTGAGTGAGGCTGATTTAGACCGTATATTAAGTTTGATAGTGAAATAATGGCGCAGAAAAAAATAATGCTCATGGGTGGCTTGCGCTACCTGAAACCAGTGATAGATGCAGCCCATAAGCAGGGTTACTACGTGATAACGGCAGATTATCTGCCAAATAATATCGCTCACAAGTGGAGCGATGAGTATTGCAACATCAGTATCATTGACAAGGAAGCTGTGCTGAAAGAGGCACAGCGATTGAAAATTGATGGTATCATGTCTTTCGCCTGTGACCCCGGTGTTGTAGCTGCAAGCTATGTGCAGAACAAGATGGGCTTACCATCCTTTGGTCCCTTTGAATCAGTAGAGATACTTCAGAACAAGGATAAGTTCCGTGCATTTTTGGCAAAGAATGGTTTTAATGTACCTCAGGCAAAGGGCTTTGATAGCGTCGAAGCTGCTATGCAGGAAGTCTACTGGTATCCCTGGCCTGTAATAGTGAAGCCTACAGATGCTGCAGGCAGCAAGGGCGTAACCAGAGTTGATAAAGTAGAGGATTTGAAGCCGGCTTTGGAATATGCGATGGAGCATAGCATTTCTGGCCATATCATTGTGGAGGAATTTATAGACAAGCAGGGCTGTTCTTCTGATACAGACAGCTTCTCAGAGGATGGCAAACTGAAGTTTGTCAGTTTCTGTGCTCAGCGTTTTGATGCCGAAGCAACGAACCCTTATACACCTGCTGCCTACTCATGGCCCTCGACTTTTACCAAGGGACAGGAGGAGTTTCTCACCTCAGAGATTCAGCGCCTGATTACATTGTTAAACCTGAAGACCTGTGTGTATAATATTGAGGTACGTGTAGCCCCTAATGGCAAACCATATATTATGGAGTTGACTCCTCGAGGAGGTGGTAATCGCCTGTGTGAGATGTTGCGTTATGCAACGGGGGTGGATATGATTACTGCTATTACACGCGCTATGGTGGGCGACCCCATTTTGGAGCCCATTGAGCAAAAACCGTATAATGGTCACTGGGCAGAAATCATCCTCCATGCCGATAAGGATGGTATATTTGACCATTTGGAAATAAGCAAGGAACTGCCAGCTGAGATTGTTGAGGAAGACCTTTGGGTAGTAAAAGGCGATAAGGTTGAAGGCTTTGAAGGCGCCAATAATGCTATTGGTACTCTGGTATTGAAGTTCCAGTCGGCAGAAGAGCTTGAAAAGGCTATCACCAACCAACGTAGTTGGCTGAAAGTAGTTGTAAAGTAATGGAAGCAATTGGCGGTTACTTTTCTTTGGAACTCCCCTTAAGGGAAGAATACCATAAGGATGCTATCAGGCTGAATACTGGACGTAACTGTCTGGAATATATCCTGCGTGCCCGTGGGTATAAGAAGGTTTATGTACCTTATTATACCTGTGAGGCTGTGATGGAGCCTATCAACAAATTGGGAATATCGTATGAATTCTATCATATAGATATACATTTTGAGATTTGTGACCGCTTCACGCTAACGGCTGATGAGGCATTGCTTTATACCAACTATTTTGGATTGAAGCAACGCTATGTTGAGCAGTTGGCTGAGAAAACGGGAACTCGACTGATAGTAGATAATACACAGGCTTTTTATGCAAAGCCAATTCAAGGCATTGATACATTCTATACTTGCCGCAAGTTCTTTGGTGTTGCAGATGGAGCGTATCTCTATACGGATAAATTGTTGGATGAGGAATTTGTGCAAGATGAATCCTACGATAGAATGGCTCATTTGCTGAAACGCATAGACCTCTCTGCTGAACATGGTTTTGCAGACTTCCGTAAGGTGGATGATGGCTTGGATAACCAGCCCATCCGCAAGATGTCAAAACTGACTCAACGCATCATGCAATCCATAGACTATGAGGCTGCAGCCAAAAAACGCAGAGAGAATTATCAAATGCTTCACGAAGTGCTTGGAGAAGAGAATAATTTGGTATTGCCACTTGATAACGATGCAGTTCCGATGGTTTATCCTTTCCTCGCACCCGTTAAGGGACTACGTGAAAAATTAATTAAAAACAAGGTCTTTGTAGCTCGCTATTGGCCCAATGTGCTGGAATGGACTACGAAAGATGATTTTGAAAACCTCCTTGCATACCAGATGCAACCATTACCGATTGACCAGAGGTATGGTAAGGAAGATATGAAGTGTATTACAGATTTAATTAAAAAGTAAAAAATGAATACTGTAGCTTTCCGTGATTTTGAAGAACGCGATATAGATTTTGTTCTTCGATGTAAAAATAACGAGCACCTCAATAGCATGATAGTTGGGGAATTTCATCCTTTTACATACGAGGAGGCAGAAAAATGGGTCCATGGCTGTATGGGGGCTCATGATTCCTATAGGTTTTGGGCTATTTGTACCAATGATGATGAAAAACGAATTATAGGTTGGATTAGTTTGTCGCGTATTGATAGTCATAACAAATCTGCTTGTTTTCATGGTCTGGTAATTGGAGATCCTGCTTTTAAAGATGGAGGCGCATGGATAGAATCCTATATTTTCATATTAAGTTATTTCTTTGAAACGATGGCTTTCAATAGATTATATGGGACATACCTGCCTGACCATCTGATGACAAAGTCTATGGCAAATAGCGTTTTTTTCTATACGGAAGGTCTATATAGACAATCTAACGTAAAAAACGGAAAATACTATGACGAGGTATTCGCCTCTCTTTTGGCATCCGAGTATTTTGAACACAAGAATAATGGAGATTATGATTATAACTCAATTTTAAGAAGGCTTATAAAAGAATTAAAGAAAAATAGAAAATGAAAGCATTTTTATTTCCCGGCCAAGGTAGCCAGAAAGAAGGAATGGGAAAGGATCTCTACGAAAACTTCCCAAAGGCAAAGGCTATTTTTGAACAGGCGAATGACATTTTAGGTCAGAGGTTTTCAGACTTCCTGTTTACAGCTAACGAGGAGGTGCTGATGGATACCCGCAATACGCAGATGGGTATCTTTATCTATGAAGTGGCTGCTGCTTTAGCTCAGGATGATATAAAGCCTGATTGTACCGCAGGTCATTCATTAGGTGAATATGCAGCACTTGTAGTTTCTGGCGTATTGTCATTTGAAGAAGCAGTACCTTTTATCAAGAAACGTGGGGAGGAGTTCTATGAGGCTTTCCAAAAGCATCCGAGTGCTATGGGTGCTATCATTGGTGTACCAGAAGAGCAGGTGCTTGATGTGATTAAGCGAGTAGGTGATGAGGATGGTGAAAGCCTCTATATTGCCAATTACAATGGCCCTGGTCAGTTGGTAATAACTGGTGCTCGTAGTTCTGTAAAGAAAGCCTGCAAGGTTCTGAAAGAAATGGGCGCAAAGCGTGCATTGGTGCTGCCACAGAAGGGCGTAGGTCATTCACCTAATTCAGCTGAAGAAGGGGCCATCCTTGGTGAGGAACTGAAGAAACTGACATGGCATGAGGCTCAGGTTCCCATCTATCAGGATGCTGATGGTCTGCCACATACAGACCCGAAAGAGATTCTGGAGAATCAGATCAAGCTGATGACCTATCCTGTTCAGTGGACGAATATAACCTATAATATGGTGAAGAATGGCGTAACTGAATTCTATGAGTGCGGTACAGATGATACGCTCCAGAAGATTGTGAAGCGTATGACCCCAGAGTCTTTAGTAACAAGTATTTTGCATTGTCCCACATACGATGGTAAGGTGCAAGATTTCTCAATTGTAAAAGAATAGTTGTTTTATTAACATTTAGAACGTTTTAAATTATGACATTAGATGAATTTGTAGCAAGATTTGCTGAAGAATTTGACGAAACTCCTGAGGAGCAGTTTACACCTTCTACAGACTTTAAGGCCTTAGAGGAGTGGGGATCATTGACAGCTTTGTCAATCGTTGGTATGGTCGATGAGGAGTATGATAAGCGTATTACAGGTGCAGATCTCCGTAGTGTAACTACTATTGAGGAACTTTACAAACTGGTGGAGTCAAAGTGATGCAAGCAAATCCATTTTCCTTAGAAGGGAAAACCATCCTCGTAACGGGAGCCTCGTCCGGCATAGGGCGAGGCATCGCCGTCGAGTGTTCTAAGATGGGTGCAAAACTTGTCATTAATGGCAGAAACGAGAAACGTCTGAATGAAACGTTTGAAATGCTTGCTGGCGAAGGACATCAAGCAATAGTCGCAGATCTAGTGTCGCAGGACGGTTTCGATGCATTTGTAGAAGCTTGCCCCCCTATTAATGGTTTTGTTCCTTGTGCTGGCATACCTAAAATAGGTAATGTGAAGCATATCACGAGAAAAGACTTGAATGATATAGTTGAAATCAATCAGAATGTGCCAATTTTATTGATGTCAGCTTTATTAAAAAAGAAGAAACTTCAAAAAAAGTCTTCTATAGTATTTATCGCTTCTCTTTCTGGAATCTATGTCGCAAATCCTGGTGATTCATTGTATTCAGCAACGAAGGGCGCAATAAACGGATTTGCAAAAGGTGCAGCATTGGAATTAGCTGTGCAAGGTACCAGAGTAAATACACTTTGTCCAGGCTTTACACCCACCAGTATACTTGAATCATCAAAAGAGATGTTTTCTGAAGAAGCAGTTATGGAATCTACAAAAGGTAAGTTCCCGCTTAATCGCTTAGGAAAACCAGAAGATATTGCATATGCAGCTATCTATCTTCTATCAGACGCAAGCAGTTGGGTTACTGGTGCTGATTTAAAAATAGATGGAGGATATTCCCTCCTTTAATGAAATAAGATTATGGCATTTTTAGAATTTGGAAATGTAAAAATCAAAGGTATTACCGCAGTAGTACCCAAGAATATCAAGAAGACAGCAGAACTTTCATTTTTTGCCCCAGGCGAGGGTGAAAGAGTTGCAGAACTAACACAAGTAAAGGAGGCTCGTATTGTTGAAGATGGTACCTGTGCGTCAGATCTTTGCTATGCTGCAGCAGAGAAGATGATAGCGGAGTTAAATTGGGACAAATCGGAGATAGATGCCCTGTTTTTTGTTTCTCAGGCTCGTGACTATCTTATACCTCAAACCTCTTCAATCTTGCAGGACAGATTGGGCCTTTCAGAGGAATGTATTGTTATGGACTTCCCGTTTGCTTGTCAGGGATATATTTATGCCTTGTCAATCGCTGGTTCCATGATGTCAAACGGCACCATAAAGAAAGCTTTATTGCTGGTGGGTGAAACCAATTCCACCTTTGTGTCCCATTTTGATAAGACGGCTTGGCCGCTTCATGGAGATGCCGGTACAGCAACAGCTTTGGAATACGATGAGACAGCATCGCAGATGCAGTTCCATTTTGGAGGTGACGGTTCAACACATAAGTATGTATATGTTCCTGCAGGTGGTGCAAGACAACCTATTACTGAGAAAGAATTGGAAATGCAGGAACCCGCACCTGGTCAGAAGTATAATATGACCAACTGCATCATGGATGGCGTTAATGTATTTGTGGTGGCTATCAGCAAGACTCCGAAGTCTGCGAAGAAACTGATAGAGCATTACAACATAGATTTGACAAAAATCGACTATCTGCTGTTGCATCAGGCTAATAATTTGATTGATGAAAAGATTATCAAGAAATTGAAGTATGATGCTGAAAAGGTTCCTATGAGTTTGAAGAAGTTCGGTAATACCTCTGCATGCTCTATTCCTCTGAATATCGTATCAGAGATTAGGGAAGACTTAAAGGACAAACGAGTTGATACCGTTATGTCTGCTATTGGTGCTGGTTTGTGTTGGGGTAGCGCTCATATTGAACTCGATCATGTTGTTTGCCCTGAGATTGTAGAATATGAAAAGAAAGATTAATTATGGAGATTAAAGAATGGCTTATAGATTGGTTCACAAAGCATTCTTCATTGGATGCTGACGGAATCAAGGCTGCTTCAACAGCCAATTATATGGAAGCAGGAATGATTGATTCCTTCTCATTTGTTATGCTTATCTCTGATATCGATGATGAGTATGGCGTGGCTTTCACGAATGAAGACTTCTTGAATCCAGACTTCATGAATATTGATGGTCTGGCAAAAATGATAGACGAACGTAAAGAAGCATGAAGAAGATAGTAATTGACAGACTGAGGGCTCTTGACTTCTCAGAGGAGTTCGCTTGCGATGCATTAGCTGGCAAGCATTACAGCTATAACGACTTTTTTGCCCGTTGCTTAACAATTGCAGAACAACTTCGTAAGGACGCTACAGGAAAGGAACATCTCGTGCTGATAATGGATAACAGCATTGAATTGCTTTCATGCTACTTTGCTGCTATTATGTCTGGCAAGATAGCCACCGCCATTGACCCCTTAAAAGGAAAAGACGAAGTGGCTCATATCCTCTCATCGATAGATGACGGATATATTGTTGTTGATAAAGCAGGAAAAGCTAAAGTTGACAGTTTTAATATGTCGCTTGAAGCAGGCGCTTTTGATGAGACAGCCTGTGCTAAAGGTGACATCAAAAATAGCGTTATAGACTCCTTTGAGCAGAGAGACTTCCTGTCAGACTATCTTTTAACATTTACTTCTGGTACTACAGGAAATACGAAGGGTGTTAGGCATTCGTTGAACAATTTATTCCTCACAGCGGAAGCATTCAATAATATGTTTACAGTTGGCAAGGAAAATGTCTTTGCTCACCTGATGCCCATGACCTATATGGCAGGAATACTTAATTCAATATTCCAGCCATTCGTAGCTGGTGCAAAAATAGTTGTGCTTGGACGCTTCTCGCCAATGAAAGCTTTCACTTTCTGGCAGGATGTGGCTAAGAATGAGATCAACACGTTCTGGATGTCGCCAAGTATGTTGACCATTCTACTGAAAGTTGCCAAACATGAGGTCGGCCAGGAATATTGTAAAGAACATAAAACGCTCTTCTTTATTGGTACTGCTCCATTGCACCAGAGTACAAGAGATGAGTTTGAGGCCAAGTATCCTGTGAAGCTCTATGCTAGCTATGGATTATCTGAAACCTTATTCCTTTCTACAGAGACGCCAGAGACCTTGGCTTATGGTGGAGGTAATGTAGGTAAACTGCTCAATGGTGTTGAGTACCATTTCGGAAGTGATGGCGAGTTCTTAGTCGATGTTCCTTGGATGTTCTTGGGCTATACCAATGAACCCACGGAGCATTATTTCGATGGCACATCTTACAAAACAGGCGATTTGGCTAAGATTGAGGATGGCATCCTTTCCATTGTTGGCCGTTCAAAAGACTTGATTATCAAAGGTGGTATGAATATCAGCCCTGCGTTAATAGAAGGTGTCGTATCTGGTATTCAGGGCGTTGATGAGTGCAGTGTGTTCAGTGTCCTCAATAAATTGAAAGAAGAACTGATAGTATTGGCGTATACCACGGCTGTTGAAGATAAGGAAAGTTTAGAGAAGACCATCTCTAGTATAGTTGCCAAAGAATTGGGTAAAAACTATCTCATAGACTTGTTCTATCGCACGAAGTCAATTCCCAAGAACATCAATGGAAAGAATGATAAAAAGGTTCTGAAGGAAAATTATCAGAAGGAGGTTGGAGCATGTTAGTAAAATTTGACCATTTAACTTATGCGGCAAACAGAAAATCTGTAGCTGGCATTATTGATACATTTACAAATGCAGGTTATACGCTTACATTGCAAGAGGAGCAAGCCAAGAATATGCCCACCAAAATGGCATATATGAAGAACCAAGATGCAACGCATGGACTGCATTTTATGGCCCCTCCTACAGAAGGCGGAATTCCCATTGAAATTGTCTCTTATGATAATTCTACTACAGGTGATTCATGTATTGAATATGCTCCACGCGAGTTGTCTTTTACAATCAAAACATCTGACCCTGATTCATGCAAACAATTGCTATTGGTATTAGGTTGCGATGATAAAGGGGAAAACAGTGTAGGCTTTCAAGGGGCTTTAGATGAATTCCCTATTGAGATAAAGATAGAAAAAGGACAGGGAATAAATGTAAATCTTGATAATGAAGGAATTTGTTGCCCAACAATTTTTGTAAGGCCATTAAATAAGACAAAAAAGAAATTGGAAGAAGAAGGTTTCAAATGTTCTGAGGTTGAGACATTTGAAGTACAAAATACGCATTTGTATGTATTCTTTGTTGAAGGGAATGGTGGGGAAATTTTTGAAATAACATCGAATAAATTATAGTGATTATGAAAATAATTGATTTGTCATATGTTATCGAGAATGGGATGCCGACATGTGGTACTCCATGGCACGAAAACGTAAATATCAAGCATCTGGGATTCCTAGATGAAGTAGGGCGTAACACACACGCTCTGACATTGGGTAGCCATACAGGTACTCACATGGATGCACCTTTCCATTTCATTGATGGGGGCAGGACTATTGAATATACGCCACTTGATGTGGTATGTGGTGAGATACAGATAGTTGATTTTACTCATATTGGTCCAAATGGTATTGTAAAATACGATGACGTAAAGGATCTGAAGGTAACAGAGAGAATGCTGTTCCGTTTTGATTGGTTCAAGACATGGAAAACGCCAGAGTTCTATAACAGCTTTCCATATTTTGAGGAGGCAGCAGTTGATTATCTGATAAAAGGTGGTATCAAGTTGATGGCAATGGATACACCATCACCAGATTATGGCGGGAACATTCAATCAAAAGAGGATTCTCCGAATCATAAAACACTCTTAAAAAAAGATGTGGTTATCGTGGAATATCTTACAAATACCGACCAGCTTGATTTGACAAGGAAACATAGAATCATTGCCCTGCCTTTGAAGTTTAAAGGATGTGATGGTTCTCCTTCGAGAGTAATCATGGAAGAGTATTAATCAAGAAAGTTCATTTGTATGAAGACTCAAATAATGGATGTAACGCTGAGAGATGGCAGTTACGCAATCAATTTCCAGTTTTCTGAACATGACACAAGGAAAATAGGAAGAGTTCTTGAACAATCTGGAATTCCTTTTGTTGAGATAGGCCATGGTCAAGGGCTGAATGCAAGCAACTACAAGAATGGCATTGCCCTCTGTACCGATGAGGAGTATCTTGCTTCAGCACAGGAGGCTTATCAGACCTGTAAATACGGCATGTTCTGCATACCGGGTATAGCAAGGCTGGAAGACTTGGATTTGCTTAAGAAATATGGTGCTTCTTTTGTGCGCATAGGATGTAATGTCGATAAAGTTGATACAACTGAAGCATATGTTAAGAGGGCAAAGGATTTAGGTTTGATTGTGGCAGCCAATTATATGAAATCTTATACAGCTACTGAAGCAGAGTTCGAAGCTTGTGTAAAGAAATCAATGAGTTATGGCGTGGACTACGTATATATTGTAGATTCTGCCGGATGTATGTTGCCGGAGGATATCAAGAAATACTATGATGTGGTCAAAAGAATTAATGGTCCCAAAGTAGGGTTCCATGGTCATAATAACCTTGGACTTGCAAATTCAAATAGTCTTTATGCTGCTGAGATAGGATTTGACTTGATAGACTGCTCTCTCCAAGGCTTGGGTCGTGGTGCAGGTAACGCATCTACTGAATTACTTGTGGCTCTTTTGGAGATGAAGTATGGCGTTGATATCTATGATGAGAAAAAACTTGTTCAGTTTGGTGAAGAGTATGTTAATCCATTGGTAAGGAATTCTGGACTTTATGGTTTGGATATCTATTGTGGAATCGCAGGCTTCCATAGTAGTTATATGAAATATATACATCGCTATGCTGCAAAATATTCTGTGAATCCATACGATTTGATAGTTGAGTACTGTAAGTATGACAAAATCAACATGGATAAGGCAAAACTTGAAGAAATAGCCAAATCATTACCCAGAGACTTTGATATCAATCTGTCTAAATATGGTTTTGGACGTTATATAGGCGACGAACAGTCTGACAATAAATGATTATAGTACAGCGTTTTATCAATCAACTTTTGTCCTCTAATTGTTTCATCGTGTATGATGATGAAACAATGAGTTCTTTAGTGATAGATCCTGGTAGCGAGAAGAGTGAAAATGAGATTGCTTTTATAGAAAGTAACCATTTACAGCTGGATTACATTTTATTGACTCATGAACATGCAGATCATACGTGGGGCGTTAATTCACTAATTGAACGGTACCCGAAAGTTAAGGTTGTGTGCTCAGCCTTATGCCGAGATAATTTGCCTAAAGAAGTAAGGCTTTTCTTTCAATTATATTATGATAACCCATCTAAAGCCTACACATTAAGCCGTGTAGATTATACTACAGAAGAGTTAAATTGGCATCTTGATTGGGAAGATCATAAAATAACATTTATACCAGCACCAGGTCACACGTTGGGCTCTATTTGTATAGCCATCGAAACTTTTATATTCGGAGGGGACACATTAATACAGTCCAAACCATTTATTAGGAAACGCAACGGAGGGTCTTTAAAACAATTTAATGAAAGTGTGGAGTGTATATTAAATAACTATCCAGAACAAACCCTTATCTATCCAGGACATGGCGAGCTATTTGAACTTGATAGTTATGATTTTAATATAAAACTTTGATTGTTTAACCAAGTTGTCTATATAGTTATGGCAACCTGGACAGAGAAAGAAAAACGGAAGATATGGGAAAAAGGTGAAATAGTCCTTGGGTATGATAAAAATGTTTGGAGGAAAAAGTGGATCATAGATAAAGATTAAGTTCCTAACAGAAGAAAAGTTCAAGTGCCGTGTTCAGTTGCATCAGCTATTCCTTGTGGTGGCTAATGATGTGGTCAGGTACACGGAAATAAAACCAAACGAGGCTAATTCCAACAAGGATGTAATCTTCTACTATGTTTTCGTCTCAAAGCGTGATGAAACTGACAGAGAAAAAATAAAGAAAATTCGTATGAATCTTGTCGAATCGTTAAAACCAACGATGGATGCGCTATATAAGCAAGAGGAATCTTGGTCGTTGAAAAATAGATTCAGAGATCGTGGTTTTGCAAAATGATTTGCGGAAGCAAAAAGAAACAACAATGGCATCACAGAGTTTAAAAGATAAGACGGTAAAAGGAGCGAGTTGGACTGCTATAGATTCCATAGCTCGATATGGAATAACATTCATAGTAGGCATAATACTCGCTAGATTGTTAAGTCCGGATGAGTATGGCCTCATTGGTATATTGACCATCTTTATTAACTTGTTTAATGTTATAGTAGATGGCGGTTTTACAAATGCGCTTATACGTAAACAGGGGGCAACAGATGAGGACTATTGTACTGTTTTCTATACCAATCTTGTTATATCATTTGTTTTAGCGGGAACTCTTTTCGCATGTGCCGGACCAATTAGCGTGTTTTTTGAGAGAGAAGAGCTTTTTGACTTAACACGGGTAATGTCTGTAATCGTTATTATCAACGCTCTGTCAATTGTTCAACGAACCCGCTTAACAAAAAAGATAGACTTTAAGACGCAGACAAAGATATCGATTATTGCATCCGTATTAAGTGGAGTCATTGGTATTGGGATGGCACTGATGGGGTGTGGTGTTTGGAGTCTTGTTGGTCAACAGATATCAAGCCAATTATGCACATCTTTTCTACTATGGTTTTATAATAAGTGGATTCCAAAGCTTATTTTCTCATGGAAAAGCTTTAAAGAATTGTGGGATTTTGGTTGGAAGTTACTTGCCAGTAGTATTATAGGTTCATTAACGACAGATATCTATAATGCGGTAATAGGAAAATGTTTCTCCCCGCAGACCTTGGGCTACTATACAAGGGCTCGTCATTTTTCCGGTATTTTTTCAACGAACATCTCAACAATAGTAAACAAGGTTAGCTTCCCAGTCTTAAGTACTATACAAAATGACAAACCTAGGCTAAAAGCCGCTTATAGAAAATTGATAAGGACTACAATGCTACCAACCTTTGTGCTGATGCTTGGTTTAGCCGCAATGGCAAAGCCGATGATTCTGGTATTGATAGGTGAGCAGTGGTTAACGGCAGCGTATTATCTTCAAATCATTTGCTTATATGCGATGATGATACCGCTTCATACAATTAACTTGATTTCTATTCAGGTTGTGGGTAGGAGTGATATTACATTAAAACTTAGAATAATAAAATCAACTCTTGGCTTAATACCAATTGGTTTGGGAATATGGACGAATAATATTTACTGGATGCTGGCAGGCAGTCTGTTATTTGACTATTTCTGCTATTATCTTAATACATATTACTCAGGTCCCTTATTAGGTTATCCTATTCTTGAACAGATTAAAGATGTTTTACCATCACTCGGTGTGGCCATACTGATGGCAGTGCCAGTGTATCTTTTGTCTTTTTTACCACTCTCTCCGTTTATTATTCTACCTATTCAACTAGTTATTGGTGCGGGGTTGACTGCTCTATTGTGTACTCTTTTCAAATTGCCGGAGTATAAGGAGCTAAAGAGTGTAGTATCAAATTATATAAACAAGTTGAAGGGGGATAGGACTTAGTGAGCTACAGCAAGTTAGTTGATAGGTAACAGAAAATTGTAAATGACTGAACACTATTTAAAAGATAAGACTGTTAAGGGCGTTGAATGGACCACGAGGCCTGAATGGTCCAAAGTTAGTACAGGAGTAATACGTCCTGCTGTTATGCAGAATATCATTCTCATAGCAATCTTGTGCTTGTTTTATATAAGCCCTTATCTAAACCGAATGGTTCATATATATATAAAACTTTTTTTCCTTTTGCTTTGGATGATGTCAGATCGAAATCTTCCGATTCAGAAAGAAAGGTTTTATCCCCGAAAAATGATGATCTGGTGGGGAGCTTATGTTTTTTGGATGATAGCCATGTGCCTTATAGGACATTCAACGATGTCGATAACTTATTATATAGGGAGACTGCCTTTATTTTGTGTCCCGTGGATGATGGTTTCGATTCTTAGATCATATAATCTAAAAGAAATGAAATTATTGTGGAAGTTGTTTGTCGCAATCTTTGCTATAAACCTTTTACAAAATTATTGGATAGGATTTACAAATCCAGAAATATTTCATTTACTTAATAAAATGAGGCTAAATGGTGATGTGGAAGGACTCACTACTAATGCGGGAGGGTCAGATTTTGTTTACCTATGTCTCTTCACTGTTCCTGTCTTTTGGATTATTCATCAAAGTTCTAATAAGGGATTAGTACGAATGCTGTCAGTTTTGTTTATGGTGTTTTTATCTGTATATTTCATATTCATCAATGATAGAGCTACTGCCGCTGTTGTACTATTAATGATGATCGCGTTTTTCTTGATAGTTAGGTTTGCTGGTAACGGCCAGAGACTAATGAAAAGAATTGTAATGGGACTTATTGTGGCCATTTCACTTGTTCTAGTTTTTGCGCAGGACTTATTCGCTGTGGCTTTGGAGATCTTTTCAGAAGCTCCTCGTATGGCAGAACGATTACAGGATATATATGAGGTAATGGAGGGTGCTGATATTGAAGAAATGGATGATAGTAGTTTTGGGGCACGGTATGTGTTGTGGATGACAAGTGTTAGAACTTTCTTTTCGAGTATTCCAAATTTTATAATAGGTGTTGGTGATGATGTCCATGAAGGTGATATTGCGAGTTTAATTAAATATGGTGTGGGGTGTCATTCTGAGTTTTTTGATTTGCCTGCAAGGTATGGTATTGTTGGTGTAATTATGGTTTACAATTTTTTTTCCCATGGCATAGGTTATTTAAAACGATTCTCAAACTCAGACAAACAATCCTTAAATATGTTGGTTTTCCTCGTTTGTTATATCTTCTTTTCGTTTGTAAATTATACAATTATGTTACCTGTTTATTATTCGCTCCTTGTCTTTTTTCCAGTCTCATTGGTTTTAGTAAACAATAAAAAAATGTAATTTATGGAAAGTTTGATAAAAAAAATTTATAATAGTTCTCGTTTTTTCTACTGGCTTTATCAAGAGTCGTGGCTTAAGAAACCACTTCATAAGGTAAAACAATATTGTAGATTTCTGAATTATAAGACAAAAATGGTTTATGAATATCTTCAAACAATACCTAGGCGGATGGGGTATAAAGATCCACGTTTTTCCCGCCTTTTAGAAATGAAAGATAAATTCAAAGGCAAACGATGTTTTATTACATGTACTGGTCCCAGTCTTACTATTTCTGATTTGGAATTGTTGAAAGATGAATATGTCTTCGGAATGAACTCAATTTGTTTGATACATGATAGAACAGATTGGAAGCCTGATTTTTTTGGGATTCAGGATGGCAACGTTTTTTCTAAAGTTAAAGAACAGTTGCTAAGTACTGATAATGGGATAGTATTTGCCCCCATCCAATATAAAAGCCTGTATAATACACCTGCCAATTGGATATATTTTCATATAAGTGGTGCATACCACCTATATGAAATGCGTTATGGCAGATTGTTCTCTAGATTTAGTGATGATTGTTACATAACAAGTTACGATGGTTTTTCAATTGCATATACTATTATACAGTTGGCTGTGTATATGGGTTTTGATGAATTGTATTTATTAGGTGCCGATTGCAGCTATATGGGTAAACAGCAACATTTTATTGAACATGGTAATTATGCTGATGGAGCGGATAAAATGATGGAACGTTTATTTGCTTCTTACGGAAAAGCAAAGGAATATGCGGCTAAGCATGAAGTAAAGATCTTTAATTCTACACGTGGCGGATACTTAGAACTTTTTCCAAGAATAGCGTTAGAAGAAGTTTTGTCCAAAAATGAAAAGAATAAGAATTACTGAAATGAAAAAATATGTTTTTTTGGTCAAGGGTATCGAAGGATTATCTGGTGGACCAAGATATGTTAATAACAAATGTGGTTATCTTAAAAAACATGGATGGGATGTCTATGTCTTTTGGACAATAGATATTTCTCGCGCGGAATTGGAACATGTGATTCCTTTTGATCAGCCAAAATACGTTTTTCATGAACTGCAGTTCTATCCTTGTTGCTTTACTAAGAATCAAAGAAATAGAATAATAAAAAGAATTGCTGGACATATAGGACCGGCTGAACAAATAGTAGTTGAATCAAATAAACTTCAATTAGGTGCATGGGGTGAAATGTTGGCGCAAGAGTTGAAGGCAAAACATATTAACTTTGTGACAACTGAGAGAATTAAGATAGAAAATATAGATACATATAATTACTGTTTCGCAAAGCTTAAAAGAAAAGAATTTTTTACGATACATGATGTAGCTGTAAGTTATTTGTTCTCAAATTTTTGTACTATAGAACATCCTGATGCGTATTATTGGAGTGCGATGCAGAACGTGGAATGTGAAGAATATTCATTCCCCAGCTTTGATAACATGCCAGATTCCGACTATACTATTGTGTCGTTTGGCAGGAGTAAGGGCTATTTCCCATATATGCTGGATGAGTTGGAGAGCTTTGTGACAACGCACCATGATAAAACTTTCAATATTTTTTTCCTTGGAGATCTTAATGAAACAGAAGGTGTCAGAATTAAATTAGAAAAAAAGAATGTGCATCTTGTATTATACCCCAAGGCTGTAGGCGTAGTGCCAAAACAAATATTTACTAAAGCGGATGTGGTAATCGCAACAGCCGGTTGCGCATGTCTTGCGGCTGAGATTGGAGGAAAAGTCATATCTATGGATGTTAATAAAAACGTGCCATTGGGATTGCTGGGATATACGACTAATGACTGTAATACAGATTCCGGCAAAAATGTTATATTGAATTCTCTTTCAGGATGGTTGCATACTCTATTAATAGAAAAAAAAGAGTACCCTCGAATATCGTCTTCAACACCTATCCATGGGTTTGACTATCAGATGCAGTTTGTGACTCTGTCAGATGGTTTTTATTATGATACATCCAAAGTTCAAGAAAGAATAACTCGTCATGATAAAATTATTAAGGTGTTGATTAAATGGGGATTATTTAGATTGGTCGATTTTTTATTCTTTGCAAAAAGGAAGAAAAAAGCAAACTGAAAATCTTTGGCTTTATAGATTGATTTGACTTATGAAAAAGACCGTAATTGTTGAATTTAACGGACTAGTTGGTTTGGGAAAAACAACGGTGGCAAATATACTTATTGACAACCTCAACAAAATGGGGTTCAAAACAGTAAATAGGCAGTATAGTTTTTTGTTGTACCGTATCCTTTTTCATTTTTTTCCCAAACAGATGTACTCTAAACTTTATCATTTAGTATTGGAATATGCAGATACTTTACCTAAAAGAGAAACAAAACGCACGCATTTATTATTTACAAGTGGTTATACGTTAAAGTATAAATCTATAATGAGATTTAGTGGTGCGGATTTTGCCATCATTGATGAAGCGCTCATTCAATTTCTTGTTGCAATGGCATTTAAAGATAGAATGCCACATAATGATAAGGCCGAAGCAATCGTTCAAGAATTGAAAAGAATGGGAATTACATTTATTAGGGTGGATTGTGTCAATCATGTATACCAAGCAGCAGAGAGAATCATGTCGCGACCTCCAAGGGGACTTGTGTTTGAGTCTATGTCAAAAGATGAATTGATAGCTACACTAGAAACCGAATCATATAATTTTGATTATATGAGAGAACTTTTCTCCAAAGTTTATCCTAATCAGCAGGTGATTGAAATTGACACAAATGATAGCCCAATAGAAAATGCCGAGAAAATTCAAAAAATTTTGTTGCAATGAAGATATTATTAGCCACATCAAAGGCTTCTCTTACTTCCGGAGGCATAGCTTCTTATAATTATGAACTTTTGCGTATTCTTGGCAAGAGGAACCAAATGTTTTTAATAACAGATAGTGACGAGCATGATATACCTGGATATGAGAAGACACTGTCGTTACATGGTATAGATATTCATTCATTTAATGAATGTAAAAAACTTCTGGAGAGTATTAACGCAGATGAGTTCGATTTAATAATAAACAGCCGTTCATCTCTGATGCCCATTCTTGCTCCGTTTGTTAATGCTCCAGTTATTTCTGTCGCTCATTTTGTTAATGGCTTCCAAGCGGATAATGCTGGTTACAATAGTGAGTACCAATCTAGTATTATTGCCTTGTCAAATTACGGCAAACAGTATATTGATAATAAGTTTTCAATAGCAGATAAAGAGAAAGTTAAAGTTGTGTACAACTTTGTGGCTGACAGCTCAAGTACATTTAATGAGAAAAAAGTAAAAAGGGAGGTGCCAGTGATTGTTTATCCTGGAGGCGCATCGCGGCATAAGGGCTTTGATTTTGTGATGCTTGCTGTTTATAGACTATTGAAAGAAAATATACGTTTCAAATTTTATTGGCTTGGAGGAGAAACTCTCCCAGTCAATCAATTATCGCTATTTCGTTTTCATTACATCCACCAATTCTTTAAACCCGATGATAGATTAGTAATAACTGGTCAGATCCCTCGTGCGGAAGCAGAACAAATTATTGGGGACGCAAATATCTTCCTTCTGCCTTCGCGAGGTGAAGGGTGTCCAATGACACTGTTAGAGGCTATGAGAGAAGGTTGTATACCTGTAATTAGTGATGCCAAACATGGAAGTCTGGAATTGATACAAATGCTTGGATGTGGTGATATAGTAAAAAAGTGTAACGGCTATACCATTTATAAACATCTTAAGCAAATTATAGAGCATATTGACGAGTTTCGTGATTGTTATAAAAATACATACGAATTTTCTAAAAAAGATCTTTCCCAAAAGGTGTGGGAAGAGCAGATGAATCAAATTATTATACTATCTTCTAAGAATAAAAAAATAGTTGAGCAGTTTACCAGAAATAGATTTGTCAAAAGTCGTGATGGTTATTTAAAACTATATAAAAGAGGTAGACGTAAAATACAGATAGAAGGTCTTCGGATTAGGATAAAACTTGAGATTTGCTATTTGTTAAATAGAATACATTTACTGAGCCGACTTTAAAAGCCAGACATGATTTAGACGCTTTAGGAGGCAAAAACTACCCCAAATGGTGATTTTCAAGCCTGGACGTCAAGATTGACAGTTTACTGAATATGAAGAAATTAGTTTTTATTATGGCAGGAATGGGTAACCCCAATAATGTCAAACGTATAGAAGAAGCCATAGCCCGCGGATTCGATGTGGATGTGTATGCGTTCGAGGGCCAAAGAGACGGCCCAAGAGACCCCGAGGGTGTTGAGGTGCACATGATTCCCGGCTATACTTCAGACTTGCCTTATTGGAAGAGAATAGGCAAGGTGGTTAGTGGTCTGAAGAGTGTTATTAACCGTTACAAAAAAGATGAGTGCGTATATTATCTATTTAGGAATGATAAGGCTATCATTTTTACACTCCTTTGCAATAGACCCTATATCTTTGAAGAGGCTGACATGACCCATGCCAATCTCAGTAACTCTTTGTTGAGAAATGGTATAGAGAAGCGGCTTAGAAAGGTTATACGTAACTCGGTAGTTTCAGCATTCCGTTCAGAAGGCTTCTTGCAATATCATTTTGGTGATAATAGGCCAAACAATGTGTTCGTGATACCAAACAGGCTTCATGCAGAGATTGTGAATATTCCGTCAGTAAAGTACACGGGCTTGGATGAAAATCACTTGCGCTTTGGATTTGTAGGCAGTGTTAGGTATGATACCATCTATAAATTTGCAGAAACGATGCTTAAGCATTTTCCGCAGCATGAGTTCCATTTCTATGGGATGTTCCCTAATGAGAAGCAAGAAAAACTTTTCATGCCGCTGGATAAGTACGACAATTGCTACTTCCATGGTGCATTTCGTAGTCCGGATGCTTTGCCTGAAATATATAGTAAGATAGATGTGTTGCTTTCCGCCTACGATGTGACAAATATTAATCCACGCTATGCTGAGCCTAATAAGCTATACGAGGCTCTCTATTTTGACAAGCCCATTATCGTGTCATCTCATTCATTCTTAGCCGAAAAAGTTTCAAGACTTGGTGTCGGTTATGATGTAGATGCGCTGAATGAGGATGCAATAATAGAATTGGTACAAAGTATTGACGCAAAGAGCATAGAAGAAAAAAAGCGTAATATTGCTAAAATTGACAAGAAAGAGTGTATCAACAATAATGAAGAGTTTTTTAGTTTTTTGAAAAAGAAATTAGAATAACAGCGACATGAATCCATTATGGTATTCCGCACAATGCCATTGTTGCAGGTGCGTCAGCAAAAATAATCAGATTTAGGGAAGTAAAGTGAAAACGATTAAGGGCCGAATTCTTTATATTAAAGGTTGTCATGTGCTGCTATATAAAAATCTCTCATTCTACAATGTAGATTTGAATAGTGGCGCAACGGAATTGATAGCATCCATCCCTGTGAGAGGTGTCAAGCGATTGTTAGGCAAATGGCGGCTTTGTAACCGCCTATTACGTTTGGAACCTCGTTGTGTGGGTCCGTTGAATAATCATCGGTTTGTGGTATCGATTTTGGGTAAATTATGGTTAGTTGATACAGAGGGTAAAAACCTGTCATTATTAGCAGAATTGAGAACTGGCTATGGCCTTGTCAGTTTCTGCTCGAACAATAATGGGCTGTATTGGGGGGATTATGGCGCAAATCCGAATCATGATGAAATAAATATCTATCGGATAGATAGTAACTTGAATATAAATGTTGTCTATTCATTTTCCCAAGGGAGTATTCGTCATATTCATACTATCATTAAAGATAACGATAGTTTTATTGTAATGGCGGGAGACAATGAACCAGAAGCTGGTATTTACGAGGCAAATTTTGACTGGACAGATGTGAAACCTTGGAAAATTGGTGAACAGAAATATCGTGCTGTTGTGGGTTTCTCATATAAAGGAGGTTTGTTGTATGCTACTGATTCCGTCGAGACGGAGAACCATTTGTGGTATATAGAAGCCGATGGTACTGAGCATGAATTAACTTCTATCAATGGCAGTTGCATATATGGTGCGGAAACAAAAGACTATTTCTTGTTCTCTACAACCGTTGAATCTCATGAAGGTGGTGGTATTCGCAGATTATTGTCAAACGAACTGGGCGGAGGCATAAAGAGCAAGGATGTGCATATCATTGCGGTAAGCAAAAAGGATTTGAGCGTTCGCATTATAAAAAAATACAAAAAGGACATTTGGCCGATGAAACTGTTCCAGTATGGAAGGGCTCCTTTCGCTGGTGGACAGACTGAGGTTACAGATGGCGTGTGGTGTTATCCTATTGCCTGCAAGGGGACAAAAGGACAGTCAGAATATATAAAATTGTAGCATGAGCAGTATAAAAACAATAATCAATGTATTTAGAAGCAAGAGTCTTCGTTATATTTTGTTTCGTGCATGGTTCACCTTTGAACAGAAAAGTGGCCTTCTGAGAAAGAAGTTTCCTACAAGAATGAAGCCTGTAAGGACCCTTTCACTGGAGGAATGGCGAAAGCAGGCAAGGGGATACTTCTTTGATAGTAAAGATAGTATAAAGATAATAAAGAAGAAAGATGCTTGGTTTTCTGAAGCGATGAGTCATATCCTAAAAGGAGATGTGCTGTTTTTTAGTAAGACTTGGAAGCCGTTAGGTCTTGATTATGATTGGGTGACAAATCCTGAAACAGGGTTTAAATATGACATACACCAACATTGGACAAAAATAGAGAGTATGTCGAAGGAGGCTGGAGATATTAAATTTACTTGGGAAAAGTCCCGCTTCTCGTGGCTTCTGACAGTCTGCCGCTATGACTATCACTTCGATGAGGATCATTCAGAGTTTGTTATTAACCAGATATTGGATTGGATTGAAAAGAACCCGTTGAATTGTGGGCCGAACTATAAATGTAGTCAAGAAACCAGTCTTAGATTGAATAACTGGATATTTGCTTTGCACTTCTATAAACATAGTGAGGCATTAACGGAAAACAACTGGAATAAGATAATCACTTCCATATACTGGCAGATTCACCATGTTTATCAGAATATCAATTATTCTAGAATAGCAGTCAGGAACAACCATGCTATTACAGAGACACTGACGCTTTATCTGATGGGGTTGATGTTCCCGGAAATGCCAGGTGCAATAAAGTGGAAGCGAAATGGAAAACGGTGGTTTGAGCGGGAAATAGACTATCAGATAGAGGATGATGGCACATACATTCAGGACTCCATGAATTACCACCGCGTGGTGATACAGCTATTGACTTACGGAATAGCCATAGCAGACGCTCATGATGAGAAGTTTAGTGATATGGTTTATGAAAAAGCATACAAGTCATTGAACTTCCTATATCAGTGTCAGGAAACAACAAATGGCTGGTTACCCAATTATGGTTCAAACGATGGTGCTCTATTCTTCCCACTGAGCACTGCCGATTACCGTGATTACAGGCCTCAGTTGGATGCACTGCATGGATTGCTGACAGGATTGCCCTTATATGGAGATGCTTTTTTGGAAGATGCCCAATGGATTAAGACAACTGTTCCAGCTGACAGAAAACTATATTCCAAATTAGAAAAAACAGTCGGAGCAGTAAGTTTTAAGAATAGCGGCTATTATGTCATCAGGGATAACAACAATACGATGACATTTATTCGTTGTGGATTGTTTAAGAACAATGGAAGTACAGACCAATTACATGTTGACATCTGGTATAAGGGTAGAAATATTTTGATGGACTGCGGCTCTTATATGTATAATACGAAAGAGGAACTGGTAAAATACTTCAGAGGGACGGAATCGCATAATACAGTCATGTTGGGAGACAAAGACCAAATGATGAAGGGACCGAGGTTCATGTGGTTCTTTCCACCAACAATTATTAGCTCCCAATTAAATGAGACGTATTTTGAGTTCTCTTTTGAAGGGAAAATAAATGCTTTTAAGCATGTAGGTGAGAATATTATCATTTCAAGGACCATCAAGAAACAGAAAGGAGTGTTGGAGTGGAAAATAGTTGACGAAATCACTGGTGCGCCTGATGACGTTGTAAGACGGCAGTTGTGGCATACGGATTTCAACCATAATGATAACTTTAACCTAAATATTGAATCTGATGGCGAGAGGATAGAGAAAGAGGAATGGGCTTCGGACTATTATGGTGAGAAAAGAAAAATCACTCAGGTTGAATTCCAGAGTAAAGGAAACAGAATAGAAACAACAATTAAGATTAAGAATTAAATGAAAGTAATTTATTTTCATCAACATTTTACAACACCTAAGATAGGTGGCGGTACCCGTTCATACGAGTTCGCCCAAAAACTTATCCAACGGGGTCATCAGGTCACGATGGTGTCGGGTGGTGACAAGTCTGTATTTAATCTTCCGGCAACCAACAAGAAGAATGTATATCGCGGTGATGTAGATGGTATTGATGTGATACAGATACACGTACCTTATGCAAATAACGATGGTAAATTAGCGCGTGCAAAAGCATTTTTGCGTTATGCGATAAAGAGTATTCACTTTGCTTTACATGAAGATTACGATTTGATCTTCTGCACTACGACTCCTCTTACTTCCGGGATTCCTGGACTGTTTGCCAAATGGCTCAGACGGAAGAAGTTTGTGTTTGAAGTACGTGATTTCTGGCCAGATTCCACCAAGACTTTGTTTGCTGCTGTAGGGAAGAAATATCCTTGGTATTTGGACTGGGGGTTGTCGTTCCTTGGTAACAGGTGTTATAGAGCTGCTGATGCATGCATTGGTTTGGCTCCCGGCATTTGTGATGCCATTCGGGAGCATTCTCAGAAGGGGAAACGCGTTGAATTGATTCCCAATGGTTGCGATTTGGAACTGTTTTCTCCGTCCAAGCGTGGTAAACTGGAACTCTCAGGTGTGAATGAAGGTGACACAGTGGCTGTGTTCACAGGTGCACATGGCGTTGCTAATGGCTTAGGGGCGGTCTTGGATGCCGCAGCCGTATTAAAACAAAAAGGAAGAAACGACATCAAGATGGTGTTTGTTGGGAATGGTATGATGAAACAGGCTTTGGTTGAACGTGCAGAAAAGGAGGGTCTTGACAATTGTTTGTTTTTCAAACCTGTTCCAAAGATAGAACTGACCAAAATCGTTTGCTCTGCTGACATTGGTATGCAGATTCTTACCAATGCTACTTTCTTCTATTATGGTACGTCACCCAACAAGTTCTTTGACTTCATCTCTTCAGGCTTGCCTGTTATCAATAACTATCCTGGTTGGATTGCTGATATGATAAATGAGAACAAGTGTGGTGTGGCAGTTGAACCATTAAAGCCGGTCGCGTTTGCTGACGGCCTTATTTATTTGGCTGACCACCCAGAAGAAAGGAAAATTATGGGTGAGAATGCACGGAAATTGGCGGAGCGTGATTTTGACAGAGATGCTCTAAGTACACAATTTGTTGATTTTATAGAATCAGTTTGTTATGACAAAGACTAAAACAAGTATCACATTCAGGGTTTTAAAGTGTTTGGGTTTTAACTACTCTGAGGAGGCTTATGGGGATGTTTCATTATGGTCTGTCATCTGTAAGTTCTTTCATAATATTTACATGAAGCTTTTGTGCAAAATGATGGATTGGGCTATCCTTGAACCATTTGCTCCGAGGAAACTGAGGCCTGCGCTAATGAGAAAGATGGGATGCCATGTCGGAAAAGGATGCTTTATTGGTGATAACGTGAGAATTGACACAAGCCATTCTGATATGATAACCTTGGAAGATGGCGTATCATTGGCTGGTGGCTCGCGTCTGCTTTGTCATCAGCGAGATTTTAGAGAATATTATGTTGGCAGTGATTATAATGCGTTAGGATATACCATTAAGCCGATTGTTTTGAAGAAAGGCTGCTTGGTAGGTATGGAGTCGTTTGTACTTCCTGGAGTTACAGTTGGAGAAGGCGCAATTGTTGGTGCCGGTTCGCTAGTAACTAAGGATGTACCAGCTTGGACAGTGGCCACAGGCAGGCCTGCAAAAGTTATCAGGGAAATACCTAAAAGAGAGCAAGTGGAAACTGTGAAATGAATATTCTGACTTTTGACATAGAGGAGTGGTATTTGGAGAAGGCATATTTTGGAGCGAAGGCTTCCAAATATGCGGAATATGATAAGTTATTGGAGAAAATCCTACAAAAACTGGAAGAATTCGGGACTAAAGGAACTTTCTTCTGTGTGGGAAAGATGGCGACAGATTTCCCTGCCGTAGTACGTAGAATCCATGAAGTCGGGCATGAAGTAGGATGTCACTCCAATACTCATCAGTGGCTAAATAAGATGACATACAAACAGGCTATGGAAGATACGCATGCCGCAGTCGATTCTTTGGAACAGTGTATAGGTGGGAAAGTACATAGTTATCGGGCTCCAGCCTTTTCGATAGATAGTAATAACAAGTGGGCTTTTGAAGTACTGTCCGCCAATGGCATTACATGCGATGCGTCGGTGTTTCCTGTTTCAAGAGACTTTGGCGGTTTCCCGGAGTTTACAAAGATAGTACCCACAGTTGTGAAGTATAACGGAATAGAGATTCATGAATACCCAATAGCAACAGCCCATATTTTCGGTAAAGAAATCGCTTATTCTGGTGGTGGCTATTTTAGGTTCTTCCCTTATAGGTTTGTGGAAAAGGAAATGAGAAAAGCCCCTTATTCTATGACATATTTCCATTTGGGAGATTTGAATCCTGTAGTTTCTAGTGTTATGTCAAGAGAGAGTTATGAAAGCTATTTTGGAGAATCAGGGACAGTAAAAGCTCGATATTTGAGGTATTTGAAGACAAATATTGGTGTCAGTGGCAACAAAAAAAAGTTGTTTAAATTACTTAGTAAAGTTGGTTTTAGCAATATTGAGCAAGCTGAAAACCAGTATGATTGGTCCAAGGCACCAATAGTTACATTATAGAAATATGTATAAATTCTTTTTTAAGCGTTTCTTTGACTTTTGTATTTCGCTGATAGTTTTAATATGTATCAGCCCAATTCTGTTGGTTGTTACCGTCTGGCTTCATTTCGCCAATAAGGGTGCCGGTGCGTTCTTCTTCCAAGAACGGCCTGGCAAGAATGCGAAGATTTTCAAGGTTATTAAATTTAAGACCATGACGGATGAGCGGGATGCAGAAGGCAATTTACTACCAGATGCAGATCGCTTGACCAAAGTGGGAAAGTTTGTACGAAGTACTTCTATTGATGAACTCCCGCAGCTTATCAATGTGCTAAAAGGCGATATGGCTTTGATAGGTCCAAGACCGTTATTAGTTCAGTATCTACCTTTATACTCAAAAGAACAAGCGCGTCGCCATGAGGTTAGGCCAGGTATATCGGGTTGGGCTCAGTGTCATGGTCGAAATGCTATCAGCTGGACGGAGAAATTCAAACTGGATGAGTGGTATGTTGACCACTGCACCCTATGGACTGATATAAGAGTTATTTTCATTACTATTAAGAATGTCCTGATGAGAAAGGATATTAATTCTGCTACATCTGCAACTATGGAGGCCTTTGATGGCACAAACTAATTATGCTTAAGATAAAAACAGTAACAATCGTAGGAGCAAATGGTACTATGGGTACCAATGTCTCTGCAATCTTTGCTTCTTTCGGCAATGCCAAGGTGTATATGGTGAGCCGTGATATTGAGAAGTCAAAGAAGGCTGCCTTGAAGGCGGGAAAAACGGTGAAAGCCGATAGTATTTATAGCCACTTGGTACCGGCAGACTACTCGATGCTGGCTGATTGCGTAAAACAGTCAGACCTTGTGTTCGAGAGTGCTGCTGAGAATTTGGAGTTGAAGATAAGTCTGCATACACAGATAGGAACGTCGTTGAAGAAAGGTGCAGTTGCTTGCACAGGATCTTCTGGCCTTTCTATTACCAGACTTGCGGAGTGCTATCCTGAGGAGGTGAGAAGCCAATTCTTTGGCGTTCATATGTTCAACCCTCCTTATCAGTTGACACTTTGTGAGTTGACAGCTTCGCCCTATAGCGATATGCAGATGTATGCTGAGTTGAAAGATTATCTGACCAATCAACTGTATCGTACGGTAGCTGAGAGTAAGGATCTGCCTGCATTCTTAGGTAACCGTATTGGCTTCTACTTTATCAATGAGGCGCTGATTTACGCAGAGCGTTATCAGGACAATGGCGGTATTGATTATATTGATGCTATCCTTGGCCCTTTCACTGGGCGTACAATGCCCCCAATCACTACTGCTGATTTCGTCGGACTGGATGTGCATAAGGCTATCGTTGATAATATCTACGAGAATACCAATGACTACGTTCACGAGAAGTTTGTACTTCCTGAATATGTACAGAATCTTATAGACAAGGGTTATCTTGGACGCAAGAGAGGGCAAGGTCTTTATAAGCTTATTAAAGGCGACAACGATTACAAGCGGATGATGGTTTGGGACATCAAGGAAGGTGGTTTCCGTGATGTCATCAATTATACCTTCCCATTTGCCTTGAAGATGAAGGAATACCTGAAGGTTGGTGATTATGACAAGGCCATTCTGGAGTTGATAAACAACCACTCACAGGAGGCTGATATCTGCTTGCGATTCCTGCTCCGTTATATTGTTTATGCGTTGTGGACTGCGGAACATGTTGGTTATGACCTGAGAGTGGCTGACGATGTGATGGCAACTGGTTTTACTTGGTGTCCTCCCTTTGCGATGATGGAAGCATTTACCCGTGTTTGTGACTTGGGCGCACTGATGAAGGAAAGGTTGAAGCCAGAGATTCTGGGCAATGTGGATATCGACCACATCATTGCTGAACAAATCAAGAGCAAGTACGATTACAGAATATATTTCAAAGCAAAATAAGGAGTTGGGCACTATGAAAAAGAAAGTTTATATTATGGGTGGTGCTCAGACCGATTTTGAGCGCAACTGGACGAAAGAAGGCAAGAATATGATAGCCCTACTTAAAGAGGCTATCGAGGACGGTTTCAAGGATGCTGATTTCACAATGGATGAGATGGCTGCCTTGAATAAGGAAAACCGTGTGGCTGCTTTCGTAGGTAACTTTATTGCAGAGCAGTATATCAGTCAGGGACACCTTGGCGCATTCCTGACAGAAGTGAATCCCGCCTTCTATGGTGTTCCCTCTGCCAGATATGAGGCTGCTTGTGCTTCCAGTAGTGTAGCACTTGATGCAGCTATCAGTAAGATTGAGGCAGAAGAGTATGATGTGTGTATCGTAGTAGGCTGGGAAATTATGAAGAGTGTGGACTCTAAGAAAGGTGGTGACATCCTTGGTCGTGCAGCTTACTATGAGAAAGAAGGCAAGGGCGTTGACCTGCCTTTCCCCAAACTCTTTGGGCGTTTAGCTGATGCAACTATTGAAAAATATGGTTTGGATCAGGAACGCTATCTGAATGCTTTGGCAAAAATCTCTTGTATCAATTATGCCAATGCAAAGCGCAATCCTTTGGCACAGACTCGTAAATGGTTTATGAGTTATGAGGAGGCAACACATCGTGGTACAGAGAGTAATCCCAATGTGGGCGGTCTGCTTGGCGTGAGCGACTGTTCACAGGTGACAGATGGTGCTGCTGTGGTGGTGCTTTGTTCTGAGAAATATTTGCAAGAGAAGGGCTTGAAGGATAAGGCGATAGTCAAGGGTTATGGCCATCGTACAGCACCAATGCTCTTTGACAAGAAGATGGCAGACAATGCTGGTTCTGAATACGTACTGCCTTGGACTCGTCAGGCTTGTTTGGATGCCTATCGCAGAGCAAACTTGACTGTCGATGATATAGATGTATTTGAGACGCACGACTGCTTTAGCAGTTCTGAGTTTGCTGCCATTTCCTCCTTTGGTATTTGTGAACCTGGAAAGGAGTGTGAGGCTGTAGAGAATGGCGTGATAGCTTTTGAGGGAGCCAAGCCTATTAATCCTTCTGGTGGTTTGATTGGTTGCGGTCATCCTGTAGGAGGTTCTGGGGCCAGAATGTTTGTGGACTTGTATAAGCAGGTGACAGGAAAGGCTGGTGGCTATCAGGTTAAGGGTGCCAAGAATGGAATGATGTTGAATATTGGCGGGAGTGCTACCACGAATTATGTATTTATAATAGGTAAAGAATGAAAGATATTGCAATCTTTGGTGTAGGTGGCTTCGGACGCGAAGTTCTAGCTCTTATTCAAGACATTAATCGAATTGAACCACAGTGGAATATTGTGGGGTTCTTTGATGATGGATATGAGAAAGGTCTGATTATAAATGGCTATCCCACGTTGGGAAAAACAGAAGATTTGAACAACTGGGAAACTGATATTGCTATTGCAATAAGTATCGGAAGTCCTGTCGTAAAGAAGAAGATATTAGATAATATTTACAATCCAAAAGTGTCTTATCCTACGTTGATACATCCTTCTGTATGGATTGGTGATAGAGATTTCGTAGAGATTGGTGAAGGCAATATCTTTTGTGCAGGTGTGATGATAACTACTAATGTCAAGATAAAAAACTTCGTTATACTGAATCTGCAATGCACGGTCGGGCATGACTCTGTTATTAATGACTATGCCGCTTTTATGCCTTCTGTCAACATTTCTGGCGAGGTGACTATAGGTGAAGGTGTCTATGTGGGGACTGGAGCTAAGATCGTTAATCAATTGGAAATAGGTGACTATACTATAGTTGGAGCAGGAGCAGTAGTATCAAAGACTTTACCGGCTCATTGTACGGCGGTTGGCGTTCCTGCAAAACCTATTAAGTTTCATGAGAAAAAATAACTAAATATATGGCAAATAAAAGAATTTACCTTTGCTTGGCTCACATGAGCGAAGCCGGTTTGGAGCAAAAGTACATTAAAATGGCTTTTGATACCAACTGGGTTGTACCTCTTGGACCGAATGTAAACGGTTTTGAGGCTGACCTCGAAGCATTCTGTGGTCAGAACAAGAGAGTGGTTGCACTGAGTGCTGGTACAGCGGCGGTTCATTTGGCGTTGATAGCCTGTGGCGTAGGACCTGGCGATGAGGTATGTGTGCAGTCATTCACTTTCTGTGCTTCTTCACACCCGATAACGTATCTGGGTGCTACGCCCGTGTTCATTGACTCAGAGAAAGATACTTGGAATATGGACCCCGAGTTGCTGGAGGAGGCTATCAAGGATAGGATTGGCAAGACTGGCAAGAAACCTAAAGCTGTTGTGCCGGTAGCTCTGTATGGTATGCCTTACAAGATTGACCAGATTATGGCTATCGCTGATAAGTATGGTATCCCTGTAGTAGAAGATGCTGCTGAGGGATTCGGGTCGAAGTTTAATGGTCAGGTATTGGGCACATTTGGTAAATATGGAGTGCTGTCGTTCAACGGCAATAAGATGATAACCACATCTGGCGGTGGTGCATTGATTACTGCCAATGAAGATGAATGGCGCGAGATCATGATGTATGCGACTCAATATCGCGAGAGCTATCCCTACTACCAGCATGAGAAGATAGGCTTTAATTATCGCATGAGTAATATTTGCGCTGGTATTGGTCGCGGACAAATGACAGTGGTTAATGACCATATAGCCCATCATAAGCATGTGCAGAAACTCTATGAGGAATTACTGAAAGACGTGAAGGGCGTGACCGTTCACAGTCAGCCTATTAGTGGCGAATACGATAGTAACTACTGGCTGTGCACTATCACCCTCGACCCTGATCTCAAAATCAAAGGCCAAGAGAATGCCTACAAGACCATCGTGACTGGTGCAGTAGGTGGAGCAGCAGGTGTGATTCATGCGGCTTCGTCGGCTACCACCGATTGTCAACCCAATGACAACGTGGAGGCATTGCGAGTGTTCCTGGATGTAGCGGGCATTGAAGCACGTCCTGTTTGGAAACCTATGCATAAGCAGCCTGTGTATAAGAATGCGCCAGCATATGTGAATGGTATTTCTGAAGCCGTGTTTAAGGTCGGTATGTGTTTACCAGCGGGACCATATGTTAGTGAAACTGATGTAAATTATATAGTTGAGACCATAAAAGGTGCAATCGCATAACATTGAGGCTTTTTTGGCTTTAGTGAGAGCCGGGCTTTGGGAAGAGGATGCTCGGCTCTCATTTTTTGAGCAATTAGATTTTGATGAGATTTACCGTCTGGCTGAAGAACAGACGGTAATAGGGCTTGTTGCTGCCGGCCTTGAACATATATCTGAAGATAAAGCCCCACAAGACATCGCTTTGCAATTTGTTGGTAGTGCCATGCAATTGGAGCAGCGTAACAAGGCGATGAACCAGTTTGTCGGAGATTTGATAGAGCAACTGAATAAGAAGGGCATCGAGACCTTGCTAATCAAAGGGCAGGGAGTTGCTCAATGTTATGAACGTCCACTATGGCGTGCTGCTGGAGATGTAGACCTTCTTCTGGATAATGCGAATTACCAAAAGGCGAAAATTTTCTTTAACAGTATTGTTCCATCAATGAGCCAGGAAGTTGAGTATTCAAAGCACATTAGTATGTCAATCGGTCCTTGGGAAGTTGAATTGCACGGCAATATGCGGGCAAATGTTACCTCTTGGATGGATCGCGTGATTGATTCTGTTCAAAAAGATACATTTGAAAATAGGAAAACAAGGGTCTGGAGGAATGGCGAGACAAATGTTCTTCTTCCAGCTCCTGATAATGACGTTTTTTTTGTTTTCACACATATCTTGCATCATTTTTATCGTGGAGGAGGAATTGGTATAAGGCAAATTTGCGATTGGAGCAGAATGCTTTATACATATGGGGATATGATAGATATGTCTGTATTAAGGAGAAGATTAGAGGATTCGGCCATTTTGCACGAATGGCGAACTTTTGGTTTTTTTGCCGTTAAATATCTTGGTATGCCGGAGAATAGTATGCCTTTTTATGAGAATCCTTGCCGTTCAGAACAGAAAAAAGCACAAAGAATTTTAGAATTTATTCTTGAATCTGGAAATTTTGGACATAATCATGATTTTAGTTACTATGAAAAATACCCGTTCCTTGTTCGGAAAGCCATATCCTTATATCGTAAAAGCGGGTACATTGTCCATCATTTCCAACTCTTTCCAGCCAACTCATTTCGATTCTTTATGCGGTTCTTATTTGATGGAATTCTAGCGGCCGCCAGGCGCAAAGGGTAATTGGTAAGTAAGCGTCCAAAAGTGTTCTAAGGCATTCTGAGAAAAAGATAGTACCTTTGCGCTGTTAAACCAAAAAGCAAAAAAGGTATGATAAGTAACAGTGAATTTGAAAAGCTCTGGGTCTTATACAAGACAGAGGGAGAGCCAAAGGGAGTCTCGATCAATGCATTTTGCGTAAGTCGAGGCGTAAATTACAGAGAGTTCAACAGTAAGCGTCCAATTTTCACATCTTGCATAGCTCCGAGCTAACCGCTACCTTTGTACGACCTTTTTTTAAGATTATGTGCAGTAGTGAAGATTGTGAAAAGCTGTGGTTCCTCTACAAACTTG
>JAEEGI010002654.1_pt1 | contig 43461 bp, 41 predicted proteins | sample 8958751 | NCBI WGS metagenome assembly JAEEGI01 (sample SAMN16246545, study PRJNA631951) | gut metagenome | biome: gut microbiome; feature: rumen; material: KS-attached | host: Bos | place: Iran: Karaj | collected 2018-10 | reverse complement strand
GAATCTTCTTTCCGTAATGGTCCGCCACCTTGGTCTCATGGGGCACTGTGGAAGAGATAAGCTTTCCGAGATCGGCCTTCCTCATCCTGTCAAGTTCCTCTTCGCTGAGTCCGATGTACTTGGAGTAACCCGCGAACAGCTCATCTGAACCCTGTCCGCTGAGTACGTACTTCTCACGGACAGTCCTGCATACGAAGAACAGGGGCAGTTCGAATGAGAGGGTCAGGGGGCTGGATGTTCCCGTGATGGAGATCATCTCCTTGAGCCTTGCCTCTATGTTTTCCTCGGTGAGAGGTATGTGGAGCCAAGGCAGACCGAGTCTCTCGGACATTTCCTGCGCCATTACAACATCGTATGAATTGTCCTTTCCCGCTGTGTACAGTGTGACGGACCTAGCATACTCTTTGGCGATTGCGGCCACTAGACCGGAATCAAGTCCTCCGGAGAATGCAACAGCGACATCTTCTCCCTGGACCTGACTCTTGACTGCAGACACCAAGGCGTTCTCGAGATTCTCAGATTCAACTGACATGAGTGACGAATTGGGGAACACCGTTAAAAACATATCATTCTGGATTGCCTTAATCGTAGGGCTTGGCATATGAAACAACTGTTTAGTCAGCCACTCTCCTGAGTATATACTAAATAATCGCCAACCGATTCACTGTTCGGCGATAAACCATGGGATTTTTTGAAAAGACCCTCGAGAAGACAAAAGCATCGACAAAATCCATATCGAGCAAGTTTAACGAGACAAAGGATACTAGCAAGATTCAATCTCAGATAAAGTCCGAGAAAGAGAAAGTCAAAGAATGCTACGAGACTATCGGAAAGGAATACTATCGCTTCACATATGATGGAGACGAATCGCACAAGGATTGTTTCGATTCTTTGGTAGAGAAGATCAACGAATCTAGGAAACTCATCGAGGAATTGGAGGCCCAGCTCGAGGAGATCAGGGCGAAGGGATCCGAGGAGAGGGAGAACATCAAGGCGGACAGGGATGCGAAGCTCGAGGAGATCGAGGCATCCGATGCCGAGGCCAGGGCCGAGAAAGAGAGAATCAAGAAAGAGAAGGACGATACCTTCTGATATCCAAAATACGGGTGGCCATTCGGCCATCCGGTCTTTTCAATACGTCCATACCAACACGTTTAGTAACACGTTTTTATCGTAGAATACACATTCAGTATGCATGACAGGCGTTACGCGCATAGGAGTTTCACTCGAACCGAACCTTTTGGAAGCTTTTGATGAGGACATAGCAAAGAAAGGCTATAGTAGCAGATCGGAAGCATTGCGCGATCTTGTCCGTGATTCCCTTGCAGAGAACGAATGGAAGAATGATGATGAGTGGATGGTAGGCACTATTGTCATGGTGTATGACCATACCAATTCTACTGTGGGTGATAAGCTCACGGACATCCAGCATCAGCACCACGGTCTTGTCAAGACGTCTGTCCATATCCACCTTGACGAGGATAAATGCATGGAGATCCTGATCTGCGAGGACAGGCTCAAGAACCTGAAGAATTTTGCTTCAGAGGTAACCAGCATCAAAGGTGTCCTAAGGGGTAGGCTCACCATGGTCGCACCGTCTACTGGCAACCTCCATCATGTAGGCCACAGGCACTGAGGCATCTCGCTTCAAATGACTGTAGTATCTGCGATATCTGGTTCCAGTCATCTGTAAATACCTTTATTGGATTATACATCCAATGAACGGTATTACTGTAATCAAGGCAAAGACAACTATAGCGATCCTCGTTCTATTGGTTGCTTCCTTTGTTGTCATTTGTAGCACTGTGGAGGATTCGGATGCATCAAGCAGCGACTATAGATTCAGCGGAGAGCTGATGGAATCCTTGTCATCGTCAAATGGTATCAATGATGTAACAATCGATACAGTTTGGTCTAAGGAGAATGTCCGCGGTTATGCTGTCGCAGGCGAGTATATCTATGCATCCTTCAAGACCGGCGATCTCCAAAAGATAGAGATCAAGACCGGACAGATTGTCAAGACTGTACCTACCGGCAAGGATAGCGGTGTGGATTACGTCTCCGTCGGTGACAATTATGTTTTGGACCCGGCTTCCGGAAACGTATATGACCTCGATCTCAACAAATTATACAGTCTCGGGACATCTTCCGATCAGGGTTACTATGACGACGGCTATTGGTATGTGGTAAAGGCTGATAAGACCTGTACCTGTTTTTCTGCCAAGGATGAGGACAAAAGCTCTGCGGACAATGTTCAGAGTCAGAAATGGTCGCAGAAGTTTTTCTTCTACATCGATTCATTCACATTAACGGTTTCATTAGCATTCGGGGACAAGTGTCTGTTCTATCCAGGTATAGGGGAATCGGATACCGCCAAACGTATCGTCTACAGTGTAGACAAGGCTACCGGAGATTTGAAGGACAGCTTTGAGATGACCGAAATCCAGTCAACGTTTTGGAACAGCGGTTTCATCCAATGCTTCGACGACACGGTAATAGTGACGACCCATTGGGATTCCATGTTTGCCCCTCCAAGGCTAGGGGACGATTACAAGACCATATTCCTGATCGATGTCGGCTCTGACGGTAAGTTCAAGTCGGATACAGCGAAGTATTGGTCCAACGGCTACAATGATTCCTACGGTTCATGTATGATTGTAGTTGGGGACTTGGGCTTCGCGCAGACCGGGTTGAGTTTCAAAGTTTTCGATATGAAAGATGGAAAGATCAAAGCCACTACTGATGTGGACAGCCGTCTGGGAAAGACATACAGCAACATCGCGGTGGCAGCGGGAGATGATGGATTCGTCAGAGGATACGTGTCTCCGGCGGGAACGCCCAATCCCCTGAGTCCTGTTGACGGATTGATCTGTTTCGAGTACAACAAGAAGACCGGGGACATAAGGAGTTTCGATATCAAGGTCGGAACCCCCCAGACTGATAACACCAATCCGATCAAGATAGGGCCAAACGGAGAGGTCATCTTCGCAAAGAATGATGGGAAGCTGTACTGCATAACATCCACGATACAGCCTAGTTCGGGATTCGATATGCCCATCTGGGCCATCATTCTGATAGTATTGCTCGTCATAGCTGTTATCGCTGCAGTATTCTTTGTAAGAAAGAAGAAATCGGGCATAGATGGTTGAAATAAACAAAGCCGGCTCTGAAAAGGGCCGGCCGATTTCCTATCATTTCCTATATACTATGTATATAGCCTGAAAAACTCTGCTGAACCGACCACCCAACTAAATAAATACGTTCTGGATTGTTGTGGTAAGCTAATGAGAAAGCTCATCATCACTGAGAAGGCGAATGCCGCAAGAAGGATCTCGACCATTCTGTCGGATGGTAAATCCACATCATCATCTAGCAGCGGAGCTACCGTCATTTCCTTCTCAGCGGGAGGCGACGATTACGATGTCGTCAGCCTCAGGGGTCACATCATTGAATTGGACTACCCGAGGGAGTACAACGATTGGGGAGCCATCAAGCCCGCAGATCTCGTATATGCTCCCCAGGTCAAGACAGTCCGTGTAAAGTCCATTCTCAGTTCAATCAGAGATCTTGCTTCCAAAGCTGACGAGATAATCATCGCAACCGACTACGACAGGGAAGGAGAGCTCATCGGTATGGAGACCGTAAAGGCCATCGATGCTGACATGACAAAGGTCAAGAGGGCAAAGTTCAGTGCACTGACCAAGGGCGAGGTAGAGGCGGCTTTCAACAATCTTGCAGATCCCGATGAGAAACTGGCCGATGCCGCAGAGGCAAGGCAGATCGTAGATCTGTCCTGGGGTGCCGTTCTCACAAGACTCATTTCATTATCATCAGGACAGGTTGGAAACAACTTCATGTCCGTGGGTAGGGTTCAGAGCCCTACTCTGAAGCTGCTTGTCGACAGGCACGAAGAGATCGAAAACTTCGTCCCTGTCCCCTATTGGAATGTAATAGGCAAGTTCGGAATGCTTGCTTTCAAGGGCGATCATGAGAAGAATCCCTTCTGGAAGAAAGAGGATGCCGAATCCGTCCTTGACAAGGTCAAGGGATGCAAGACAGGTACAGTGGCCAAATACGTCTCCGAATTGAAGGACGAGTACAGGCCTGCGCCTTTCGATACCACCATGATGCAGGTTGAGGCCAACAAGATTGGTATCCCTCCGACCACAGCCATGAAACTGGCTGAGGATCTGTACACCGGAGGATACATATCGTATCCCCGTACCGAGAACACCGAGTATCCGAAGAGCCTCAATCTTAGGTCAGTTCTCGACAAGCTCAAGGATTCCGATTTCAAGGCAGAGGTCTCGGAGATACTCTCCCAGGAGAAGATATACCCCTCCAAGGGAAAGAGGACAACAACGGACCATCCGCCTATATACCCTACAGCCGGAGCAACCTCCGACAAGATGAAAGGGGACAAGTGGAAGCTCTACGAGCTCATAGTGAGGAGGTTCCTCGCAACCGTAGCACCCAATGCAAAGGCGGAGGTGACGCAGTGTGTCATCGATGTCGAAGGGGAGAGATTCGAGTCCAACGGTTATGTCCTCAAAGAACCCGGCTGGAAGAAGTATTACAAGAAATACCTCCCTGCCAATGAGAGCAGGCTCCCTGTTCTCAAAGAAGGGGAAGAGGTCGATGTCAGATCCATGAGTATCGTGGAATCTGAGACTAAACCGCCTTACAGGTACAATCAGGGTTCTCTCATTCAGGAGATGGACAGGTTGCAGCTCGGTACCAAGAGTACGAGGCACGATATCATCGGCAAGCTGTTCTCCAGGAATTATGTGCAAGGCAATTACATGATCCCCACTCCAAGCGGAATAGCGCTCACCAAGTCGCTTGAGAAGCATGGCGGAGGCATCACCGAGCCCGATATGACAGCCAAGCTGGAGTTGGATATGCTTTCGATCTCCGAGGGCAAAAGGACGTTGGATTCCGTAGTATCGGAATCCCAGGACATGCTGCATGACGTCGCAGTCAAGATCTCCAATGAGTCCGAGGATATCGGAAAGGAGATCAAGGACGCGTTGCATTCGCAGCAGCACATCGGAGTCTGCCCTACATGCGGTAAGAACATGTCCGTGAAGAGATCAAAGAACGGTAATTTCATCGGATGTGACGGATATCCCGACTGTAAGCGTGCATATCCGCTTCCCAGAGGGGCTCTCATTCAGACAGTCGATACGACATGTCCGGTTTGCGGCCTGCCTCAGTTGAAGATCATCAGAAGGGGAAATCCTCCTTCTGTGCAGTGTATCGATCCCAAGTGTACGAGCAATGTTGCAATGAATGATCTCGGTCTATGTCCGACATGTAACAACGGTCACATCAGGGTGATGTTCTCTAAGGCGGGAAGGAGGTTCGCAGGATGTTCTTCATGGCCGACGTGTACACAGACATATCCTTTGAGGCCTAGGGGTGCTGTAACGCCTCTCGGCAAGGCATGTGCAATCTGTAAAGCACCAATGATCAAGGTTGGTACTCTTGAGGAGTGTATCAATCCCGATTGTCCCGGCAAGAAGAAGGCTGCGCGCACCGCAAAAGCCCCCGTCAAGAAGAAAACAGCATCAGAGTGATTTGCTGCTTTATTGGATGGTTCATCCAATCCAATTTATAAGGTGTTGTGAAACGTTTTATAGTAAGTAACTTGAGCTTTTTATACAGTAACACGAAAATAAAATTGGTGTTACGCTCTAACTTTCTTAGAATTAATAACTTTCCTCTGTGATTACACCATCATAGAGGTTGTTTAGGTAGTCGATCTCTTCGGAGATTCTCCGGTTCCGGCAGGCGGTGCACTCAAGGTCTTTTCCAAGGGCTAGCTTTAGCTTCATCTCTGAGCGGTCGAGTGCGACGATACGTCCGCATGCACAGTATACGCACATCTCATCCTTCGATGAGAACTTGTCCAATCTTATCCTGGACTGTGCATGCGGAATGTAACTTCCAACGTTACACGTATCTCCATCCATCTAATCGGTCCCCCAACTTGCAGTTAACGCCGGCTAAGATTGCAGTCCTATAAGGCCGGAAATACCTGCAATACAGCGACTGTCGATTTCCAATATAAACCCTTAGATTAACTTTCTTAGATTAACGGAGTTAGTCTTTTTTTCTTTGCTTTATTTGTACATTTTTGTATAGTAATCTTTATATATGCAAAATTGAAGAAATTAACGGCACTTATGCATATAAAAACCCTATTAGTCTACGAAAATCGTATTTCCGCCACGCCTTTCGAAATCATCTAGATTCGTTGATTAGGTCGTTCTTTATGTCCCATAATTTCTGAGATAGATCTACATAGTATTGATGGGGGTTTGCAAAACGTTTTACCTCTTCCCAAAGGGTGTTTAATTCATCAGAGCAGTGTTTGCGGATCTCTTGCAGTGAAGGTAGGTCATACACAAGTTTGCCGTCCTCTATGACCTTCACCATGAGTTCCTTGGCGGTGTATTCCTTCATTGTCTTCCTCTTCCAAGTTGCGGCAGGATCGAAGAGCTCCAATGGTTTTGTTGTATCAATAGTTTCATCATGTACGCAGATGAGATCTGCAACGGCCATACCATCCTTTCCGTAGATCCTATAGACCTTCTTGAAATGAGGTGTGGTGATCTTCTCCACATTTTCAGAGATCTTAATCCTAGGTACTATTTTCCCATCCTCTTCTGAAGCTACGAGCTTGTACACCCCGTTCAGAACAGGGTCGCTGTGGGATGTGATGAGATTGTCTCCGACACCGAAGCCGTCAATGATGGCCCCTTGGTCAAGCAGGTCTCTGATCAGATTCTCATCGAGAGCATTAGAAACGATTATCTTGCAATTCGGTAGCCCTGCATCATCAAGCATCTTCCTTGCTTTCTTGGTCAGGAAGGAGAAGTCCCCTGAATCAAGACGTATGGCGCATTTATTGATGCCTGTGGCCTTGAACGCTTTGATGGCATTGGGAATTCCGCTGTTAACTGTATCATAGGTATCCACCAACAGAGTGGCGTTATCAGGATAGAGCTCGCAGAATTTCACGAATGCCTCATACTCGGAATCGAACATCATCACCCAGGAATGGGCCATGGTGCCGCTTGCAGGAATCCCGTACCATTTGTCACTGACAGTGCAAGCGGTTCCGCCACAGCCAGCTATGAAGGCTGCTCTGGCACCCAGAACGGCAGCGTCTGTACCCTGGGCCCTTCTGGATCCGAATTCCAGGACGGTCCTTCCTGCCGCAGCCCTGACGATACGGCTCGCCTTGGTAGCGATGAGGGTTTGGTGGTTGATAGTGAGCAGGGCAAAGGTCTCCAGGATCTGAGCCTGGGCTATGGGTGCCCTGATGGTGACTAGGGGCTCTCCGGGGAACACAGGGGTTCCCTCGGGGATGGCCCACACGTCGCCTGTGAATCTGAAATCTTTCAGATATTGCAGGAATTCTTCCGAGAATGTGTTCTTGGAACGCAGGAACTCCACATCGCTGTCCGTGAAACGGAGGTTGATGATGTAGTCCACCAGCTGCTCAAGGCCTGCGAATATGCAGAAACCTCCTCTGTCGGGGACAGTCCTGAAGAATATGTCGAAGTACACCATACGGTCGTGCAGACCGTTCTTGATGTAGCCGTTCGCCATCGTGTACTCGTAGTAGTCGCACAGCAGAGGGATGTTCCTGTCATTCTCCATATGATGCCTCAGATGTGGAATTTGGATAGGCCGGGGAATTTGGCCTTGGAACCGAGTTCCTCCTCGATCCTCAGCAGACGGTTGTATTTGGCTGTCCTTTCCCCTCTTGCGGGAGCACCGGTCTTGATCTCTCCGGAACCCCATCCCACGGAGAGGTCCGCTATGGTAGTGTCTTCGGATTCTCCCGATCTGTGGGAGACCACAACGTTGTATCCGTTGTCGAAGCTCATCTGTGCGGCTTCTCCGGATTCAGTGATGGTACCGATCTGGTTTACCTTGAGCAGAAGGGCGTTGGCTGCACCCTGTGCTATTCCTTTGGAGAGACGCTTGGAGTTGGTGACGAAGAGGTCGTCACCCACGATCTGCACATGCTTTCCTACCTTCTTGGTAAGCTCGGCGGTAGTCTCGAAGTCGTCTTCGAAGAACGGATCCTCGATGCTGATCAGCGGATGGTCCTTCGTGAGCTGCACGTAGTGGTCGGCCAGCTCTCCTGCGGACAGTTTCATTCCGTCGACTTCATAGACGCCGTTGCTGAAGAATTCGGAGGATGCAGCATCAATCGCGAGGTAGACATCCTTTCCGGGTGTGTATCCGGCATCGGAGACCGCAGAAACGATGGTGGAGAGTGCTTCGTCAACTGTATCCAGCGGCGGGGCAAAGCCCCCCTCGTCTCCGATATTGATGGCACCGACCCCGTATTTGTTCTTCAGAATCGATTTGAGATGCATGTAGACCTCGGAGGACATCCTCAGACAGTCTGAGAAAGATTTGGCACCAGCGGGGATGATCATGCATTCCTGTATCTTCAGGTTGCCTCCCGCGTGCTTTCCTCCGTTGATGATGTTCAGCATAGGAACGGGAAGTGTGACGTGATCCTTTCCAATGTGCTGGTAGACAGGTATGTTGTTGCACATGGCACCGGCCCTTGCGACTGCAAGTGAGACGGCCACTGTGGCATTCCCTCCGAGGGAAGTTTTGTTCTCGGTACCGTCCAGTTCGATCATCGCTCTGTCGATGCCTTCCTGGTCGGTGGGATCCATTCCAGTAATCTTTTTAGCGATGGGTCCGCGGACATTCTCAACAGCCTTCAGAACGCCTTTTCCGCCGTACCTTTCGCCTCCGTCACGGAGTTCGTGGGCCTCCCATGAACCGGTGGATGCACCGGACGGTGCGATTGCGGTGATCTTGTGACCGCCGACTGTCAGCTCTGCCTCGACTGTGGGGTTTCCCCTGGAATCCAGGACTTCTCTTGCCCATACCTTCTCGATTTGCATTTTGTTCCCTCAGTTAGAATACTCGGACATATCTCCGAGCAGGATGTTGCGGTCCTTCGTAGTAAGGATGGTCGGGTCCACCGAGATGACGAATGTCGCCGGTTTTCCTGGCCTTTCCTTGATCAGCTGGTGCAGGAACACCAGGCTGTGGTTCAGACCGTTGCTGTCGATGATCTCGGTGAAATCCTCGATCATGATGATTGGTTTCTCATGTTCCTCTATGAATTTCTTGATGAATACCGTCAGGGTTCCAAGGGCGCTGATGTCCATAGTCTTACCCCTTGCTACGGATGACAGAGTTACCACGTCTATATCCTCATGGCCGTAGTTCTGCATGACCGCTTTTGCATTGTCCGAGGATATCACGAGTGTGGAGTAATCCTTGGGGCTGAAGATGTTGACGAATCCTACTATGTTCACCGGTTCCTTCTCGAAGAAGACGTAGGATCTTCCGTACAAAGGCCCTTCAGCAGCTATGTATTCAGCTACCACTGCGCTCTCGTCCACCTCAATCTTGGGCTCCTTCTTGACAGGACCGTTCCTTTTGATGCGGTTGAGGAAATTGTTGGACTTCTTCCTTTTGTTCCTGGCCTCTTGGGCCTTCTCCTCTTCCTTCTTGGAAACGAGAACATTGAGGGCGGCCGCAATATCTGTTGATTTGAAAGGTTTGTTCACGACAGCCTTGATGAATGTGCTGTCCTGAGGTGCTTCTTCGTTCAAGCTTTTGATAAGAACGGTATCCAAGGACAACTCGGGGTTCTTCTCGTGCGCATGGCTCAGGATCTGGAGTCCTTCCTCATCGTTGACAATCGAATCAAGAAGGATCGCATTCGGTTCGAATTCAAGTATCTGGTCGACAGCCTCGCTTATGGAACCAGCTATCCTTACTACGTGACCCTCCTCTATGAGGATGTCCTTCAGAATCTCCTGTATTGCAATGTTGTCGTCGACTACCAGGACTTTCATCCATTCAACTCCGTGCGGTGTACGGATTCGGAGTATTTGACTATCACGATGACGGGCCGGAGTATCCGAGTCTAGAGCTATCGCTGAACGGATGGTATCCGGCCATATGGCCGTAAAAAACAATGTGAAGCAGAATTCACTGCTTCCTGCTCTCTTTGGCTTTGGGCCTGAGGTTGCTGTATCCGCATTTCCTGCACTTGGATGCCTTAACAGGGTTAGTGGCGTAGCAGTTCATGCATACAGTCTTGTCAAGGAGCCTGGCCTCAGCCTCTTTGAAACGTGCCATTCGATATTCCTCTGAATTCCCGATTATGCATGTAATATAAAAATCCCACTGATTTGTTCCTATGGTGATCGGTATCAATCCAGCAGAGCTCTCTGCTGTCTGAAATCATCCATGGGGTCATGGCCATGACCAGGCAGTTCATGGATCAGAAGATCCGGTTTAATGGCATCGACGATCTCCTTGCAGCGCGGGTCTGAGAAGGGAAGATGCTGGTCCAGGGTTGTGATATGATGATAGGCCCCGCTGATGAAATCAGTCACCGGCCCGCCTTCGTAGAACCTTTCTTCGAATGTCGCTCTGTATTTGGCTGATGCGCTGTAATGGAAGTGCATTGCGGATATGGCGTCCAGAAGATCCTGGCTGTAGCTGTCGATTATCCTGAGGACGGCATCGATGCCCTCCTGTTGGGTGTTGATGTCGGGAAGTGTGTTCATCAGATGTCCGGTATCCAGACATATGCCCCAATTCTCGAATTCGATATGCTTCTCCAGCAGCCTATAGTCGGAGTCGTCCTGTAGTCTTAGTCCCGGCCACCATAGGTTCTCAAAGACCAGTTTGAACGGAGGTTCTCCGTTCGGAAATGCCGATACCGCCGCATTGATCATCTCGCAGAATGTCCTCAGCACGGTTTTGGGGTCGTCAGAATACTTACGTTTGTGGATGTCCGGTATGGAGACATTGGAGGCGTGGATAACCCCGTGGGCCGGCTCCAAAGGGGCAGCGTAACCGATCATGTCCCTTACTGTTTGGATAACGCTTTCTCTGTCCTTTCCGTACATGTAGTACTTGGAGTAGTAATCGCTCATCTCATAGGCCCTGCCTTCCCAGGCTGCGAGCCAATCGGTGGAATATGGGAGATGAACCGATACGGTATAGGGCTTCAGAGCCAAGTCTGCAGGCTGATGTGATGTGAGAATTTCCAACCCATCGCAAGAGACGTCACTGAGCAGACCATTTAGGTCCGGTGAGAGGTCTTCCAGATTCTGGTAAACGGAATAGCTGAAGAGGTGTCTCATCAGAACAGTTCTAGAGCTGCGGATACCGCTGCCACGATAGCGGTCTGTTTGTTGTTTCCGCCACCTATGATCAGTGCATCGTTGGGCTTCATGCCGTATTCTTCGCGGATCTTCTTTGCAACTTCAGGTCTCTCAGCATCAAGATTCCAGTCAGGAGGGATGCAGAGGTTTCCGTCCCTGTAGACGATTGTGGTACAGCCTTCTGCTCCGACCTTGATTCCGGCATCTCTCTGCTCCATTCCGTTGTTGACCTTGCTGGCAACGCCTTTGACTATGACTCCCTGCTGTTCAGAACCTATCACTGAACCCTCGAGGAAAATGTCAACCGGCTGGATAGGAATCTGATCCAGGAACGACTGGCCAACTTTGGTAATGACGATACCCGTTTGCTTGATGGAAATGTATTCCCACTCGGAAAGTGTATCCAAAATCCTACGCATGCTGCCTTCGCCTATACCTACTTCGTCGGCGAGTCTTTTACGTCCGATGCGTTTCCCGTTCGAAAGCAGGTACATAGTCCAGTATACGTTAGCGTCGTTGAATCTGAACATAGGACCGAATTGAGGTGCATCGATTATTTTCAAGTAGTACCACCGTGTTAGTTGGATGGGTGTAGCGCTATATAAACAATATTAAAGAAGGGGCCGTAGGCCCCTTATTATTTAACGGGGTTCAGAAGGTCTTTACCTTTCCGTTGATGATCATGTTGGAGACCTTGTCGACGTTATCGAGCCAATCAAATGCGATGGCATCGGCCTCTTTTGCCCACTTCTTGAAGTTGGGGTTCTTCTCAGCCTCGGGGAGAACGATCTGAACAGAGCAGTTCAGAGGCTGGGAAACGGGCTTTCCGATCTGGGAGAGGATCCTGACCCTGATCTCTGCCTCATCAGTGACTTTCTTGGCGACATCCTCTGCGATGAGCTTGGACATGACGTTGTAGATCTTTCCGATGTGCGTGATGGGGTTCTTTCCGGATGTTGCCTCCATGGACATGGGCCTGTAGGGGGTGATGAGTCCGTTGCACCTGTTACCCCTTCCGACGGATCCGTCGTCTCCCATCTCCTGAGAGAGTCCGGTACAGGTGAGATAGTAGATTCCCTTCTTGTAGTTGTCACCGGTGTTGATGTCCAGTTTGAAGTCGACCTTCTCCTTTCCGATGATCTTCAAAGCGTTGTCGGTGACGAGGTCGTACATCTCCTCGATGGCGGACTTGTAGTGGGTAGCATCGGGGATGTACTTGTCGACCATTGCACAAGCGATGGTCATGGTGATCTTGTTGTCAATCCTGGAGCACATGACTTTGACATCCTGTCCGGTCTCCTTGAGTTTCTTCTTCATTGCACCATTGACGTACTTCTCTGTCTCGAGTGTGAGCTTGTCAGTGATGGAGTAGGGTGCGTATCCGACACCGAAAGAGGTATCGTTGGCGAGAACTCCAGAGGTCTTGTAGACTCCTGTGAGGTCATCGGATCCCATTCCGATCTTCGCATCGAGGATTACCTCGGAGTCAACATCGAGGTTGGGGAATGTCTTCTCAAGGTACTTGCGGGCTGCAGCGAGTGCTGTGGGCTTGCAGGGGAGGTCCTTGACGAGCTTTCCGTCGTCGATGAACGTGGTGGCCCTTCCGACCAAAAGCATGTAAACGGGATCGATGATGTGTCCGCCGCCGAATTTGGGTGCTGCGGTACCTGCGGCGAGCTGTGTCTCGTCGGTGTTGTGATGGAGGACGTGTCCGACCTCCTTGATGTACATCTTACAAAGAGCCTTGGAAACTTCCTCTCCGAGAGCGTCTGCGACAGAGTCGGGGTGTCCTATTCCCTTCCTCTCGACGATCTCGACTTTTTTCATAGGGGTGGGGATCTCGTTGAGACCCTCGACATAAATGTTCTTAGCTTTTTTAGGCATGTAAACTCGCATTATTTCACCATTTATATATCTTATGTGTAAAAATATTCTTATAGGAATAATATATCTCTAACCGCATGAGATTTCCCCCGGCGACCGATATTAGGAAGATAAGAGTAGGCATGGATGTCACTCAGTCTGAGTTAGCAGAGAGGTCGGGAATCAGTCAAGGCACCATTGCAAAGATCGAACGTGGGAAGATCTCCGCCAGTTATGAAACGGTGGTGAAACTTTTTGAGACACTCGACTCCATGAAGCAGGAGATAGGTCACGGTTTGACAGCCGTGGATGTCTGTTCTAAGACGGTCGTATCGGTTCAGAGCAACGATACGATACAAGCAGCATCGAATCTAATGAGGGAGAGAGGATACTCTCAATTGCCAGTTTTCTTGGGAGATACCCCAGTGGGTAGCATATCAGAAAGGGGTATTTTCGAGATGATGAGTCGCGAGAAATCTTTAGAAAAAGTCAACAAGACGCTTGTTAGCGAGATCATGGGGGAATCCTTCCCTGTTGTTTCCGACAATACCCCTGTGGGTACAGTGGCCGGTTTAATGAATAGTTACAACGCAATTCTGGTGTCTAAAAGAGGAGTCATCATAGGCATGATAACCAGTGCAGATATGCTCAAGCTAATCTGACCAATATACATAGTTATATACAATAATAATAAGAGGTCATCCCTTCAGGATAAGCCCGTCAGGTCTGATCTCATATAGTTGCATATCTTGCGCCGCATAGCTGCTGGGAAAGATATTTCTAGCCTCTGCTTCCAAGGGTGTGGTATCGCGGTAGCGATGGCTCAGATGTGTTAGGATCAGATGCTCTGCACCGCATTCTTTCGCAGTCTCGGCAGCCTGTGCGGCTGTCGAGTGAAAGTGTTCTTTGGCCAAATCCTCGGCATCCGACATGTAGGTGCTCTCATGAATCAGGACAGTGACGCCTTCAGAACCTTTGATCACGGATTGACATGGCATAGTATCCCCTGTATAGGATACCGAGACGCCCTTAACGGGATGACCGATTACCTGTTTAGGAGAAACGCCTTTGACTGTCTCTCCCTTCTTTAATCTAGCCATGTCTGGACCGTCGTCGATGCCGAGTGAAACTGCTTTCTCCCTATCGAGTTTTCCGGGGTGGTCCTTCTCTTTGATGACGTAACCCACAGAGGGTATGCCGTGTTCGGTCGGATACGTTGATATCAGAGAATTGCCGACCGCGAAGGACTCACCACCTGAGATTTCTTCAACCTGTAAGGGGTATACCGTATCTCCTTCCGTCACGGACATGAATGTTTCGACACAGTTGACGATGCCTTTCGGGCCATACACGGTCAGGGGTTCCTTCCTGCCGGACAGACTCATAGTCTGTAACAATCCAGGCAGACCGAATACATGATCCCCGTGGAGATGGGTGATGAGTATCGCCCTAATCTTCATGAAGGAGAACGGCGAGACCATAAGCTGTCTTTGAGAACCTTCGCCACAGTCTAAAAGGAATATGTCGGAGCCGTTCCTCACAGCGATACAGGATGTCGCCCGCGACCTCGAGGGTACGCCGGCGCCTGTGCCGAGGAAGAGCAGCTCCAGCATGGTATCGTTTCACTCGTAGATCGAGTCCAATTCCCTGTCGGTTTTGGTCTGCTTCTTGAACTCCTTGTAGTGTTCTTTGCAAAGGTGAACGCTGCGGAGGTCATTGCTTTTCAGAATCAGCTGGGATTTTGCGACCTGCTTGATGTTGAAAGACCTTTCAGCATCGTTGTCGCATCCTGCTACGTCGCATTTTGCGGCTACGGTGTTGTGCTTAGCTAGTGCCATGATTCCCCTATCTCAATACTGGACTTAATAACCATCGGCATTTAGCTCACGGTCCGACGGATTTTCCTTTATATTCATAGTCGTATTGAGGGTTATGACCATCGTATCCCCGTCGATGCTGTCGGCGGATTTCTCGAAGCTCGGAGAAGAGCTGGTCCGTGTGGAGAAGTCAGGGGCAGACTGGGCCCATTTGGATGTAATGGATGGTATGTTCGTCCCAAACATCACATTCGGCCCCCCTATCATCAAAGCAATGAGGAGGCACTCAAAAATCACCTTCGACGCTCACCTGATGATCGAGGACCCCATTCGCTACATAGATGCATTCGCTGACGCGGGATGCGATATGATAACCGTTCACTGCGAGGCCAAAGGAGACATACACGGAGCGATCTCGAAGATAAGAGCTAAGGGTTTGAAGGTGGGCATATCCATCAATCCTGAGACGGATGTAACCGCTTTGGAGGAGTTCCTTCCAGAAGTGGATTTGGTCCTTGTCATGACGGTCCATCCCGGGTTTGGCGGTCAATCCTTCATCGCTGATTGTGTTCCTAAGATCTCATGGGTGAAGGAATGGGCCAAGAAGAATGGCAGGGAGATATTGGTCTCTGTCGACGGCGGAATCAACGAGAAGACTGCCAAGATATGTCTTGATGCCGGTGCTGACATCCTGGTCGCAGGATCCTATCTGTTCAAGATGAAGGACATGTCGGAAACCATTGCTGAGTGGCATAGGAGCTGATAGGGTGGGAGTTAACCTATCGCCCATCGTGACTGCAAAGGAGATCAAACTAGAGGATCTCCGCGGAAAGACAGTCGCGGTCGACGCCTATAACACGATATTCCAATTCCTATCGATAATAAGGCAGCCTGACGGGAAACCTCTGATGGATGCAGAAGGTAGGGTGACATCACATCTTTCAGGTATCCTCTACCGCACAGCAAATCTGATAGAGGCCGGTATCGAACCATCCTTCGTTTTTGACGGTAAGCCCAATGAGCTCAAGGCAGGGACCATCGAAGAAAGGATCGCCAGAAGGGAGAAGGCCAAACGCGAATACGAGGAGGCGTTGGCGGAAGGGGACATGAAGAAGGCGTTCTCCAAAGCCCAGCAGACATCCAGGATGACCCCTGAGATCCTCGAGACATCCAAGAAGCTCATACAGCTGATGGGCCTGCCCGTCATCCAGGCACCAAGCGACGGAGAGGCTCAGGCCGCATACATGTGCCGCAAGGGAGATGTTTACGCCGCGGCATCGCAGGATTTCGATTCGATATTGTTCGGAGCACCTCTTCTGGTCAGGAATATGACCATCTCCGGAAGGCGCAAGGTACCTGGAAAACAGATCTACAGGGATGTGAACACCGAGATAATCGATTCTCAGGAGATGCTCCAGTCACTGGGTGTCACAAGGGAGCAGCTGGTGGATGTCTGCATGATGATCGGTACGGATTTCAACACCGGTGTCAACGGCATCGGTCCGAAGAAGGGTCTGAAGCTCATACAGAAGCATGGCAGCCTGGAGAAGGTCATGAAAGAGACCGATATCGACATTCCCGATTACGAGGAGGTCAGGGAGATATTCTTGAACGGCCCCAAGTCGGATGAGTACAATGTCAAGATCGGGAACATCGACAGGGACGGCGTTCTGGACCTGATGACCGAGTATGGTTTCTCCGAGGACAGGGTCACCAATGTGATCAACAAGATCGAGGCGGCACGCAAGGCGGAGTCCATCAGGAAGAAGCAGAAATCGCTGGATGCATGGTTCTGATGATAGATTCACATCTTCACGGCATAGAGGCGGTACCTGAGAATTATTCTGATTTCTCTGAGCTCACTCGCATGGTCTCATGCGTAGCGAAGGTGGATGAATGGGATAAGCAGATTGCCATCGAGGATCCCCGGATGATCAAATCATACGGTGTCCACCCCTGGTATGCGGAGGATTGGACGCTTGAGAACAAGAAGCGTCTCTTCGATCTGCTGAGTTCTGATCCTAATGCACATGTGGGGGAGATTGGACTCGATTCCAAGAGAGGACAGATTCTCGGTCAGACGATGGTACTCATACAGCAGCTAGATATCGCAGAATACTTCGGAAGGGTTGTCTCGATACATGATGTAGGTTGCGAGAAGATGGTCTTGGATACACTCAAAGGAAGGAATCTCAAGGGCATCATACTGCATTCATACGGTTCGGACAGCTATGTGAAGCCTTATTCGGAGATGGGTTGCTATTTCTCGATATCTCCGAGGCTGCTTTCCAGATCGGATATCAGGGTCAAGAGGCTAATGGAGGCGATACCTGATGACAGACTGCTTCTGGAGACCGATTCGCCGGCATGCGGAAAGGAATTCAAAGGCATGAGGGACTTCTCTGAAAGACTGGGAAGCATCATCGGAAGACCATCAGATGAGCTGCTGTCATTGGCAGAAGAGAATTTTAGGAGGCTGTTTCCATGAGTGGGATGTCGGAAAGGACCTCTCTGCTGATAGGCGAGGCAGGTGTGGAACGCTTGAGGAACTCGTCGGTGCTGCTTGTCGGATGCGGAGCGGTAGGGGGATATGCGCTAGAAGGTCTGGTCCGTGCCGGTGTAGGAAAGATCAGAGTGGTGGACCATGATGTGTTCTCGGAGAGCAATATGAACCGTCAGATACTAGCCACCACGAATACGGTGGGAGTTCCTAAGGTAGAAGCGGCTTGCGAGAGGGCCAAGTCCATCAATCCCGAAATTCAGATTGAGCCGTTAGATATACTAGTAAACCCGGAGACGGTCTCTGAGATATTAGATGGAGATTTTGACATCCTTGTGGACGCCATCGATACACTGGGGAATAAGATCGCATTGCTTTCAGCTGCTTCAGACAAAGGAATCGTAACGTTCTCGTCGATGGGTGCCGCACTCCATATCGATACGCAGTCTGTGAAGATCGCCCCCCTAATGAAGACCAATACGTGTCCTCTCGCAGCCTCACTCAGGAAAGCGCTCAGGGATAAGGACACTTCGAAGATCACCGCAGTCTATTCAGTCGAACCCCCGGTCGTCAAGCCTTCTGAAAGGGATGTGCACGGAAAGAGCATATTGGGTTCGCTTCCGACCGTTCCCGCAGTGTTCGGAATGACCTTGGCGAACGAGGCCATAAAATACATCCTGTCCAGAGAATCCTGATTGGTTCGGACTCTGATGTGAGGTCAGGCATCCTTTTTGATGTTTTTCTATTCTTCTTCCTTTTATATTATATGGGTATACACGAACCTACACGGAACAAGATAGTTTCCGAAAATGAGGACTAGCAATGATAACGCCGATCCGCGCCAATTATGATGCCAAGGGCATTGAGAAGGACATCCAGGAATACTGGAAGTCCGAGCACGCTTATGAGAAAACCAGGGAAGCCAGGAAGGACGGGAAGAAATTCTATTTCGTCGATGGACCACCCTACACCACTGGAGCGATTCACCTGGGTACCGCGATGAACAAGACCGTCAAGGACATTATGATCAGATACTGGAGCATGAACGGATACAATATCCGCGACCAGCCCGGTTTCGATATGCACGGACTTCCCATCGAGGTCAAAGTCGAGAAGAATATCGGCGTTCATTCCAAGAAGGACATCGAGGAGCTTGGTATCGATAAGTTCGTCGAGACCTGCAAATCGTTTGCACAAGGCCTCCGCGAGGATATGACAGAACAGTTCAAACAGCTGGGGGTCTGGATGGATTGGGACAACCCCTATCAGACAATCAAATTGGATTACATCGAGTCTGCCTGGTGGACTCTCCAGAGGGCCTATGAGAAGGGACTCCTCAAGGATTCATCAAGGGTCGTCACCTGGTGCCCCAGATGCGAGACAGCACTGGCAGAGGCAGAGATCGAGTATTGGGACGAGACGGACCCTTCGATCATGGTCAGATTCCCCATTAAAGGCGATAATGCGTCGCTGCTCATATGGACAACCACGCCTTGGACACTCGCAGCGAACATGGCCGTTGCAGTTCACCCTGATTTCGATTATGCAAGGGTGAAGATGTCCGGCCCGAAGGGTGAGGAGGAACTCATCATACTCGAATCTCAGGCAGATTACGTCATGCAGAAAGGCGGGTACGAGAAGTTCGAAGTCATCAAGAGGATGAAGGGACAGGAATTGGAAGGCATCGCATATGAGCCTGTCTTCCAGCTCGACGTCCCTCAGGCGGATTGGAATTACAAGGTCGTCACTGCCACATATGTGGAGCAGGACAACACAGGTCTTGTACACACCGCACCTGGTCACGGACCGGACGACTACGAGACCGGTAAGAGGTACGGAATCCCTCCGTTCTGCCCCGTTGCAGAGAACGGAAGGTACACCGATGAGTTCCCCATGATGGTCGGAAAGAAGGTCAAGACCGTACATGACGACGTCATCAAGTATCTGGATGAGACTGGGAGGCTTTTCAACTCCAGCAAGATCAAGCACAGATACGGACATTGCTGGAGATGCAAATCACCGATCATCTACAGGAATACCCGCCAGTGGTTCGTGGAGGTCCCTAAGGTCAAGGATCAGATGCTCTCCGAGATCGACCGCGCAAAGTGGGTCCCCGATTGGGCCGGAAGCACCAGGGAGAAGAACTGGGTGGAGGGCGCCAGGGACTGGTGCATCTCAAGGCAGAGGTATTGGGGAATCCCGATGCCAGTTTGGGAGTGCGAGTGTGGCGAGAAGAAGGTGGTCGGACAGTACGAGGAGCTCAAGGCTGGAGAGGGCTACACCGACGGCATGGATACTCACAGGCCCTGGATCGATAAAGTCACCTTCAAATGCCCCAAGTGCGGCAAGACCATGAGCAGGGTCCCCGATGTACTGGACGTCTGGTTCGATTCAGGAGTAGCCGCATGGGCATCCTTAGGATACCCCCACCACAAGGAGGAATTCGATAAATGGTGGCCGGGAGACTTCATCGTCGAGGCCCATGACCAGACCAGGGGATGGTTCTACTCACAGCTGGGAGCAGGAGTCATATCCTTCGACCGTGCACCTTACGACGAAGTAATGATGCACGGATGGGTGCTCGACCCCAAGGGACAGAAGATGTCCAAATCTCTCGGGAACGTCATCGAGCCTTTGGAGCTCATAGATCAGGTCGGAGCAGATTCGCTCAGATACTACATGATCAAGAGCAATGCTCCCTGGGAGGACACAGCATTCCAGAAGGACGGCCCCAGGAACGCCAGGAAGGTCCTCAACACCTATTGGAACGTCGTTAACTTCGCTTCCACATACATGATCTTGGACAAGTTCGATCCTGAGAAGTTCACCATGGAGTCCATCTCTCCCTATCTCAGGGATGAGGACCGCTGGATGATCTCAAGGACCGAGAAGATCGTCAGGACCGTGACCAAATACCTCGAGAGCAGGGAGCTGCATCTTGTTGCCCGTGAGCTCGAAGAGTACATCCTCGAGGACCTCTCCAGATGGTATGTGTGTCTCGTTAGGGACAGATCCTGGTCGGAAGGTGCCGATGCCGAGGCGGATAAGAACGCCACCTACTTCACCCTGTACTATGCGATCATGAAGACCGCGCTCGTACTGGCGCCCATCGCCCCCCACATATCGGAGGAGGTCTACCAGCATATGGGCGGAAAGAAGCTCACCGTGCATATGGAGGACTGGCCGGTCTGCGATGACAAGCTCATCGACGAAGGCATAGAGCACAGTATGTCCCTCGTAAGGAACATCGTGGACATCATCGCTGCCGAGAGGGCAAAGATGGGGTCCAAGCTCAGATGGCCTCTCCTGCAGGTCTTTGTACGCGGAAACGATGCGGATGTGAACAAGGCCGTAAAGATGTTCGACGACGTGCTCGCACAGCAGGGTAACATCAAGAAGGTCCAGTATCTCGGAAAGGATGAGATCCCCTCCGTCGAGAACGATATCGAGCCGGTTGAATTCGCAGAGGGTACGATCTTCATAGACTTCAACGTCACACCCGAGATCGAGGCCGAGGGTTACGCAAGGGAACTCATCAGGCGTATCCAGCAGATGCGTAAGGACATGAAGCTCAAGGTCGAGCAATATGTCGACATAGAGGTCGCTGCCGAGGATCGTTTGGTAGGTCTCTTCGACACTTGGAAGGATCACATCTCCACCGAAGTCAGGGCACAGAAGCTCCTGTTCACATCGGAACCCAAGGGTACCGAGGTCAAGGAGTGGGACGTCACCGGTAAGATGATCACCATCGGAATCACTCCTAAAGAGTGATCAAAACCCAGGGGGCATCTGCCCCCTTTCTTTGAACTAATTGTTTACAGATTCTTTTCCACTTTCGGCCACTTTCGGAGCTAGCCAGACATTCGAAGAATCGGTTCCACTTTCGGCCACCCCCCAATTGGAACTTTAAATACTCCGGGGTGGGTAGGAGTATCAGAGGAGAAGAAGTGCATCCCCAAAGGCACAAATCCTCCAGATGGACGCCGGATTTTCATCCATCCATCTATCCTATCCATCCCCGGCGTCCATCGGATTTTCTTCTTTCAGGATTGTCAGCGTACAAAGTTATCTTTATGTGTATGGCGATACGGATTCCAATGTCCGACATTATGATCAGGAAAAGGAAGAGGATGAGAGAGAAGGAGATCAAGGCGCTGTCCAAGAATCTCCAGGAAATCTTCGGGGTTCCGGTATTTGACGAAAAGGACCCTGTTGACATGGCCGAGAGTTCGGATTTCAATGTCATCTTTGTCGGTCAGGACATATTGGGGCTGGTCTATGAGGATAAGCCCTTCCTCACAATCAGAGGATTATTGAAATACAGACCTACCGCCAAGGCGGTGACTGTCGATATGGGTGCAGTACCCTTCGTCACCAACGGTGCCGATGTCATGGGTCCAGGGATCACAGATGCAGACGAATCCATAGCCGAGGGGGACCTTGTATGGATCAAGGACATCAAGAACGGTGTGCCCCTAGCAATAGGGAAATCGCTCAGATCAGGTGCAGACCTTAAATCTAAAGCTGGTGGCAAGGCGATAAAGACAATCCATTACGTCGGCGACAAGCTTTGGAAGACCGGAGAATGAGATGAGTAGCTCCAAAATGATCCAAGATCCCGTTCACGGGAGCATCGTTGTAGACGGCATATTCTTGGACATCATGGACCGTCCAGAGATGCAGAGGCTCAGGCTCATCAAGCAACTCGGACTCGGATATCTAGTATTCCCCGGAGCCAATCATACCCGTTTCGAACACTGCCTGGGAGCATATCATCTGGCAGGGCGCATGGCTCAGGCCATAGGTCTGAACAAGGAAGATTCAGATACCGTTAGGATGGCCGGCCTCCTGCATGATGTCTGCCACCCGCCATTCTCGCACAGTTTGGAATCATTGATGGAAGATGCCACGGGAATGGACCATATGGACCTCGCCCGTGCACTAATCACGGGAAAGATCCCGAACCATCGTTCCCTCGATGATGACCTTTTCGATGGCATCAGGCCAATCGGCGAGGAGATTTCGAGATTCGGTATCGATCCGGAGGAGGTCTGTGACCTTATAGCGTATCCTGTATCCAACAAGGACAATCTCGATCCATTCATCGGAAAACATGATTACTTCCCTTCAAAGGATTACGAACATCAGATCATTCACGGACCAGTCGATGCAGATCAGATGGACTATCTGATGAGAGATGCATACTATACAGGCATCTCCCACGGAACGATAGACTGCGACAGGCTGATCAACACCATGCAGGTCCACAACGACCGTATCGTCATCCGCAGAGGAGGTACGGCCGCTGCAGAAGGGCTCATGGTCTCGCGTTCCCTGATGTACACCTCGGTCTATTTCCATGAGACGACTAGGATCGCACAGAAGATGCTTACAAAGGTCGTGGCCAATTCCGGGCTTGACCTCTCCGAAATGTATCTATGGAACGATTCGGACCTCATCCAGAAGGTGGTAAGCTCCGGAGGCAAGAGCTCGAACTGCATGAGGAGGATCCTGAACCGTGACATCAACAAGAAGGCATTCGCCATCTACAGCGCCGATATGACGGAGGATATCGCTTCCAAACTCATCGAGTTCACGAACAAGGAAGGCGTAAGGCGTTTGGAGCAGGAGATAGCCGATCAGGCGGATGTAGATGTGTTCCATATAGGAGTAGAGACAACATCGAAGACCAATCTTCAGAACAACATGAACATAGGCAAGACCGATGTATCGATAATCGACGAGGAAGGAAAAGTCCGTTCCTTAGCACGTTTCTCCCCTATCGCCCGCTCCCTTCAGGCCAGGGACCCTTATTCCTGGGCAATCATGGTGTCTGCACCTGCTCCGTTCAAGGAACAGGTGGAGAGAGCTGCAAGGAAAGTGCTCAGCCTTTGATGACTCCTATCGGAGTGAGTTTCGCCACCTTTGCCGTCAGACCAGCATTGCATACAACTTCTATGACCTGATCGACGTTCTTGTAGGCATCAGGCGCCTCTTCCAGGACGCCTTCTGTTGAAGCGTTCCTGAGATAGATGTCACTGTCGGCCATCTGCTGCATGACTCCGTCCATGGTCATGCTCCTGATGGCCTCCTTTCTGGACATCTGCCTTCCAGCACCGTGACAGGTTGAACCGAACGTCTGCTCCATTGAACCCTGTCTTCCGGCCAATACATAGGTGCCCACCTTCATGTTGCCGGGGATGATGACGGGTTGGCCGACATCCCTGTAGCGTAATGTGATCTCGGATCTGCCTGGCGCGAATGCACGGGTGGCGCCCTTTCTGTGGACCAGGACGTCCTCGTGATGTCTGTCGATGTCATGCCTCTCCTTCTTAGCGATGTTGTGGGCAACGTCATAGACCACATCCATTCCCATATCCTCGGCAGATTCACCGAGAATCTTCTCGAATGATTCCCTGGCCCAGTGGGTGATCATCTGTCTGTTCGCCCAGGCATAGTTCGCACCACAGCACATGGCCGCATAGTAATCCTCTCCGAGCTTGGAATTGAGAGGGGCACAGGCAAGCTGTCTGTCGGGGAGATTCACGGAGTTCTGCTTGATGTAGCGCTCCATCTCCTGAAGATAATCTGTGGCGATCTGATGGCCACATCCTCTGGAACCGCAGTGAACGGTTATCGCAAGAGTCCCTTCCTTCAGTCCATATACCTTGGCGGTATGCTCGTCGAACACGTTCTCCACAAGGTCCACTTCCAGGAAGTGATTTCCGGATCCGAGGGATCCAAGCTGGGGGAGACCTCTCTTTCTGGCCTTGTCGCTCACCTTGGTGATATCGGCGTCACGCATGTGGCCGAACTCCTCGGTCACTTCTAGATCCTTCTCCCATCCGTAGCCATTCTCCACTGCCCACTCGGAACCGACAGCGAGGATGTCATCCAATTCTTTGTAACCGACCTTGGTCAGTCCTTTTGAACCGAGTCCAGATGGAACGTTGCTGTACAGTTCGTCTATGAGGGCATTCTTCTTGTCCCCCAGATCTTCTATGGTAAGGTCGGTCTTTATGAGACGTACTCCGCAATTGATATCGAAACCGATCCCTCCGGGGGATATGGAACCGTCATTGCTGTCCACGGCCGCAACCCCTCCGATGGGGAAACCGTATCCCCAGTGGATGTCAGGCATCGCCATGGAGCTCCCGACGATTCCAGGCAGACATGCAACGTTCGCAGCCTGCATGGGGGCATTATCTGAACGAATCTGAGAAAGCATGTCCTCGCTGGCGTAGATGACGGCATTGGTCTTCATCCCGAGACTCTCATCGATCGGAATCTCCCACCTGTTGTCATCAATTTTGTTGAGTTTGCCTTCCCAGGACATGCTATCACAATCGTCTTAAAACTATATAGGGGCCGGGACCGAGATTTGAACCCGAGTCAAGGGATCCACAGTCCCCTAGGATAACCAAGCTACCCTATCCCGGCCATATTGTGATTCGGCTTATCTTCTACCCTTAAATAAAGATATCGTTACCAGCGAAATCCAACACTCCACACATGTGCTGCATTTTCTTTGTACAAAGGAGTGTTTTCTCAGCGGTCGTTCAAAAATGTTCGAGTAGTAATCTCTTTTTTATTGTGCCTTCCCGCTATCATTCTTCATGGCAGTCTACAAATGCTCTGTTTGCGGCGAAATCTATGACGATGATGAGGAACCAGTGAAATTCGAGGACCTTCCAGATGATTGGGTGTGTCCTCTTTGCCGTTCTCCCAAAAGTGCCTTCGTCAGGGTCGATGCAGGGCAGGAGACTCCGAAGACTGAGGAGCCGAAGGATACTGTAGCGAAGCCTGTTATCAAGAAGGATGATTCCGGCGAGGACATCTCGATCGACCCTAAGATGATCAGACATGATAACGGCCCTATGGATGAGATACATGCGCTCTCGATGACCGGCAAGAGCGTGGGCGAGCCCATGGACACACTGATGCCGATACCATCGTTTGATGACATCCTGTTCCTCGGTGGACAGCTGGCCCGTCCTCCGTTGGATGACGGGGCGCCAGTGGACATAAGCGTCACCATCGGCAAGAAGGCCAAGAAACCCATGGTCATCGAATCACCGATTTACATATCGCACATGAGTTTCGGAGCTCTTTCGGGCAGAGCTAAGAAGGCACTGTCCATGGGATCCGCGATGGCCAAGACCGCCATGTGCAGCGGGGAGGGAGGTGTCCTCTCTGACGAGATAGACAATGCATATCGTTACATCTTCGAATATGTCCCCAACAAATACAGCACAACCATCGAGACGTTCGAGAGATGCGATGCAGTCGAGATCAAGATCGGACAGGGAACCAAACCCGGAATGGGCGGGCATCTGCCCGGTGACAAGGTCACGGATATCATCGCATTCATGAGAGGGAAGCCGAAGGGCAAGGACATAATCAGTCCCTCCAGATTCCCGGAGATCAATTCTCCGGAGGACCTTAAGAAGATGGTGGACTATCTCCGCGGTGAGACAAAAGGCAAACCGATCGGAGTTAAGATCGCCGCCGGGCATATCGAAGAGGATCTGGAATACATCTCAAAATCAGGTTGCGATTTCATCACTATCGACGGAAGGGGCGGTGCAACCGGTTCGTCACCCAAGTTCCTGAAGGATGCTACAACCGTACCTACCCTTTATGCATTGTCCAGGGCAAGGAAGTACATGGACGAACACGGCATGGATCAGGAATTGGTCATCACCGGCGGATTCAGGACCAGCAAGGATTTCATCAAGGCATTGGCGATGGGCGCGGATGCTGTCGCAATAGCATCGGCAGCCCTTATGGCCCTTGGTTGCCAGAGGTACAGGGCATGCAACTCCGGAAGCTGTCCCATGGGAATAGCAACCCAGGATCCCGAGTTGGAATCACGTCTGGATACCAATGCAGGGGCCAAAAGGGTGGGCAATTATCTTCTTGCATCCTCTGAAGAGATCAGGGTATTCCTGCGCGTCTCCGGACACAAGTCCCTCAGCGAACTCTCCTTGGACGATCTGTGCACCATCAGCTCCGAGATATCGGAGAACACGGGCATCAGACATGCATGAGATGCCTGTTCCTGCACATCCTATATAAACTCACGAGAGATGAGGCTGTTCCATGGGAAAGAAGAATCTGATTTCGGTAATCGACATGAAGGACGAATGGCCTGACCTTGTCGATCTCGCACTGAAACTCAAGGCAGAACGCGGACATCACGGGGATCCCCTCAAGGGAAAGTCGCTTGGAATGATCTTTGAGAAACCCAGCACCAGGACCAGGATCTCGTTCGATGTCGCCATCACTGAGCTGGGAGGACACGCAGTCTATCTCGACGAGTCCAAGATGCAGATCGGTGTCCACAGCGAGACCATGGAGGACACGGCCCGTGTAATGAGCCGCTTCGTCCACGGAATAATGTACCGCGCCAACGACTACAAGATGATGGACAAGCTCGGAGATTGGTCATCTGTACCCGTAATCAGCGGTCTCGACAATCTCGAGCACCCCTGTCAGGCACTTGCCGATATGGTCACAATCAAGGAGAAGCTCGGAGGATTCAGGGGAAAGAAGCTCGTCTACCTCGGAGATGGAAACAACGTCTGCAACTCTCTGCTCTACGCCTGCGCCATCATGGGGATCGACATGGTAGCATGCTGTCCTGCGATCAGGATGCCCAACGCTGAGATCATGTGGAACGCTACCAAGATAGCAGAGGCAAACGGAAGCAAGATCATCGCATCGCACGAGCCCGAAGAGGCATGCAAGGATGCGGACGTTCTCTACACAGACACATGGATCTCCATGGGAGACACCACTTCCGAGGAAGAGGCCATCAGGATCTTCAAGCCTTACCAGATCAATGACGACCTCATTGCTTTGGCCAAACCGTCATGCATTGTCATGCACTGTCTTCCCGCACACCGCGGACAGGAGATCACCAACGAAGTCATGGAAGGCCCTCACAGCGTGGTGTTCGACCAGGCAGAGAACAGACTCCATGCCCAGAAGGCAGTTCTGTACGCTCTAATGAAAGAGTGAAAACACTTACAACAATTGCGAGGAGACAATATCCTCGGCTATGCCGAGGAACTCCTCTTTCTTCTCTGCAGGGATCGTCGCACCCGCAGCTACGCTGTGTCCGCCGCCGTATCCGCCTACCAATTCCGCTGCGGTCTTCATGACCACCGACAGGTCCAGTCCCCTGTCCACAAGGCTCCTGTCCGCACGGGCCGACACCTTCACCCCGTCATCGGCATCCACGAATGCAATGATGGGTATCCCCCTCCTGCATTCCGGCGAATTCAGCAGCATACCTGCGACAATCCCGACCACGGTGTCGCGGATGTTGTTCCCTGCATCGAAATACTGGATGTACTTCCTCTCTCTGAGAAGGTGATTGTCCTTGACATATGAGAGCGCAGAAGATATGTGGCGCCTGTGGTCAGAACGGTTCTTCTCGGCGTCTTTGAGCGCTTCAGGTTCTCCGAAGCATATCCTCATGCCAGTTTCGGCATCGTCATATCTTCCGCATGAGTTCAGCACTGTAGCGTATTCCTTGGCATCCCCGAGGCCCGTCCCTCTGTCGAACTTGGGCAGGGTGTACATTTCGCCATATGCTCTTTTCTGTTCCTCAACCGGAAGCAGCTCCAAGACTTGGTCGATGACGCGCTCCTTCTCTTCACGACTGAGGTCGTTCCACACTCTCATCCTGCCGTCTTGTTTCAAGGGGATGTTGAGGAATTCTAACATGTCCATGCACCCCGGTGCATTGTCAGTAAGTCCTTGCAAACGGGGCTCGTTGCAGTATTGGAAGAATTGGACCAGAGGGCGCGTCTCTCTGCCGAACATGCGCAGATCGTCTTCTACTATGACATCGCCTGCAGATACGGCATCGTTTAGGATGTCGCGGTTGATGCTGACAAGTTTCGAGTAGTTCGTATCCTGGAAATCACCCACGGCACCGACGACTGCAAGATAGGCCAGGTCGATGTTGTTAGCGTCCACCGCTTTGGACAGCAGGTAGGTCATTCCAGCTCCGCATACCTCGTAGGAGCCGTCATGTCCGTAAACATGCGGGTTAAGATGATCGATATCCACGAAGCTGTCCAGGACAGTCTGTTTCTTCCTCCATTTTGGATCGGGGACGTGGTGGTCCGTGATAATCAGATTGGATCTTGAGAACTCGGAAAGATACCCGCTGCCGAGATCGCATATCCAAACGTAATCCTCTGGTGCGGTGTTGATCATTTCGATGCTCTCGGCAGTGATCTTGGGGATGAAGACGGTACGGTGATCGATCCCGAGGCGGTCAACGGTCATCGTCGCGATGGCACCGGCACTGATGCCATCTGCATCTATGTGGGAGACGATGAGTACGCTTTTGGCCTTTCTGAGCCCCGCCGCAGCGGTGGTCAGGTCCTTCTGCATACGGCCTAGGTCACCATCTGTAGCCTGCATGTTCCGTCACCAGTTTGCCGTATATCACTCCGGCTATGTATTCTAGGTTGATTGTATCGGCACGGTTGTATTCCTGCAGGATGTTCAACGCATCCTCATCCCCATGCCTCTTCCATTGATGCCATAGGTGAACCGCCATTGCCCCATCGACATCGATTATATCCTCTGACCTGTGGATGCCCAGCTCTATCTCTAGTGGTTTAAGCCCGCCTTTGAAACCCACCTTCCTTGATGCGAAGCGAAGGTCATACTGAGGGATATCAAAATCCACTTCCGGGAAACTGTTTCTCAGTACAGGCACATCGAAGCAGCTTCCGTTGAACGTCACCAGCAGTTTGCTGCCGTCCAGGGCATCGGACAAAGATTCTGAATCGAGATCGAACCCTTCAGTAAGTGTGTACGTCTTATTCTTCCTATGTACAGTTACGACTGTAACCAGAGCGTCTCTGCTGAGGCCGTCGGTCTCGATATCGAGGTATGCCGCATCATCTTTGAAACGATCGTACATTCTCCAATGTTCGGATTTGGGGATCAGTTCGGACAGCCCGTATGCATCCTCGTCCTTGAGCATCTCAGATGCCTGCATGATGATCGGGTCCGACTTCTCTTTGAGTGATGGTTTCACGCAACCGATGCTGTCCGCTGAAAGGAAATCATCCCAATTCAGGATGCCTGATTCCCACAAATTTTTCTCCTTCTTCGCACCGAATGAAGGCAGCATCTGGAAAGTATGTTCGATCATCATCCGACCTTATGAAAAACCAATTTTATATGGCTAACGGATTGGGGAAAACCATGAGAGAGAAGAGGATTCTGCCGGGTGTTAGGATAACCAGCGACCGGTGCCTTGTTCTCGACGACGGGCCTACTGTAGTCTTGGGGGATTTACATTTGGGCTACGAACGTGCTCTGGAGCAGGAAGGCATGTACCTGCCCAGGATCAATACGGATTCCATACGCGAGTCTCTCAACACTATCCTCTCCCGTTATGAGCCCACAAGAGTCGTCCTTTTAGGGGACATAAAGCATGATTTCAAACATGCGGGATTCGAGGAGAAGAGGGAGGTCAGGAAAGTGTTCTCACTCCTTGCAGAAGCGGCACAGGTCGTAGCTGTCAAAGGGAACCACGACAACTATCTGCAGAACATCGTCTCCGATCTAGGATTCCTGGTCGTTGATCACATAGACATAATGGGGTTCCGGTTGGAACACGGCCACGTAGATTCAGGCAAAAGACCGGTTATCATAGGCCATGAGCATCCTTCGGTGAGGATCCCGGGAGCAGTCGGAGGTGGTCTGAAAATACAATGCTTCGTTCATGCAGAGAAGGACGGGGTGATAGTCCTTCCGCCGTTTTCGCCGTTTGCATCGGGAAATGATCTGGTTCCGGATAAGGATTGTGTGATGGCCGATGCTCTCAAGAATTCTGATTATGCGAACGCCCGCATCTACGGCGTCACAGACATGGGGCTGATGGATTTAGGAATTCTTTCGGATATTTCTGACGTAACTATCTAAATGAGTTGGAGGATACATACAACTCGAAGTGCAGCCATTATTAAAGGCGTCACCTATTTTTGGATATAATTTCGGTTCATTCTTTCCCCTTTTTGTTATATATGATGAAGGTAATCGGAGGCTCAGGAGTTTTCATTATGGCAATGACACCTAGAGAGAGAGTACTTGCTGCACTGAAACAGGAGTCCCTTGACAGACCCCCAGTCGCAGTATTCACACAGTCAGCAACACTTGCACAGATGGATGCAGTCGGAGCAGCCTGGCCTGAGGCCCACAAGGACGCAGACCTCATGGCAAAGCTCGCAGCAGCACAGGCAGACTACAACGGTGCAGAGGCAGTCAGGGCAGCATTCTGTCTGACAGCCGAGACCGAGGCTCTTGGAGCAAAGGTTGCAGTCGACAAGAAGGACGCAGCACCCATGATCAAGGAGCACCCCCTGCACTTTGATGCAATGATGGGCGAGTACGACGACCCCAGCCAGCTCATTTCCCCTGAGGAGATGATCAACACTGGAAGGCCCAAAGTCGTTATCGAAGCCGTCAAGAAGCTGAAGGCATCCCACGGAGACAACTACGCAGTTGTCGCAGGAAACACCGGAGTCATCACACTCACCGGAAACATGGTCAACACCGAGAACATCATCTTCGGAATCCTTATGGCACCCGATGAGGTTCAGAAGTGGCTCAACTTCATGACCCCCTACGTAAGAACCTACACCGAGGCACTCTGGGCAGCAGGAGCAGACTGTGTCCAGTGTTCCGAGCCTACCGGATCCACCGACATGCTCGCACCCGACATGTTCAACGACTACGTCGGACAGCACATCAGCCCCGCACTCAAGCCTGGAGCGGACAAATACTCCATCCTCCACATCTGCGGTAACACCGAGCCCATCCTCGAGATGATGGTCGGCACTGGCGTCACCGGTATCTCCATCGAGGAGAAGGTCGAGCCCGAAGTCGCATGCGGAAAGGTCGGCGGAAAGACCTGTATGGTCGGAAACGTCGGATCAGTTATGCCTCTGTTCCAGGGAACACCCGAGCAGGTTAAGGAGGCAGCACTCCGCTCCGCAAAGGCAGGATTCAACATCATCTCCTCCGGATGCGGTATCGCACCTGCAACCCCCAACGATAACTTCAACGCAATGGTTCAGGCTATCAAGGGAATGTCCAACTGAGTTTAATCAGTACAATCATCTTACCCCCCTTAACCGGGGGGACCCCTTTTCTTTAAAGCAATCCGTTTATAGCTGGGTGCTCATGTTGCATCTATGTCTGATATTTTAGCCCAGAACAGGGAATATGCTAAAGTCATGAAGGAGGTCATGAAGCTCAGATATGAGCCCGTGGCCATCAGATTGATCAGGGAGGATGAGGACTTCCCAGAAGGTTACGAGGAACCTGCGGAGCAGCAGAGTCATTGTCAATCCATTTTCAGGGCTAAGAACGGGCAATCGTTCAAGATGCCCTTGGCCTGCCATAACTGTATGGTAGGCGCTTCCGCATTGAATCTGGTAGATACTTCAGATAAGATCGCTTCCGGGGAATTCCACGCAGGTATCGGTATGCACGACAGTGCAGCTGCAGCTTCAAAGATGATAGCAGATCGTAAAATCGTGCCTTTCAGATCGAAAGGTGATGTCGTATGTCCTTTAAAGGATGCAAATTTCGTTCCCGACATAGTTGCTATAGACGACATACCTGAGAGGATATATTGGATCGTTCCTCTCACCACAGCAGAGAAAGGAGGACGTGTGGAGTTCAGCACATCACCTTTCCAGTGCGCATGCGAGGATCTTGTTGCAGTGCCTATGTGCACCGGTCAGCCGAACATCTCTCTGGGATGCTTTGGATGCAGGAAGAAGACTGACATGAAGCCCGACGAGATGGCCGCAGGAATCCCATATGCGATGATCCCAAGTTTCGTGGAGCATTTGAAGAAGTATTCCGAAGGCGTTATGACAAAGGCTAAAAGAGAGTGAAACGCGGTTGGGTTGGAGGAGTCCTCCACACCCTTACCGCTACTATTTAAAGAAAAAACGCCAAACGAAGATTATTCATCCATCCATACAAAAATATAAATAAAACCCATTGAACGGCACTCTGAAATCATAGCAGAATTATGATTTTTTAGTCGGTAAGTAACAACTTTTTATCGCTTTTATTGACAGGAAAACGTATCCGTTTATATTCTAAAAGAAGATACGCGAAATTGCAAGGGGAGTGCAGAGTTGCAAGACCCTGCACGAAATTATTGAACAAGGAGGTATGAAATGCCAAAATACGAGGACGTAATCGACTTGTATGACGACAATGGAAAGCGCATTGCAAAAGACATTCCGTTGGAAGCCATCAGTCCGTTGCGCAACGAAGCGATCAAAAAGATCGTATCTCTGACAAAGAGGACAATCGCAGTCGACCTCGCTGGAATTGAGAAGGCTCTCAAGTCCGGTGCAATCGCTGGTGCAGTGATTAAGGGTAAGGAAATCGACATCCCTCTCGTCAAGAACGCAGCAAAGATCGCTAAGATCGTTAAAGAGAAAATCCAGGTCTATGACGGAGACGGCACAGAAGTTGTCGTCAAGGGCAACAGGCTCGTCGCCATTGTACCTGAGGCAAGAATGGCAGCAGGAATCGAGTACACAACTGGATTCACATCTGTTGCAGCCGCTACCACCGAGGCTATCATCGATGAGTTCAAGATTCCGATGTATGAGGCCAACATGGTCAAGGGAGCGGTTTGGGGAAGATACCCCCAGACGATCACATTCCAGGGTGCAAACGTCAAGTCCATCCTCGAAGTTCCTCAGAACAACGAGGGAGCTGGATTCGCACTCAGGAACATCATGGCAAACCACGTCGTTGCTCTCGTCAGCAGGAACGCAATGCAGGGAACAGCCCTTTCGGCTATCTTTGAGCAGTGCGGATCCTACGAAATGGGAGACCTCATCGGAAACTTCGAGAGGGGCGGACTTTTGGCTCTCGCTTACGAGGGACTTAACGCCAACAACATGCTTTACACACTCGTGAAGAAGAACGGTAAGACCGGAACAGTCGGTACTGTTATCGAGTCCCTTATGGACAGGGCTATTGCAGACGGAGTCATCAAAGTCAAGGAGACACTCCCCAGCGGATACAAAGTCTACACAACAAAGGACCTTCCCATGTGGAACGCATACGCAGCAACCGGAATGGTCGCAGCCGTTATGGTAAACATCGGAGCAGCAAGGGCAGCACAGGGAGTTCCCGGAACCGTCCTGTACTACAACGATCTGCTCGAGCACGAGTCCGGACTCCCCGGTGTCGACTACGGTCGTTCTGAGGGAGTTGGAGTAGGTATGTCATTCTTCTCTCACTCCATCTATGGAGGAGGAGGACCTGGTCTGTTCCACGGAAACCACGTTGTGACCAGGCACTCAAAGGGAGTTCTCATCCCTGCAGTAACAGCAGCTAACTGTCTCGACGGCGGAACCCAGACATTCTCCGCAGAGGCCACATCCGGTCTCTTCAAGGAAGTCTTCGGTGACGTAGAGGAGTTCGCAAGGCCCATGCAGTGCGTCGCTGCAGAGGCAAAGAAGGTGAAGAAGAAACTGTGAGGCCCTTGTATGGTATCTACACAAACAGCTGATTACGCAGGCGTTCCGCTTCCCGAAGTCGCCGTTATCACCAACCGCTTGCTCTCCGCGGAGACAACCGAGGTCGTTCTGAACAAACTCGATGTCATCAAAGGCATCAGGCAGATACAGATGACCGGCGAGTCCATCCCGAAGACCATCAACAGCGGACCTGGAAAGGGGCTTCCCAACAATCATACGGAGCGCAGGATCATCAATGTCAACGGACGTGAGGTCGAATTGCGTTACCTCGTCGGTGCCTTCTACATAGAGCTCGAGGTCGAGGACGAAGCGGCATTGGACGCTAAGCTGGAAGAGATTGAGAAGGTTCTGAACGAATGCATTGAGTTCGGATATACCCTCAACGTTGGTAGATACTCGAAATACAAGCCCACACTTCATGATTATAGGAGTGAATAAAATGGCATACAAGAGACAGTTCTATCCCGGAACCACAGTACCTGCAAAGAACAGGCGCAGATACATGGATCCGAAAGTCAAACTCAAGAAGCTCCGTGACGTTCCTATGGACGATGTCATCAGGATCATGGGACACAGGAACCCCGGAGAGGACTACAAGTCCATCCACCCCCCAATCGAGGAGGGTAAGGAGCCGGAGTGCCCGATCAGGAAGCTCGTCGTTCCCATCGAGGGAGCAAAGGCCGGTGACCGTATCAGGTACATCCAGTTCACAGATTCAGTCTACTTCGCACCCATCTCCCCCTATCAGAGGGCATGGATGTACCTCTCCAGGTACAGAGGAGTCGACACCGGAACACTTTCCGGAAGGCAGATCATCGAGGTCCGTGAGAGGAACCTCGAGGTAATGGCAAAAGAGATGATCGACAACGAGACCTTTGACCCCGCCCTTACAGGAATCAGGGGAGCAACCGTTCACGGACACGCATGCCGTCTCGATGAGAACGGACTGATGTTCGACGGTTGGCAGAGGTACCAGTGGGACGCCAAGAAGAAGGAAGTCGTCTACGTCAAGGACCAGGTCGCAATCCCCCTCGACAGGAAGATCTCCGTCGGTAAGCCCGCAGCAGCCGCTGACCTCAAGAAGAGGACAACAATCTTCAGAGCAGACGGCGTCGACATGAGAGACGACAAGGAAGTAACCATGTACGGACTCAGGATCCACAAGCTGAGGACACTCGGTGGTTACCAGCCTTGGGCATTTAAGGAGTGATTTACATGGCAACAAAACAGAAGTTATTCATGGAAGCATGTAAGAAGAAGTTCAAAGAGGAACCCACTGACATCTCCACCAAATACTACTGCTTTGGTGGATGGAAACAGTCCAAGTCCAAAGTCGAGTTCCAGAAGACAGCTCAGGCAATCGCCAAGAAGCGTGGAATCCCCATGCTCAACGAGGACATCGGAGTTCCCCTCGGACAGAGGTCCTGGATGCCCTACCAGCTCTCCCACACTGACATCTACGCAGAGGCAGATGACCTGCACTGTGTGAACAACACAGCAATCCAGCAGGCATGGGACGACATCAGGAGGACAGTCCTCGTCGGACTCGACTCCCCCCACCAGACAATTGAGAGAAGGCTCGGAAAAGAGGTAACACCCGAGACAATCAACGCTTACCTCGAGACCGTCAACCACACAATGCCTGGAGGAGCAGTCGTTCAGGAGCACATGGCTGAGATCAACCCCGCTCTCGCATACGACTCGTACGTCAAGGTCTTCTCCGGAGACGATGAGCTCATCGATGAGATCGACAAGAGATTCGTCATCGACATCAACAAGCTCTTCCCCAAGGACCAGGCCAAGCAGCTGAAGGCAGCAATCGGAAAGACCCTGATGCAGGCAGTCCGTGTCCCCACAATCGTTGGAAGGATCATGGATGGAGCAACCACATCCAGGCACGCAGCAATGCAGATTTCCATGGCTTTCATCTCCTCCTACAAACTCGCAGCAGGAGAGGCAGCTATCGCTGACTTCGCATACTCTGCAAAGCACCTGTCGATCAACATGGGAACCATGATGCCTGCAAGGCGTGCAAGGGGACCCAACGAGCCCGGAGGAATCCCCTTCGGATTCATGGCAGATATGGCACAGTCCGACCGTGTCCACCCTGACGACCCCGGACGCGCAGCACTCGAGGCTGTCGCACTGGGAGCAGGAATCTTCGACCAGGTCTACCTCGGTGGATACATGTCCGGAGGAGTCGGATTCACACAGTACGCTACCGCAGCATACACCGACAACATCCTCGAGGATTACGTCTACTACGCCATCGACCACATCAAGTCCAAGTACGGCGGCCTGTGCAAACTCGACCCCAAGGACATGGACAAGCTCATGAAGCTCGGAGACGAGATCAACTCTTACGCTCTCGAGATGTATGAGAGATACCCCGCCATCATGGAGGCCCACTTCGGTGGATCCCAGAGGGCAACAGTCGCCGCAGCATCCACCGGTATCGCCGGTGCAATGGCAACCGGAGTTGCTGACTGCGGTCTGAACTGCTGGTACCTGTCCATGCTCCAGCACAAGGAGAGGACCGGAAGGCTCGGATTCTACGGATTCGACCTGCAGGACCAGTGTGGATCCGCGAACTCCTTCGCATACAGATCCGATGAGGGTCTGCCCATGGAGATCCGTGGACCCAACTACCCCAACTACGCAATGAACGTCGGACACCTTTCCGGATACACCGGAATCCCCAAGGCAGCTCACGCAGCACGCGGAGACGCCTGGACCGCGAACCCCCTCATCCGTGTCGCATTCGCAGACCCCGCACTGGTCTTCGACTTCGCCAACGTTACCAAGGAGTTCGGACGCGGAGCCCTCAGGGAATTCCAGCCCGCCGGAGAGAGGTCCGCAGTCATCAAGGGATGATCGCGTGGAGAACGGGGACCTCATGAAGTACATGCCGACTTCGACCGTCGGCAAGATCACAGACATCAAGGAAAAGGACGGAGTAACCTGGGTAAGACTGGATTATACTGACCTCTACTACGATGCAGTGAATCTCGTCCCGGCCGATCCTTCGGAGTACATTGAGGTCTCGTTCAAGGAGCGTTCTTCCTTCGAGAGAGGCATGAAGTCCATCGAGGACATCAAGAGGGAGACCCAAGAGGTCGACATCTCTGAATTCATGCCATCCGGAGGAGGATGATCCGTCCTCAAACAATTTCCCCGGACTTCGGTCCGGGGTAAAATCATTTATTTTTCTTGATGTTTTTTTTGATTCGCAACAATTGTGCTTTTTTGAGAATAGAGAAAAATAATGCCGCCCAGAGGACGGCTTGTAGTTTCAGTTCTTGATTCTGTTGAACGCGACCAGTACCGACGCGTATCTGGAATCGTCATCAAGGCCGTAGTAAAGGCGCATCATGCGGTCGCTGGTAGGTGCTGGACTGCATGATATCACATCTTTGCAACCGTTACTCTCATTGAGTTCCGGGAAGGATACAGGAGGCATCACGAACTGTTCCGATCCGCCAGCATCAACACCCATGAAGCATACGAAACCGTCGCCCATCCAAACGATATCGTCACGGCCGTCGTACTTATGCATCGTGAAGGGGAACACTTCCTCTCCCAGGACGTTTCCGTTTGCTCCGACAAGAATAACAGTGGGTTCTGGAGGGGGCCTGAATCTAGGATCCTTAACGATACAGATGACAGCATCTCTTTCCAATGCCTGCAGGAATCCCTGATTGTCCACTGGGATGCTACCCATTGATCTGACCGTGGATTCCTCAACCCTCAGTTTCTCTAGGATCTCCTTGTCGAGATAGAATGCCCATTTTACTCCTTTCAGACTACGAACTATCTCCAAAGGAAGGTCCAATCCCTCATCCAAATCCTTTGCCATTTTACATTCCTCACATTAATGTATTCAATCGGACGTTCATTCATTCTCATGGAGTCTGATGAGATTATCAATGCCTGCCATTGAACGTACGTCCACGACTCCTATCACTGCTATGATGCGGTTGTCGAGTTCAATTGGCGTCACAATAACTCTGATGCCTTTGTATGGGCCGGATGTAGCGATCCTCCTGACAGTGGTTCCTGAACGGATAACCTCTTCCAGAACCTCTCCGGTATAGGCGTTGTCGATGACAGCTCCGTTTTCTATCCTGACTCCCAGATTATCCCTGTTCTTGGCGCATACGGGAAGGCCTCCAACTAGGTCGTGAATAGCAAAAGCAAGAGAAAGAAGTTCAGAATTGTCGCTTCTGGGGGATATGACATCTTTGATTCCGCGCGACAGTTTGAGTCCTCCTATGATGTGGAGTCCTGCAATCACCGCCCCGATCTCTGCGGATTGGATAGTCTTACCAGTACCGATGACGACAACATCCTCATTCTTCAGGTTGAACACCGATTTGATCTCATTCTCCATGGTGGGATCTACATGGTACTCGGAGCCGGGGAACATTAGTTTCCCATTGATGTAAACCAGTGTTGTTGCACCAGTAGCCCCAGCTTCGATTGCAGCATCCCTTTCTTCGCATCCGTACGAAACATTACGGGCCATTTTCGGAATACGTGCTGCAAAGTTGAAATCGCCGATGGTCAGCTCGGGCAATGCAACAGGGGCGAGATCCATGCGGGTCTTTTTCTTGAGATCCATCCCTACGTTAGTCAGGATAATTCCGCTCTTGTTGATGCTTATTATTTCGTGATTCTGTAAAAGTGATATGATTGTCCTAGTGCTTCCCTCTCCTATGTCCAGCATAGCTGAGAGTTTTTTCCTACCAATAGCCTCCTCATCATCAAGATAGTAGAGTGTTTTCCAAAGGTGATAATCATTGAACTTTGGTATTGGTCCGCCAATCCTGGCGTTGTTGGACATCATATGGATATTAAGACCATCCAACTTATATATTATTTGGGTTGGATTACATCCATCCAACGATGTTTTTCAGACAGCTTCTCCTACTCGCGCGTACGACAGTTTATAAGAAGGGACAGGATACTTCGGCACATGGCTCAAGAGTCGGTAGAACTTCTGGTTATCGAGAATGTGACCAAGACCTATGATGGTCGTGTCACTCTCAACAATGTCAGTGCGAAGTTGACGACTGGAAAAATACTAGGATTGATCGGTAAAAGCGCAGCAGGAAAGAGTGTCCTGATTCACATACTCAGGGGAAACGATGATTACAAACCTGATTCTGGTCGCGTTATTTTCAATCTTAACCAGTGTAAAAAATGCGGTAATCTGGACCTGCCTTACAAAGGGCAGAAGTGTACGAGGTGCGGTGGAGAGACCGATACCAAATCCATAGATTTCTGGTCCCTCAAGATGGATGATCCACTCAGACTGGAGATTAAGGGGCGCATCTCGATCATGCTTCAGAGGACATTCGCCCTTTTCGGAGACATGACTGTTATAGAGAACGTCATGGAAGCTATCCCGGATGATGTTAAGGGCGATGCTCGTATCCAGCGCGCTATAGAGATGCTTGAACTCGTCGATATGACGCACAGGACGACTCACATAGCTAGGGATCTCTCTGGAGGAGAGAAGCAGCGTGTCGTCATGGCTAGGCAGCTTGCGAAAAAACCGCTGTTCTTCCTTGCCGATGAGCCCACAGGTACACTGGATCCGACAACCGCGGAGACAGTCCACAAGGGATTGATCGATTACGTTAAGAAGAATGGAATCGCGATGGTCTTCGCATCACACTGGCCAGAGGCTATTGAGAGGATGGCGGATGAAGCCATGCTCATGGATTCCGGTAACGTCCTTATGCAGGGCAATCCCAAAGAGGTCGCCGAGACCTTCATGAAAGATTACCACTTCGAGAAGTCAAGCCACGCGCAGGTCGGAGAGCCCCTAATCGTCTGTAACGATGCAAAGAAGCACTTCTTCTCCGTTGTCAGAGGGGTGGTCAAGGCTGTTGACGGAGTAACATTCGATATCAAGGAGAAGGAGATCTTCGCTCTGGTCGGTTATTCCGGAGCTGGTAAGACAACAACATCCCGTATGATCGCTGGAATGTCCCCTGCAACCGGAGGAGAGGTCAAGGTCAGGATCGGAGATGATTGGGTCAACATGTCCGAGGAAGGATACATGGGTAAGGGAAGGGCAACACCCTACATCGGTTTCCTTCACCAGGAGTACACACTCTACCCCTTCGATACCGTTCTTCAGAATCTCAGTACATGCATCGGTATGAAGATGCCTGCGGAGTTGGCAAAGGTCAAAGCCATACAGGTATTGATCAGTGTCGGATTCCCCAAATCGGATATCGAGAAGATCCTGTATTCATATCCTGACTCGCTCTCGGTAGGAGAATGTCAGAGAATCGCTTTCGCCCAGGTCCTGATCAAGGAGCCTAGGATCATCATCTTGGACGAACCCACAGGAACTATGGATCCCATCACAAAGACGATCATCGCCAAGTCCGTCATAAGGGCCAGGGATACATTGGGAGAGACGTTCGTTGTCGTGAGCCATGACATGGACTTCGTTCTCAACTGTTGTGACCGCGCTGCCTTCATGAAGGGCGGAAAGATCCAAGCTCTCGGGGATCCCAAGGAGATCCTTGAATCATTTGAGAAGGAGCCGGTACCAGAAGGTGAATGAACATGAAGCAGCAGATGGGAAGACATCTCAGCTTCGTGGAGTGCAGGGAGTCGATGGGTCTCGGGGCCGGAGGAGGACTCGCCGCAAGGGCGACCCTGTCCGAATCCGGCAAGGACGTAATCGCTATTGCGATGGGTCCTAGCAGAAGGCACATCACCAAACCGGTCTGTGAGATCACCTATGCTCTCCGTGAGGAAGGCATTGACACAAGCGTGATGGTGGTCAATGCAGGTTCCGGGGTACCAGCTGACGCCCCGGACATGACGACCGGAAGCTACTTCGGACTCGATCCTATCGAGGTCGAGAGGATCCAGCAGTTCAAGGTCGCCCTCATCCACTTGGGGAATGTGCGTATGCATATCGTATACAAGGCGAGACTTATCCTCAGGAACGTTGACATACCCGCCATCATCGTGGCGCAGTGTCCGGTCGACTATGAGGATTTCGCTGCCGTAGGGGTCAAGACGAAAGCGGTCATGCCCCCCGAAGACAAGATCGACACCAAGGGGACAATCATTGAGATCGTGAACGGTGTCGTCAGAGGAGTTACCTGCTCACAGGATAAACTGGACGAGATCGTGTCCAAGGTGCAATCCATGCTTCCGGAGCGTGGTGAACAATGAAGGTCTTAGTCAACGGAAAGGAGAAAGAGCTCAAGAAGGGAGCAACTCTGAAGAGCGCCATCGCCGATGAGATCTATAACAAGGACACTCTCATCGCCGTCCACTTATCCGAAGAGAAACTGGTCCAGGAGACCAGCGATTTCGAAGTAGAGACGACCCGTGGAAAGTTGGTGATACATCTGAATGACTCTCCTGAGGCCAGGATGTGGAAGGCCCTGGTCACCGATAAAATGCCTGGAGTTACATCCAGATGGGTCACACATAATATCATCGCATTCGGATCGTTCCCCACAGAATTGAGGGTGGACAGGAGCGAGAACGGATATAGGATGTATGACTGTTTCCTATCTCTCGGAGGATTCGATAACAGTACGACCTACATGATGATAGCCAAGGATAATCACAAAGGGTCATACGGCGCAGGAAAAGCCGTAATCGGTAGGGTCACTGTAGGAAGGCATCTGCTCAATCTGTTCAAGGAAGGGGACGGCATCATCTCGATCCGCCCTATGATGTCCGAGATCAGTACCGAGAATGTGATAGTCACCAAGGATCTGAAGATGAAGCTGGAAGACGGATACAAGATCGAGACGATGGTCTCCATCGATCTCGATGAGAAGAGTCCGGCCTCGGCAGAGCACATCTTGGTGCTGTCATCTTCAGGATACATGAAGGCAACCGACGTCACAGGAAGTTTCATCGCATGTTCAGAGGACCTCGATGTCGAGATACCTCCGGAGGATACGGGAATCAGGGATAAAGGCTGTGTCGCTGTCAGATCGGAAGGTGTAGGTCAGGGAAGACTGTACATCCTGAAGGACAGGAGGCAGCAATCCGTTTCGCATAATATCGCAGGTAACGTGACCAACGGAATGGCCATTGTCGAATATGCGAAGAAGGACGACATCTTCACGATCACCACCAATCCCCCCAGAGCATTGGCTGTGGGAATGACCATGAAGGATGGTATCAAATTCCTCAAGGAAGCAGGCATAAAGGCCGAGAAGGAAGGGGATACTTCGGACGATGCAATCATCGTCGAGCAGACCCCCGAACAGACCGTCACTGCCCTCAAAGAGGGAAAGGTAACCGTTAAGGGAGTCCCTAAGGACAAGGTCTTCAAGATCACGCTGCAGCAGCAGGAAGATCCCAGAAGCGTGCACTATTTCAGAAAGATCACCGGACTCAGTCACAAACCCGTAGGTTCCATGACCGTCCAGTTCACATTCGAAGGACTTCCGATGGTCACGTTCTACGGGGACGAGATGAGAGGCAAGGACATCGTCCCCCACGATGTGCAGTTCAAGAAATGCAAGCGCGGGGATATCGGTATCACAAACCAGGCCAGACCTCATCACGGTCTCATGGGAATAAGGCTGCAGGACAGCAAGGAGTACGGACCTACGGGTGAAGAGCCGTACGGAACGAACATCATTGGCAAATTCGACGACGATCTGGACAGATTGATGAAGGATCTGAACGACGATGATGTCGTCTACATAAGGGAGGTTGAATTATGAGCGAAGAAAGGGAGACCAGGCTCTACATGATCTCACCCAGGTCTATGCTCACTCCGGACCAGCTCGTCCGTATGGTGCATTCCTTCGGTGACAAGGCATTGGTCAAGGAGACATGCTACGGATGCCTCGTCGAGGCACCCAGGAAAGAGAACCTCCAGATATTGGCAAAGGTCAGGGAGGCCTATCCCAACGAGGTCTTCTCGAAGATTAGGGCCTACAGGTGCAGCGACCCACGCCGCTGCCGCGCCCAGCACGGTACAAGGCCCGGATACGCACAGCTCGAGGAAGAGTGGGCACTGCTGTCAAAGATCCAATACGGATTGGAGCAGGTCGACAAAGGGGCCAAATATAAACCCGAAAAGGACAAGAAACGTCTTGATGTAAACGCTTTCAAGAAGATATGCGAGGTGCACTGATGAAGATCTTCATAGATCCCCCAAACAGCCTGGTCCTTTTCGATCTGGTCGAGAGGTTTGGGCACGAACCGCTCAGTACGATGGCGGCAATTCAGGAAAGAGTTGACAATCTGGAGGTTGACATGCCGCCCATGAACGTCACACTCGACGATGTGGTAAAAGGACTCAAGTACGCAGGTATCGAGGTCCCTTCAGGAGTAAGGGGCAGACTTGCACTCTGGGGTCCTCTCATAGAGGCGGCCGATGCAGCCATCATCATGGAGGACTGCCCATACAGTTTCGGATGTGTAGGTTGCGAGCGTTCTAACCTCATGGTGAAGTACCTGATTCACAGACGCGGTATCCCCAC
>JAEEGI010002650.1_pt1 | contig 43510 bp, 34 predicted proteins | sample 8958751 | NCBI WGS metagenome assembly JAEEGI01 (sample SAMN16246545, study PRJNA631951) | gut metagenome | biome: gut microbiome; feature: rumen; material: KS-attached | host: Bos | place: Iran: Karaj | collected 2018-10 | reverse complement strand
CGCCAAACGCGGCGTTTTCCAACCATCCATGTTAAGTCGGGAAACTAAACATGTTAGGTTGGGAAACCATACACGCTAGGTTGGGAAACCATACACGCTAGGCTGGGAAACAATACACGCTAGGCTGGGAAACAATATTATTGTTGTCCGGGGAATTCGGCCTGTAGGGCCGTTAAGATGTCAGCCCAGGGCAGCGCCCTGGGTTTGTGGCACAACGGTAGAATGCGCCCTAAATGGGCAAAAGATTTGTGTTTTAGTGCTTTTGCTCTTACAGAGCGTCATTTGCCGCGGCATTTCAATACCCAGGGCGCTGCCCTGGGCTGACATCTTTCTGCCCCTTCGGGGCGTCCCAAGCCCCTGCCAATCTCATCTTGCTCTAAATGCCGATGGTTAGGAGGGTGCAAGAGAAGATGAAATATTTTTACCGGACACCAATAAAACCATGCACGCTAGGTTGGGAAACCACACACGCGGAATCTACATTGCTATCTGGTGAAGGGGTAGGGGGTGGGGCATACAGACAACAAAGATTGTCTGCTTAGTGCAAGGGTCTTGAACTCGCTTCCTGATGCGATTCGCTTATTTCTCAAACGGGTTGCCTTTCGGGTCTTGGCTTACCACCCAGCGGAAGGCGTTGACGAAGAGCAGGTTCTGTGTGGCATCGATGAAGCCTTCGTCGCCATGTCCCATGTTCAGGTATATCATCCTGTACTTCTTGTTCGTCCAGACAATAGGGAAGTCACCCCATTTCACCACATCCTTCAAGCCGAAGGGATACATCTTGGGCGAGATAGAGAGCAGCACTTCCACATCGGGATTCAGTCTTGGGCTGGGTTGCCATTGGTAGAACTCGCTTGCCGGAGCAACAAAGGATTGCGGCAGAGTGCTGGTGACGGGATGTGACAGCATGTCGCATTCGACGAGAGCAGGCTGTGGAGGCCAGTTGTTGCAATAGAACTGCCCGCATCCCAGGAACTCGTTCAGCCAGGGCCAATGCGTGTTCCTGTCGTTATAGGCAGAGGCATGAAAGCCCATCCAGCCTCCGCCGTTCTCCATGTACTGCTGGAATGCTTCGCGCTGTTTCCCGCCCGGAGCAGCATTGAGGCTGATGATGATGGAGTAGTCCTTCAGCTTCTCATAGGGATAGTCGGCAAGCGAAGTGGTGACATCCATGAGCCAGCCCTCGCCGTATGTCAGCTTGTGGAAGAACTCGATGGCTTGCTTGTCGAACTGCACATGCGCCTCTTCGGCATGAGGCTCGTAGTGAACGAGGGCTTTGAAGCGCGGAGCCCGGGCATAGTTGGCAGCATAGCCTTTCTCCTCAGCCTGCTGCTGTCCGTTCTCTGTCGCCCCTTGTCCGTTGTCTGCTGTCTGTTGTCCATCGTCTGTTGTCTTTCGACCATTGTCTTTCAAAGTCCAATGGAGAGCGTTCTCGAGGAGATTGATGAAGGCGGGATTCTGGAAGAGCGACTTGTTATGCCCGAACTGGAAATAGACATTGCGGGCTTTCTTCGCAGGATTTGTCCAGATGACAGGATGGTCACCCATCTTGATGCTGGTCTCGATGCTGTAGCTGTCCTCGTTCACTCGTGCAAGGACATGGACATTTGGGCGAGGGTTGGTGTTGTAAGTGTACCATTCATCGTCGGTCACAACAAAGGAGTTTTGCACGCCTTTCGTGACAGGATGCTGATTGTCTTCCAGCAGAACCGTTCCTGCACACTTCTCTGCAATGTAGTTCTGATAGCGTATCTTGCCCAGGAACTCAGAGAACCAGCCCCACATCTGGTAGCCGTCGAACTCGCCGAGAAGGCTTGCGTGGTGGAAGCCGACATAGCCTCCGATGCCTTCGTCGATGTAGCGCTGCATGTCCTTCTGTGCCGCTTCGCTCCATGCATAAGGGGGATAGTTGAGTTGCAGGATGAGTTGGTACTTCATGAGCTCGCCTTCGGGAATCTGCTTGGCAGAGTTCAGGACAGTCAGCTCCATGTTGTAGTGCTCCTTCTGCTCTTCGAGCCATTGCAGGCCGGCAGCAGTAAAGCCTTCATGCAGCCCGCCCCGTTCGGCCAGAACCAACACCTTGCGAGGCCCTGCGGCACTCTGTTTCTTGTCCTGTGCCTCGCAAAGCACGACGGAGAACAACATCAAAACCGGCAGCAACAAATGCGTAACAACTCTTCTTACCATATCGCTCTACATTATTTATATGCAACTTTTCGTCCGTTCTCTATGACAATACCTTTCTTGTTGTTGGGCGAGACAGGCATTCCTTGCATGTTGAAAGCCGGACGCAAGCCATTCCCCACACAGGAGACTCTGGGAGAGATTATGCTCGTCTGGAAGTCTTTTGTCTGGTCCGCCACGACATACTTGCCCTCATCCTTGTCGCCGGTTATGCAAAGATAACAGTCCGAACGGATACCTACCACATCGGTTGTCTGCTTGTTGCCTGATGAATTGCAGACCACAAGATTGAGATATTGCTCGGGCGATGTGAGGCGAAAGGTCTGACAGTACCATTTCTTGCCATTTATTGTTTCCGATTTGATGACACGCTTGCCAGGCCAATTGCCGTTCATCTGCATGTCGTTGCTGTCCCAGACGTAGAAATACATGCTTCCCCAAGAGATATCCGAACTGACATAGAATGTGATGTCGTGAGGTTCGAAGATGTCGTACTTGCGCGTCTGAATACCATAAACCTTTTCGCCAGACAATATGCCGGCTGTCAAGGTACATGAAGACGTGATGCTGAGCGTGCCTCCGCTCGCGATTTGACTGCTCTCGGCAGTCGGTTCGGTGCCGTCCATGGTATAGACTATCTTGGCTCCCGAGAGCCTGCTGACTGCCGTGAGCTTGACAGACAAAGGCCCTTCGTAGGTGCCGTCCGGCACATCCATCCAGACGGTATTGGCACTTCTGCTCAGGAGATAACGATAGCCTTTGCCGGAGAGGATTTCGCGGTATTGCGTGCTGCTGGCGTTGTAGCTCTGCGGCTTCTTGCCGACGACGCAAAGCAGCGTGGCATTCTTGCCCGTTATGGCTTTCGCGTAGTAGCTCTCGACGCTGTATTTCTCCTCGCAATACGAGGTGTTTGTGATGCCGGCAAGTCGTCTGGCAAGTATCATCTGCTTGATTGCGTACTTGTTGTCCCGCCAATGTGTGTAGAAGACGCAGGGTGTGCCAGGCATCGCCAAGAGGTAAGCGTTCGCAGCCAGCGTGTCAGAGCGTATAGGGTCTTGCTCCGGTCCGTTGGTGCGATGCTCGGTGTCGTGGTTCTCCACAAAGGTGACGGCATACTGCTTGTAGTTGTCTTCTGCCGAGAGCGGCTTTTGGTCCCAGCTCAGTTGCCGCCAGTCGTTGTTGTTGATGGCATCGCGAACGCGGTAGCGGAACTGGAAATCGAAGGCAGCGCTGGTCGGCGTATCAGACACATAGCCTCGCGTAAAGTCCACCCATTGCCTGATCTTATCCGTGCTGTCCCAGAACTCGCCAACGCTGAACGCTGGCTTCGCGTACACATTATAATCGGCGATGAAGCTCGCCCAAAAGCCTTTAACCACATCGTAACGGAAGCCTGCATAGCCGATGTCCTCGAGAAGGAACTTGAGGTAGGCTTTTATGCATTTCTGCACATTCTCGCTCTGGTGGTCCAAGTCGCGGCAGTCCGGCCAGCCCTCGCCCGTGTCGTTGTTCTGCGAGAGCGAGATGCCTTGCCCGCTTGCCCAGTTTGCCGTCGCTCCGCCATCATCGTCCTTGCAGATATCGGAAGGCAGCATCTGGTAGGTCTCCCCGTTGTAGGTCTCGGCGGGGAAGTCCGCCCAAGAGCCTCCAACATACATATTGTTGCGATGATTGATGACGACATCGGCGATGAAGCCCGTGCCCCGCTCCCGATAGGCTGCAATCATGCTCCTGAGCTGCGCTTCTGTGCCGAAGGAACTCTTCTGGTTGAAGTAATAGACGGGCTTATATCCCATCACATTATGGTCATCGTTGCACCAGCCGCTCTGCGGAATCCAGACGAGCCTGAAGTAGGACGCTATCTCGTCTGCCTGCGCTTCGAGCTTCGGCCACGACGTCTGGTCGTAGGAGTCCCAATAGAATCCTTGCAGCATCACGCCATCATAATCGGCCGGCCAACCTTGTGCGAAGGCAGCCAGATGCAGGGAGAAGGCCAAGAGGAGAATGGTAAGTTTCTTCATGATTCGTTAGGTCTTTCTTAGCTAAGCACGCTTAGTTTGAAAACTACACACGTTAAGTTCGTCAATTTAACACGTTAACTTTGCCAACTAAACACGTTATCTTGGGCCATATCACTCGGGTACTTTGTAGCGGTCGCCTGCCTGCTTGATTATCTCGCGCTTGAATCTCTCGGGATAACCAGGGCGAAGGACAGGACGGGGATTGCCTCCGGGAGTCTTTTCGAACTGCCCGTTCTCGTCGGTTCGCTTGACAGCCATATCGTTGTACTTCACGATGATGAGCTGCGCAAGCTGGTTCCATTCGTCCATCATCGCGCCGGCCGTACGAAGGCTGTAGGCAGAGAGGTACTTGATGGCTTCCTCTTTGCTCATGCCTGCCGCTTTGCTCTCCACGTCAGCCTGCAGCGAGTTGTAGTCCGCCTCGAGTCTGTCGCGCACCTTTTGCAGTTCGGGGAAGAGCAGATTGTAGCGCAGATAGACCATGTTGCTGACCCAGTTCTCCACCCAATACGCAGAGCGTGTGGAGAAATGGAAGGCGTCGGCAGTATTCTTGTCGTAGCACTCGGGGGCCTGCGTCATGTTGCAATAGACGGGGGTAAAGGCCGTCATGTTCGCCTCGTCGTTGGCAAACCATGTGACGCCGCCGATGTGATTGGGCAGCCAGGAGCGCATCTGACTCACATAAACACAGGCCGACTGCTGGGTACTGATAGGGCGCTCGTTGAAATACTTCTTCCCGTCCACCTCGAAGCTGAGTGGAGTGGGGCGGTACGGCATTTCCCATGGACCCATTCCTATGTCCTCGGTCAGTGCCATCGGCGTGCCTTCATAGTGGTCGCGCATCATGTCCTTGACATCTTGAACGCTGAGCGGAGCCTTGGGCTTCACGTAAAGTGGCAGAACTTGACCCTTCGCATCGCCCATCGCATAAGGCAGATAGGGACTCATGTCCTCGGCTGCCCACTTGTTGTAATAGCTCCAGATGCGTGCCTCGCAGAAGCGAAGTGCGCCGAAGTCTGCGGGAGCGTAAGCGTCTGCAAACGAGAAGTCTGCGTCTTTGCCGCTGAAGTAACCCTTCTCTCTTGCGAAGCTGATGACGTCCTTGGCGTAGAGGCAGTTCTTCTTGTCCTTAAGGGGGAACTGATGAATGCGGCTCTGATTGGCGTGGCCGCTAATGCAATCGTCCGGGATGCGCACCGCCACCCACACGGTTCCCTTGCGTCCGGGGCCTTTGCCTATCATCTCCAGAATCCAAGCTTCGTTGGGGTCGGCCACGGAGAAGCTTTCTCCCTCGCTCTCATAGCCGTAGGTATCGACCAGACTTGTCATGACTTCGATGGCCTCGCGGGCAGTCTTGGAACGCTGCAGGCCGAGCACCATGAGCGAACCATAGTCGATAAGTCCGCTGATGGTGTCTGTCAGCTCCTCTCGTCCGCCGTAGGTCGTCTCGTGAATCGACACTTGAAACTCGTTCATCAGGCCTACGATGCCGTATGTATGAGCGACTTCCGGAATCTCTCCAAGGTAGTTGTTGCTCTCGTAGTGATACAGAGGATGCATCGTCCCGGCAGGATGGTCTGCTGCGGGAATCACACGAAGCGGCTCGAAGGAACCGTAGTCGTCCTGGCTGTAGGAGATAATCACGCTGCCATCCTTCGAGGCTTTCTTGCCGACAATCAGGTTTGTGCAAGAATGCAGGGGCAAGGAGCAAGGGGCAAGGGGCAAGAGAAGACCTGCCAATAAGAGTATTGTGAGACGTTTCATGATGTGCTATTTGATGATTAACTTATCGCTGCCTGCAGCCTTGAAACTCATGTCGAGGCCTTTCACGCTGTGTGTCAAGGCACCGAAGGAAATGAAGTCCACGCCGGCTTTGGCGTAGGGAATCATCGTGTCGAAAGTGATGCCGCCGCTCGATTCCGTTTCGCATCGGCCCGCAACAATCTCCACGGCCTTCTTCGTGTCCTCGGGCGTGAAGTTGTCGAACATGATGCGGTCGCAACCTTCGGCAAGCGCTTCGTCCAGTTCCTTCCAGTTCCTGACTTCACATTCAATCTTCAGGTCCTTGCCTTTCTCTTTCAAATATTGCTTCGCACGACTTATCGCGTTGTGAATACCCCCGCAGAAGTCGATGTGATTGTCTTTGAGGAGAATCATGTCGAAGAGTCCGATGCGGTGGTTCATGCCGCCGCCAATCTTCACGGCCTCTTTCTCGAGCATTCGCATGCCTGGCGTCGTCTTGCGGGTATCCAGGACGCGCGTCTTGCAACCGGCATCGTAGATGGCTTGCTGATACTTGTGCGTCATCGTGGCTATGCCGCTCATTCGCTGCAGGATGTTGAGCATGAGGCGTTCCGTCTGCAAGAGGCTCTGCACCTTTCCCTTGACGCTCATCACGATGTCGCCGGGCTTGACGTGTGCCCCGTCCTCGATGTATGTCTCGACCTGCAGGTCAGGGTCGAAGCGATGGAACACTTTCTTTGCAATCTCGTTGCCTGCAAAGATGCCTTCCTCCTTGATGAGCAACTTGCTTTCGCCCATCTCGGTTGGCGGGATGCAGCAAAGCGTCGTGTGGTCTCCGTCGCCGATGTCTTCGGCAAAAGACAGGTCAATAAGTCTGTCGTTAAGTTCTTCTACTGTAAGCATAGTATTATATTGTTATGTGTATCTACTCATGATGATACGGTTCGCCGTTGAGGATGGTCATCGCTCTGTAGATTTGCTCCACAAAGAACATGCGGACCATCTGGTGGGAGAGTGTCATGCGGCTCAGGCTGACCTCTTCGTTGCCCCGTTTATGTATGGCGTCGGAGAAGCCGTAAGGTCCTCCTACGATGAAGACGAGACGCTTCGGCCCCGCAGACATCTTCTTTTGCATCCAGGCGGCAAACTCCATGCTGGTCCGTTCGCTGCCGTGTTCGTCGAGGAGCACTATGTAGTCTCCTGCCTGCAGGCTTTTCTGGATGAGTTCGCCCTCACGCTCCTTCTGCTCGTTTTGGCTGAGTCCCTTTGTGTTCTTGAGTTCAGGGATGACCTCAATGGCAAAAGGAATATAGTGTCTTATGCGCTCTACATACTCATCTATGATGGCTTCGAAGCGCTTGTCTGTGGTCTTGCCCACCACTATGAGCAAGCCTTTCACGGCTGTTCCTCCTCGTCTGGCTTCTTGACAAACTCGTAGCATCCGGCATCCGGACCTTCATCGGCAAGTCGGCTCACGCCCAATCTGTCGAAAGCAGGAATGCCTTCATACTTCGGGTCGGCAAGCGAACGAATCGCGCTGCTGTCCTTCGGCGTGAAGTCGTAGATGAAGTTCTCGGTGTCGAAGAGCACAAAGTTCTGGTCGCGAACGAGCTTCTCCTCCTCGTTTTTCTTCTTGTCTCGGTCGAAGACGCAGTCCACGAAATGGTCCGGCTCCTCAACTATCGGCGTATTGAGGAAGCTATGGTGGAAGAGATAGTCGCAAGTGCCGTCTTGAGGGATGTACTCGCCCATGATGACATCCTCGCCATAACCCGTGATGACGCAGTTGATGAAGTGTGCTTTGCGCAGCAATCCGTAGTCGCCATAGTCTTCGGAACTGGCGAGATGCAAGCCGTCGCCACGGTTTGCAGTGAAGGGATAGAACTGCGCAAGCGTGCAATATATAAATGTATGGCTGCCTCCGTTGATGCTGAGGGTGTGTCCGAGCGTGTTGCTTATCTGCGTATTGACGACTTTGCTGACGCAGTTGTTGAGCTGTAGGCCGTCGCCTCCGATGTTGTGCAGGATGCAGCAATCGAGTGTGACGGAAGGCTTTGTCTCGTCCGGCTTCATCTCTTCTGTGTCTTCAACGATGATGCCGAAGAGCGAGCTGTGCAGGTCGCATTGATAGAACTCGTTGTCGTAGCTGCCCCGATGGATGACGACGCCTTCCCAGCGGCTTGGCGTGTTGTCGTAGAGCAGGTAGTCGAACATGTGGTCCATCCTGTCTCCTCGGAGCACGACGGGCTTTTCCAGGCTGCCTTTGACGAGCAGGCGCCCGTAAACATGCAGGGCGGCCTTGTCGTGGAACATCAGCTTTGTGCCTTCGGTGAGTGTGAGAGTCGCTCCCTTCTTCACAACAAGCGAGTCGTAGATGACATAGGCTTTGTCCGTCAAGAGCGTTTCATCGGAATCGATCACCATTTCTCCCTTTTGTATGTAGGCATCAATAGAGCCTCCCGAGAGCACAACTGTTTGCTTCGTTCCGTTCTCTAAGATGAAGTGCAACTTGTCTTCGAAGTAGAGCGGTTCGTTCGTGCCGACCTCCGGAGGCGTCATCTCGATGCGGATTATCAGGCTGTCATGCTTCAGCACCTCGAAGTTGTGCCATATCCCATCGGCTAAGTATCTTCCATCAACATTCACGCGAAACAGACTGCTTGCGCCATCCTCCAGTTGGATGGTAGTGATGCGCATTCCGTTGCTGTTGTTGTTGAAGGCATAGAGTGTCTTGGTGCTGCTGGGGATGGTGCTGATGAGCGTGTCGAAGGCAATGGTGTCCTGCGAGAACGCGAGGCGGAAGTTTGGGTTGTCCGAGAAGCTTTCGTAGTCGGAGCAAGCCACAGCCAGCAAGGCCAGCAAAGGCAGCAAAACCTTTTTATTGAAGATTGAAGATTGAAGATTGAACATTATTTCTTCGCGTTTTTATTTCTTTGGCACATTCTTTAGGATGGCGAGGAGGTGGTCCCAAACCATTTGGACGGTAGGAATCAAGAGCTTCTCGTCGGGACTGTGCACGCCGCGAAGTGTCGGGCCCATGCTTATCATGTCCATTCCCGGGAACTTCTCGCTGAAGAGGCCGCACTCGAGTCCTGCATGAATGCCGAGGACGACAGGCTCTTTGCCGAAGAGTTGCTTGTACTGCTCTACTGCGATGCGAAGGATTTCGCTGTTGGGGTTCATCTTCCAGCCGGGATAGCCTTCGCCGATGTCAACCCTTGCTCCTGCCAACTCGAAGGCTGCGGCAAAGGTGTTCGCCATGTTGACGCGGGCACTATAGATGCTGCTGCGCTGGCTGCTGTTCACGTCGATGGTCTTTTCTGTCTTATGGATGCTTGCCAGGTTGCTGCTTGTCTCGATGAGGTCGAGGTCTTGGCAAACGGCAAACACACCGTTGTCGACGGCTTGCAGAGCCTTGATGAGCCGCTGTGAGCAATCCTTTTCGATTGCACTTGTTGCCTGTTCCTCGCTTTGAAGCACAAACACCATAGTCTTCTCCGTCACGCTGTATTCCTCAGCCACATCGGCCTGGAAGAGGTTCCAATCGACGGTGATGTTCTCCTTGTCCTTCATGGGAACGGCGCAGAGGCACCAGGCTTCGCGAGGGATGGCGTTGTGCAGTCCGCCGGCCTGTATGTCGATGAGTCGCAGGTCGTACTTCTGCTGGCTTGTATAGAGGAAGCGAGCCAGGAGCTTGTTGGCGTTGGCACGCTTCTTATTGATGTCGTCGCCGCTATGACCGCCGGTCAAGCCCTTGATGGAGAGCGAGAAGGTGAAGAAGCCGTCGGGTAGGGGTGTCTCTTTATAGTCGAACTGTGCGAACGTGCGGCAGCCTCCGGCACAGCTGACGAAGATTTGCCCTTCGTCTTCGCTGTCGAGGTTGACGAGCATGCGACCGGTCATGAAGTCCGACTGCATGCCTTCTGCGCCTGTCAGGCCTGTCTCTTCGTCGCGGGTGAAGACGCATTCCAGCGGCCCGTGCTCTATGTCGTTCGACTCCAGAATAGCCATCTCCATCGCCACACCGATGCCGTCGTCGGCACCAAGCGTCGTGCCCTTTGCCTTCATCCACTCGCCGTCGATATAGGTCTGGATGGCGTCTTTGGTGAAATCGAATTCCACATCACGATTCTTCTCGCACACCATATCCATGTGGCTCTGCAGAATCAAGGTCTGGCGGTCCTCCATTCCCTTTGTCGCAGGCTTGCGAATGATGACGTTTCCCACTTCGTCCCTTCTTGTGTCGAGGTTGAGCTTCTTGCCGAAATCGAGCAGGAAGTCGATCATCTTTTCTTCATGCTTCGAAGGACGGGGAACTTGGTTTACTTGTGCAAAGCACTTGAATACACTCTGAGGTTGTAATGCTATTTTGTCCATATTACTGATATTTATCTTAATTTATAACTATAAATTACCGCTTTTTATTGTATCTTTGCAGCAAATATATGGAATAATGTTGAAAGTTGCACTCATCACCCTCGGAATTGTTGCCTTATCCGTCCTGTTTTTATGTATCAAGATGCTTCTCAAGCCAGGAAGTAAGTTTGGCAGCACCCATATTGGAGGCAGTAAAGCGATGCGAGAGCGTGGCATTCATTGCGTCCAAAGCATGGATGCCTTCGAGCGAAGGGAACGGAAACACGCAAGGGAGCGAATTGACAAAAAGTAAGGGATTTGGCGTTTTCCCTTGCATAGTGTCAGTTTCAAAAGTGCAGGGAAAACCAACCCAACGCGTCGGATTTGCCGACTCCGCGTGCGGCGATGGAGAACGCCGTGTGCGGCGTTGGTCAATTCCACGTGCGGCGATGGTCAATTCCGCGTGCGGCGTTGGAAAATTCCCCCTGTGAGGTTTACCGAAATTCCGTGAGGAAAATGGCAGGAATTTGCGTTAAAATGGTCGATTTTGCTATGTAGAGATGGCAATATAGCCAATTGATGATTGAAAATTGAAGGATGGAGATTAAAAACGAGGCTTGTAAATCAACAAGTTGCGAAACTTTCGCGTTTTAAGCGCATTTCTCGTCTCTGGGGTAGGAAACTGCCACCGAGAGAATTTTAAGCGTTTCTCGCGAGTCGGCCTAAAATCAGATAGTAAGCAAAACGGCCGGAAAAGTTAGCAAAATGTCAATTCCGAAAGAGCCGTTTGACTGCCTTACGACACCAAACAAGAATGAAGGCGAAGAGTAGGCGAGTGCTGAGAATCCAGATGGCCGACACACCGGCCGTGGCAAACACCAAAGTGTCCTCCAGCATTGAATGGTTCATGATAAGGTGGTAATTCACTTCGTCAGCTTCCTCACGAGTGATTTTACCTTCTTCCTCCAATTGCAGCATTACCGCAGAACCATAACTGATGCCCAACACATTGCCCACGAGCCACAGATATGCGGAGTTGCTGGGCAAACCGAAGAAAACCATGAGAGGGGAAAGGGGCTTTTCGAGCTTCTGCATCAAGCCATATTTCTCCATCAATTTCTGCACAAGCATCAAGGCATAAATAATGCCAAAAATCATGGCACTGAGTTTCAAGGAAGATAGTAGCCAGTTCAGTAGAACCTGAAGAATCGTGGCATCTGCTGCCGAAACGGACAAGGCAGAGAAAGGTTCCGACATCTCCGGCAAAAAGAAGTTCAGATAAAGGGCAGCCAGCAGCGCTCCACAGATGCGCAGGAAAGCCATCCGAAATGGCTTAGACCCGACCTTCTTGTTTACCGTACACTCCAAAGGCAAAGCATGGCAGATGAGAACCATGATAGCGATTATAGTGGCTTGTCGAAGCGTGAGCTCCATCGTCATCATCACAGCAAGAGCGGCGTATGTCGTCGAAGTCGCCCCTGTAAGGAAAGCAATCGACGAAGCACCTGGCAAACCGATGTGGCAGAACAACGGATTGAGCCACTGCGCACACCAGGCTATGATGCCGTAGAACTGCGCCAGACAGACTGCAAAAGAAATGGGAATCATTATCTTCAGCAACCACGCTGTCGTCTTTATGGAAGGCGAAACGCTTTGTTCAATAATATCCTTGAAGCCACTGGGAGCTTTTGAGTCCTTCATGTCTTTAATGTTCTTAAGGTCATTAAGGTCTTTAAAGTCTGTATTATCATTTGAGGCATTTCTACTAAACATAATTGCCATTATGAATTTTATAAGTAGAAGTCTTTTGTCAGTGCTTTGTAGGCTTCGCTGCGACTTCCATCATCATTGGTCAGAATAATTTCCTCTTGAATGTTGTCTGCGTTCTGCAGTCCGTTGTTTGTTGTCCGTTCTTCGGCTTTCGTCTCAGGCGCAGGCGGAAGTCCGTTGTCTCTTGTGAAAGTCAGCAATGCTCGTCTTGGCGGTTTGTTGGATTTGGTGCGCACGATGCATCGGCGTTCCAAGTAAAGATTATTCGCCAGACAAAGACCAATGAACTCTTGCATGTGGCTGTTCGGAATGACGACCGAGAACTTTCCATTCTCTGACAAAAGCGAAGCGACTTTCTTGATAAGCAGCGCGAACGGCAGACTCTTGCTGTTGCGAGCCAAAGCACGTTGTTTATCGTCCGGCATAGTGTCCTCTGTGAAGAAAGGCGGATTGCAGAGAATCGCATCGAATTGTTTGGTAGGACGTAATGCCATTACGTCCAACAGAACACAGCCCACGCGCTCACGGAAAGGACTGTCGTCGATGTTCTCTTTTGCCTGAATGACAGCAGCTTCATCGATGTCTATGCCCAGCACTTCGGCCTCGGGATTTCTCTGAGCTGCCATCAAAGCAATGAGCCCAGTGCCTGTGCCGATGTCTAGAATCCGCTTGCCTTCAACACATCCCCAAGCACCCAGCAAGACACCATCAGTACCCACTTTCATCGCACATCGGTCGTGCCGAATGCAGAACTGCTTGAAGCGGAAATAGTCGTTGCTCATTATTCTGGATTAGCAATTAGGGATGGGTTGGTTTTCACTCCTTTTCTTCTATTAGCCTGCAAATTTACAATATTTAATTGTATACGCGCACGAAGTTTGCCTTTTTTTTTGTACTTTTGCCGCGCTTTTAGTAGATTTCAATATGTTTGAGTTTGAGAATAACAAGAAAACGTTTTCCTTTGTGGCTGAGGTTACGGGCGAGACAGACAAGTTGATGCACGCAAATCATGGCGGCGAAATGCCTGTCATTGCGCTTCGCGACAACATCTTCTTCCCCGGTACCGTCTCCCCTATTACCGTTGGCCGCAAGTACAGCATAAAGACATTGAACAAACTGGAGCGAACCGATGGCTTGGTGGCTCTTCTGACGCAAAAGCTCCCCGAGGTGGACACACCTCAACTCGAAGACCTCTACCCCATCGGCGTCGTGGCTAAACTCGTTCACTCGATGAAGATGCCTGATGGCTCCTTCAATGCTCTTTTCCAAGCATTCAATAGAGTTCAGATAGTTGAGCTTCGTCAAGAGGCAGGCGGCTACGAAGGCATCTTGGCGCCAATGACCGACGTAGTGGCCAAGGGCATAGAGAAGACCGAATACAACGCTATGCTGGCTATGTTCAAGGAGCGCACTCAAAAGCTCATGAGCATCCTCGACGACTATCCTGACGAGCTTATGCAATACATCAGCAACATGGAGCCATCCACCTTCATGCTCAACACGATATGCAGCTACATGCCGCTCACCATTGAGCAGAAATATGAGCTCCTGTCCCAGCCAAGCGAAATGGATCGACTGAGGCAAGCCATTCACTTTGCCAACAACATCATCGAGCTCATGCAACTCAAACGCAAGATTGAGAACAAGACCCGCAGCGACCTCGACCAGCAGCAAAGGGAATACTTCCTTCGTCAGCAGGTTCAGAACATTCAAAACGAACTGGGCGATAAGGACGAATCAACTGTAAAGCAGGAAGATGTCTCGAACCTCAAGAAAAAGGCAGAGACAAAGCATTGGAGCAAGGAGATTGGCGAAATTTTCGACAAAGAAGTGTCGAAGCTGAACCGCATCAACATCCAGTCGCCAGACTATAATGTACAACTACAATATCTTCAGACTGTTGTAGGCCTTCCGTGGAATGAATGCACGAAAGACAACACAGACATTTCGAGGGCAGAGAAGAAGCTGAATCGCGACCATTACGGGATGGAAAAGGTGAAGGAACGCATCCTGGAACATCTTGCTGTGCTGAAGATGCGCAAAGACCGCCAGAGCCCCATCATCTGCCTGTATGGCCCTCCAGGTGTGGGCAAGACGAGTCTCGGGAAGAGCATTGCGGAAGCACTCGGCAGGAAGTATGTCAGAATGAGTTTGGGCGGTGTGCATGATGAGAGCGAGATTCGAGGACACAGACGCACATACATCGGAGCTATGCCAGGCCGAATCATTCAGGGAATGCAGAGGGCAGGCAGCTCGAACCCTGTCTTCATCCTCGACGAGATAGACAAAGTCACAGAAGGTTCTGTCCACGGGAACCCATCCTCCGCCCTGCTCGAAGTGCTTGACCCGGAACAGAACAGCGCCTTCCACGACAACTATGTCGACCTTGATTACGACCTCAGCAAAGTGATGTTCATCGCGACAGCCAACGATACCGGCTCGATTCCCCGTCCCCTACTCGACCGTATGGAAATCATCGAGGTTGACGGATACATCACAGAAGAAAAGATAGAGATTGCCCGTCGGCATCTTGTGCCAAAGAACCGCGAGAAGAACGGCTTGAAGGAACATACATCCCTCAAAGTAGGGAAGCCTGCTTTGGAGTTTATCATCGAACGCTATACTCGCGAAAGTGGTGTGCGAAGCCTCGAGAAGCAGATTGACAAGCTCTTCCGAAGGGTTGCTCTCAGAGTGGCTAAAGGAGAGATGGAACACGACCACAGCATCTCGAAAGAAGAGGCAGAGGAACTGCTCGGCAAACCCATCTTCTCTCGTGACTCCTATCAAGGCAACGATTATGCAGGAGTGGTGACAGGCCTTGCCTGGACGAGTGTCGGCGGCGAGATTCTCTTCATCGAAACGAGCCTGAGCAAAGGCAAGGGCAGCAAGCTCACCCTCACCGGCAACCTGGGCGACATCATGAAGGAGAGTGCTCTGCTTGCCCTCGAATACATCCGAGCACATGCCGACAAATTGGGCATCGACAGCCGTATCTTCGAGAACTATAACCTGCATGTCCATGTCCCAGAGGGAGCCGTTCCCAAAGACGGGCCGAGTGCAGGCATCACGATGGCGACAAGCATCGCCTCTGCCCTCACCCAAAGGAAAGTTCGGGCAAGCCTGGCAATGACTGGTGAGATAACGCTTCGCGGCAAAGTGCTTCCCGTAGGAGGCATCCGCGAAAAGATTCTCGCGGCAAAGCGGGCAGGCATCAAGGACATCATCCTCTGCACGGACAACAAGAAGGACATCGACGAGATTCCGGCAGAGTATCTCAAAGGCGTGACCTTCCACTATGCCTCCGACATTCAGGATGTGCTCGACTTCGCCCTTCTCAACGAGAAGGTGAAGAACCCCATCAACTTTACTTTCGAAGAGAAAAGGGAAGAAAAGGAATAAACCAAGCCGCTTCGTCCGAAAAGGATAAAGCGGCTTAGTTTATATAAAGGTAAGGTCTATGCCCTACCCTTCTGCCTATTTGAGAACCTTCTTGCCGCTTAATGAAGATGCCGCGAGGCAATTTACTATTTGACATTTGCTGGCCAGCTATATTGTAGATAAATCCGTTGTCTGTTGTCTGCCGGCTGTTGTCAATCTCGTTCACGCCGGATGTTATCGTTCGTCAACAGAAAAAAGAGTGAAAAATCCTTTACAAAAAACCGACCCTAAAACGAGGCAAAAGGCAACACCACACGAGAAGATTCCAAACGCCACACGTGGAGTTTGCCAACTTAACACGTGGAGTTTGCCAACTTAACACGTGGCGTTTGCAATCGCCCCCTGTGAAGTTGGCAAACGCTCTACAAGGAAATTGGCCCGAAAACACGCTCCTTTTTGCAATTTGACACATGATGATTGCACTTTCTTTGCTTTGTGCGTCAAAAAGCCACCTCGCAAACCACCATCCACAAAGGGAAACGCGATTTAAGCCCATATTTTGCCTTTAGGGTAGGAAAGTGCCACCGAAGCAAAAATAATGCGTCAGAAAGCGTCCGCTAGGAAAGAAAGTTTACAAAGGGAAAGTTAAAAATTAAAAATTATTGCTGTCCGGTGAATTCGGCCTGAAGGCCGTTAAGATGTCAGCCCAGGGCAGCGCCCTGGGTATTGAAATGCCGCGGCAAATGACGCTCTGTAAGAGCAAAAGCACTAAAACACATATCTTTTGCCCCTTTAGGGCGCATTCTACTGTTGCGCCACAAACCCAGGGCGCTGCCCTGGGCTGACATCTTTCTGCCCCTTTGGGGCGTCCCAAGACCCTGCTCAACAATAAAAAGAAAAACAAGCTTTTCTTTTGCATTTCGCTCGCTTATTCGTACCTTTGACTATCGCCGAAGGTACTCTCGCTCGGAAATACTCAAATATATTTGGTATTTCGCTCGCTTATTCGTACCTTTGCAGCGGAAAAAGCGCGAGACTGCTTTCGCTCGACAATTCAAACAAGTTTGATTGTCCTCGCTTAATCGCAGCCTTGCACGCGAATTGATATGGTATAAAAAGGAAGATGACTTTTGAGATAAAGCAAACTGATCCGCAATCGAATGCCAGAGCTGGCCTCATTACGACCGACCACGGGCAGATAGAGACGCCCATCTTCATGCCTGTGGGTACAGTAGGCAGCGTGAAAGGCGTTACCGACCGCGACCTGCATGACGAAGTCAAGGCGCAAATCATCCTCGGCAACACCTATCATCTCTATCTCCGTCCCGGCACAGAGATACTCGAGAAGGCTGGCGGTCTGCATCGCTTCAATGGCTGGAACAGGCCAATCCTGACCGATAGCGGCGGCTTTCAGGTCTTCTCGCTCTCAGGCATTCGTAAGCTGACAGAGGAAGGTTGCACATTCCAAAGCCACATCGACGGCAGCAGACATACGTTCACGCCGGAGAGGGTGATGGACATCGAGCGCAGCATCGGTGCCGACATCATCATGGCGCTCGACGAATGTCCTCCCGGAACAAGCGATTACAACTATGCCAAGAAGAGTCTTGGCCTCACGCATCGTTGGCTCGACCGTTGCATCAAACGCCTCGAAGAGACAGAGCCGCTTTATGGTTACAGCCAAAGCCTCTTCCCCATCGTTCAGGGCTGCACCTTCAAAGACCTTAGAGAGCAGAGCGCTGAGTTCGTCGCTTCGAAAGGCGCTGACGGTAATGCTATCGGCGGCTTGGCTGTAGGAGAACCTACGGATGTGATGTACGAGATGATAGAAATCGTCAATGCTATCCTTCCGAAAGACAAGCCTCGCTACTTGATGGGCGTAGGCACTCCTGCCAACATCCTTGAGGCAATCGAGCGAGGCGTGGATATGTTCGACTGCGTGATGCCTACCCGGAATGGCCGCAACGCGATGCTCTTCACGAGCCAAGGCATCATGAACATGCGCAACAAGAAATGGGAAGACGACTTCTCTCCCATCGACCCGACGGGAACGGCATGGGTGGACACATTCTACAGTCGGGCTTACCTGCACCATCTCTTCAAGGCACAGGAATTGCTTGCCCTGCAAATCGGCAGCATCCACAATCTTGCCTTCTACCTTTGGCTCGTGGGAGAAGCTCGCAAGCACATCATAGCCGGCAACTTCTCGACCTGGAAAGTGGGAATGTTGAAACAAGTGACACAGAGACTATAAGTGAAGAGGATTGACCGATACATAATTGCAAAGTTCCTGGGGACTTACTTCTTCTCCATCGTGCTGATACTCAGTATCGGAGTGGTGTTCGACTTCAACGAGAACATCGACCGGTTCACTGAGTCGCAAGCTCCGTGGAGAGCGATTATAATGGATTATTACCTCAACTTCATTCCCTACTACGCCAACCTCTTCAGCGCCCTGTTCGTCTTCATCAGTGTTATCTTCTTCACAACGAAGATGGCCGACGGAAGCGAGTTCATTGCGCTGATAAGTGCAGGCATCAGTCGTGCCAGACTCCTTGTGCCCTACATGATAAGCGCCGCCATCATCGCCTGCCTGACTTTCTACCTCGGAGCAGAAGTCATCCCCCGAAGCAGCGTAAAGCGTCTCGCTTTCGAGAACACCTACAAGAAGCGCAACAAGAACCCGACCTATGCAGAAAAGGTGCAGCTTCAGGTGGACACTGGCGTCATTGCTTATATGGAGCACTTCGACGGAATGAGCAAGACAGGCATCCACTTCTCGCTCGATAAGTTCGAGAACAAGAAGCTTGTCTCCCACCTGTCGGCCAACACCGCAATTTATGACACCCTGAGTGATGTCCGCTATCAATGGCATCTGCGAGATGTGACGATCCGTGAGCTCCGGGGCATGCGCGAGAAGATAACGCACTACAATCTCGTCGACTCCGTCATACGAATGGAGCCGCGAGACTTCCTCTTTATCCGCAACCAACAGGAGACGATGACAAATTCGGAGTTGCATGAATACATCGAGAAGCAGCGAGGACGTGGCAGCGGAAACCTCAGTATCTTTGAGGTGGAGTACAACAAGCGCTATGCCTCACCCTTTGCCGCTTTCATCCTCTCCACCATCGGCTTCTCGCTCTCTTCCCGGAAACGAAAAGGAGGAATGGGCTTCTCGTTGGGTATCGGTATCGCATTGAGTGCGACATACATCCTGCTTCAAGGCGTTTCAGCAACCTTCTCGACTAATGCAGGAATGCATCCCGCTCTTGCGGCTTGGATGCCAAACATCCTTTATACTATAATTGCTATCTGGCTCTACAAACGAGCGCCGACATAAGACAAAAAAGAACTCGACGGAATCCATAGCCAGGACTTCGCCGAGTTCTTTTCCGCAGAATAGCTCAAGGGGACTTTGGAGGCCCCCTTTATTTAATCATGACCTTCTTGCCGTTCTTGATGTAGATGCCCGGATGTGTAATCTTCTCTATCTTGCGACCTGAGAGGTCGTAGATGGCATCGTCCTTTGTGCTAATCTCAATGTCGTCAACGCCGGTTATGAATTCTTCAACCTTATCCATAAGGGCCTCTATCCGCTCCAAAGGTATGTTAGGACCGAACCAGATAGTATATTCCATTTGAGTCTGTGAGATACTCAGCATGGAGAGTTTTAGCACAAGCATATTGGGGTTGACTATCGCACCATCCAGTTTCACAAAAACAGGCAACATTTCACTCTTACCGACTCTAAGAATCATGGACTTATAATTGGGAAGCATGAGGACGGTAGCATCATTGTCTGTAAAGATACAGACATCCTTGATGGTGAAGCTCTGGATTTTGTTGTTGCTCCCGACCACCTTTATGGCTGGGAATGTGATGTCAACCAGTCCGGGTGTAGCTTGAGAGAAGGTCAGCCTGACAGTCTTGTCTGTTTCGGACAATATTTGAATCTGTCCGCCCACATTGACTTCCTGATAGATAGTGCCTGCAAACTCTTCCTCACTGGTAGATGCTGGCAGTTCGAAGATGTCGTAGAATCCATCCCAATAACGAGCATTGGCATAGACATCATGGCAGCCGTATGGCACATAGAGGCTTGCTCCTTGATACTGGTCGATGAATGTGTTGGCGGCAATCGTTGGCGGCTCTGTGGCAAGGCAAGTGATATTGCCTCTCATCAGTTCCGTACAACCATAGAAGGCATAATCGCCTATCGACAGAAGGCCACTTCCCAGGGTTATCTTAGTCATTGCTTCACAATTCTCGAAGGCATGCAGACCGATGCTGGTCACACTGTTAGGGATTGTGATGCTTGTCAGGGAAGTGCAACCGTAGAAAGTTCTGTTGCCGATAACTGTTACACTCTCCGGTATTGTGACACTTGTCAAGTCGGAACAGTTGAAGAAAGCCAGATTGTCTATCTTGGTCACGGTGTAGGTCACATCATCATAAGTCACCGTATTGGGTATTACAACGTCGCCACGATAACAGTTGTAATTGGCGTCCTTGTAGGAAACGCTTACCGTCCCTTCGCCCGTAATCTTGTAGTAGATGCCGTTCTTCACGAAGCTGTAGGGAAGTTCAACGATTGTGCCGAAGTCCTGCCAATATTTGGCTGCCTCGTAAGCAGACTTACAACCTGGCATCACATAAAGTGTCATTTCCTGGATGTTGGAGTCGAATGCCGTGGGCGAAACAACGGGAGGTCTTGTTGAATAGCATGTGATGGATGACCTGCTGGCATCGAGGAAGGCATCTACAAAAGCTTTATTATTTATAATGTCTATAGTGGCAGGAATGGTCAGATTCATGAGATAAGGACAACGATAGAAAGCATTCTCGCCGATTTCCGACACTGTGTACCACCAACCTTCTTCGTTGTTGTAAACTGACTCTGGTATGACCAAATCGCCACTGTAGGTGCCATACTCTCCTTTCTTATGGGTCACCCCAACAAGGCCATATCCTATGTCATAGTAATAGACGCCATCATACACAAACATCTTAATGGACAGATAGCCCTTGTCGCTTATGCCACCATCGATACGGGCATAGGTCATGTCCACTTTCGAAGGGTCGTAGGTTGTGCCTTCCATTCCTACTAACTTAACGCAATCGAGGAACATGTTTACAGACTCGGCAACTGATGACGTTTCCCATCCTGAACCGGCATATATCGTCTCGAGCTTTCCACAACCCCAAAACATCTCAACCATATCCGCCACATTGCTTGTGTTGAACGAACTCAAATCGAGATAGGTGAGCGAAGAACAATCTCTGAACATCTGGCGCATGAACATGACATTTGTTGTAATGAAGCTCTTGATTGAACTGTTGAATTCGTTCGTGAGGCTGCTGCAACCGCAGAACATGTGATTCATCGATTCAACTTTCGATGTATTGAACAGCGAAGACAGCTTGATGGCTTTCAGGTTCGAACAGTTTTGGAACATGCTTGTCATATTCGTCACCTCAGATGTACGGAAGTTACTCAGGTCCAAGGTTGAGTTCAAACTACTGCATCCTTCGAACATCGATCTCATACCCGTCACCTTATCTGTTATGAAATGCGTGATGTTCAGATTGGTCAGACTACTGCAATTGCGGAACATACAGTTCATGTCAGTCACATTCTTTGTGTCGAGACTGTTTACATAGAGGTTCTTCAAGCTTCTACAGTTTCCGAACATGTCGGACATATCTGTCACGTTTTCTGTGTTGATTCTTGACAGGTCAAGGCTCGTCAGAGTTTCGCATTCATAGAACATGCCTTTCATGTCAGTCACTTTATCCGTATTGAAGTTGCTCAGGTTTATTTCATCCAGACTTTCGCACAAAGAAAACATCCCTCTCATGGTTGTCACCATAGAAGTGTTCAAATAATTGATGCCATTGATGTGCTTCAGGTTCGTCATATTGTTAAACCAGAAATAGGTGCTGGTGGGCCTGGCATCGGCAAACGATTCATCAAATATGACATACTGTACTTGTGATACTTTGCCGTGCCATGCAGGCTCTTCATTTCCCGTATTCAAATCAAACACCTCGCCTTCACGGGAACGCCATTGGTCATCGTAGTGGAAATACATGAAGCCATCCAGCAACTCTGCGTAGGCTTGCACAGGTGTATCACTAGTGGCAATTACAGGGCGGACACTACACCCATCACAGCGCTTACGTATAGCGCTGTCGAATATATTTTCATAAAAATATATTGTAGGCGCCTCCGTTTCTTTTAGGTATTGGGATGTGCGTGCCCAATAGTCTCCACGTATTCCGACGCGTGCATAATAATCAAATTCATCACCTACCATTACCCCAGAAGCCGGCAAGAAAATACTCTGTCCATTAATCTTGCTTTTAATTAATCTTCCATTCACCCCATTCAGCGTCGTCCAAGTTGATGTGGTGTAATCTTCATTTCTGAGTTCTTGCATCTGGGCCAAGCTCGGCATGCACCAACTAGTTCCGCCCCAATTAACGCTTGCAGCATCATCTTCTGGCAAAAGTTCATGCTGGCCATCAATATTATTGTATTTGGATATGGTGCTTCCCGTACCATCATACCACTTGTAAGTGTCCCAATTGTAGCAGTCCTTCGGTTCTGTCTCACCCCAAGCAAAGTGGTCGCCATACTCTTCGGGGCTGTTTGCTCCCACATTGCAGGTTGCCCACAATGTACCGCTTGGCAGACCGAGGTCGACAAACTCGTGTCCATTCACTTCCCATGCCTTTGCGCTTGATGCTATCGTCATCAACGCGAACAAAATAAGGTAAAGCTTCTTCATAATTGTAGAGGTTTAGTTGTCAAACATACACAAAATCTGCTGCAAATATACATAAAAATAAAGAAGAACAAAAGATTTCGCAGTTATTTTTTTACATAATGATTGTTTCAGACGCGGGCAGGACTGTCGACAAACTTCCCACGTTAACTCTGCTAACATAACACGTTATGTTTGCAAATTAGGCACGCTTAGTTTGGCAATTAGGCGTGTCGTGTTTGGCAATTAGGCGCAATGTGTTTTGACTTTTTACGAAATAATTTGGTTATTTAATCGTTTCTTCGTACTTTTGCAACAATATTATGGATTTCTACGACTTAGACCTCAACGATTATGTCCTCGATGCGCTCGACGACATGAACTTCACAGATACGACTCCCATTCAGGAGCATGCCATCCCTCCTATCCTGGAAGGTCGTGATGTGATGGGTGTTGCCCAGACCGGGACGGGCAAGACTGCAGCTTATCTTCTTCCGGTTCTCAGCCTCCTGGCGGATGGCGGCTTCCCGAAGGATGCCATCAATTGTGTCATCATGTCCCCTACTCGCGAACTTGCTCAGCAGATCGACAGCGCGATGCAAGGCTTTGCCTATTATCTGGACGACGTCAGCAGCGTGGCTGTTTATGGTGGCAACGATGGCGTTCGCTATGAACAAGAGAAGCGGGCTATGCAGAGTGGAGCCGATGTGGTGATTGCCACGCCCGGTCGTCTCATCAGTCATCTGAGTTTGGGCAACATCGACCTCAGCCGCGTCTCGTTCTTCATCCTCGATGAGGCAGACCGCATGCTCGACATGGGCTTCTGCGATGACATCCTCTTGATAGCAAAAGCGTTGCCTAAAGAGCATCAGACCATCATGTTCAGCGCCACGATGCCTGGAGACATACTGAGCTTGGCACACAGCATCTTACGCAATCCTGTTGAAGTGAAGCTTGCGGTAAGCAAGCCCGCCGACAACATCCGCCAAAGCGCTTACCTTTGCTATGAGCCGCAGAAGCTTCAGATAGTGAAACACATGTTCGAGCAAGAGGCGCCCCACAGAGTCATTATCTTTGTCGGTTCAAAGAAGAAGACAAAGGAATTGGCCATCAGCATCATCCGAGCCGGCTACAACGCAAGAGCCATGCACAGCGACTTGAGCCAAGCAGAAAGGGACGATGTGATGTTCGGGTTCCGCAGCGGAAAGATTGACATCCTTGTGGCAACAGACATTGTGGCCCGAGGCATAGACATCGACGACATCGCCCTCGTCATCAACTTCGATGTGCCTCGCGACGAAGAAGACTACGTGCATCGCATCGGCAGAACAGCAAGAGCAGGCAAGGGAGGTCGGGCTGTTACCTTTGTCAACGACAAGGATATGCTCTTCTTCCGACAGATAGAGCGCTTCCTGGGAAAGGAAATCTTCAAGGAGGCTGTGCCTGAAGCGTTCGGCGAAACGCCTGCCTACCACTCAAAGCCCAAGCAAAAGAGAAACTTCAGACACCATTATAATAAAAAGAAAGGTAAGAATGGCACGAAACCTAACAGGTGAGCAATATGCCGCAAGCAAATACATAAAGCTCGAAGTGACAGAGCCGATGCCGCTTATGGAGTTCCTGATGAAGGAGATGAGCGGCATCAGTCGCAACAGAGTCAAGGACTTGTTGCAGGGTCACGCCATCATGGTGGACAGGAAACTCGTCACCAGGCACGACTTCATGCTTTCCTCCGGACAGACCGTCCTTGTGAGCCGCCACAAGCGCAGCACAGAGCTCCAGAGCAAATACGTCAAGATCATATACGAGGACAAAGACCTCATCGTCATCGAGAAGTCGGAAGGCATCCTCAGCATGGCGTCCGCCCCTGGTCAGTACTGCGTGAAGACCATCCTCGACGAGTACTTCAAGAAGCGACACTTCAAGTGTACGGCTCATGTGGTGCATCGTCTTGACAGAGACACAAGTGGCCTGATGATTTATGCAAAGAGCATTGAGATGCAGAAGTTGTTCGAGGAAGATTGGCACAACATCGTATATGACCGCCGATATGTGGCTGTGCTTTGCGGAGAGATGGAGCAGGAAGGCGGCACAGTTCACTCGTGGCTCAAGGACAACAAGGCTTACATCACCTATAGCAGCCCGACGGACAACGGCGGGAAGGAAGCCATCACCCACTACAGACGCATTGCAACGAACGGGCGTTTCACGCTTGCCGAGATGCGACTCGAGACAGGACGCAAGAACCAGATACGCGTCCACATGAAGGACTTGGGCTATCCCGTTGCCGGCGACGACAAATACGGGAGCGGACTCAATCCGCTTCACCGGCTTGCACTTCATGCCTTCCGCCTCTACTTCTATCATCCCAGGACGGGCGAACCCATGAAGTTCGAGACGCCCCACCCCACTTCCTTCACAAGAATGTTCAACAACGCATAACCTGTAATCAATAACAACCTATAACCATTATTTATTATGAAAGCTCTTAAATCTTTTGCAGCCATAGTTGCTGCAAGCCTGACTCTTGCTTCATGTGGCCTCGGCACTACAGGCCAGACCAATCAGACAACTACAGATGCCACAACTGCCGCTCTTGGCGGACTGCTCGGCAATGGTTCGCTTCAACAGACAGGCACAGGCATTCTCGGCACTATTCTTGGCAGTCTTCTTGGTGGGGCAACCAATCAGCAGACCATCCAAGGCACTTGGACCTACTATGGCCCGAAGCTTGTCTTCGAGAGCGAGAACATCCTCTCTCAGCTTGGCGGACAGGTATTAAGCAACAACCTTGAGCAGAAGCTCGGCACATATCTCGAGAAGATGGGCTTCAAGGCCGGTAAGTCAAAACTTACTCTCGGCAGCGACGGCAACTGCTCTCTGGCTCTTGGCAGCAAGTCTCTGCCTGGCACTTACGCCTATGACGCCAGCACGAACAAGATGACCTTGAATGGCGTGTTTGGTGTGGGGCAGATGACATGCACCGTATCCGTGCAGAACGGTCAGCTCTACATGCTCTTCGATGCAGACAAACTGCTGAGCATCGCCACCAATCTCGGCTCCAAAGGTTCCAGTTCTATCGGTTCCTTGCTAAGCAGCTACTCGGGCTTAAAGCTCGGCTGGGCAATGACAAAGTAACCCTGAGGGGGGATTTCTGCCCGCACAGGGGCCTTCCAAACGCCGGCTGCGGCGATGGCAAACGCCGCACGTGGAAATGGCAAACGCCGCAGGCGGCGTTTTCACTCCCCCACTCCGCCTATGCGGAGAGGCCCTTTTGACAACTCGGCCTTGCAGTCTGAGCCGGTCAATCAGGCACGACACGTTGCAAAACCCCGCAGGCGGCGTTCATTGATTTGTCATGATGCAGCAATTGATTTATCATGATGCAGCAATTGATTGTTCATGACCAATCAATGAACATGGCATGGGATGTGGTATCACCCAACACGGGAAAGTGACTCACTTTGCATTGGGCGATTGAGATTTTTCCACATATAATAGCAGCCTTCTCCACATTTTTTTGTAACTTTACAGCCGAAAACTAAATGATTACGACTATGAAATACCTTGAATCTTCCCTTTTCAGTCTTTTATTCACCTCCGTCCTGTTGCTTGTCGCAGCAGATGCAAGCGCTGCCGACTGGCTTTTCCGCAATGGCAGGAGCGACTATCAGATTGTCATCTCTCCCGACGCTTCCGCCTCTGAACAGACGGCAGCAAAAGAGCTGCAGCAATACATCGAGCAGATGGGCGGTGCGAAGCTGCCAATCACCCACGACCTGCAGACCTCCCAACGAAGCATCTTTGTGGGTTATAACCCGCGAGTGGCCGATATGACTGGCGCAAGAAAGCCGAGGAAGGACGACGAGAGCTTCACCTACAAGACCGTCGGACACAACCTGCTCATCTGGGGCGGCTCCGGAAGAGGCACGATGTACGGCGTCTTCACTTTCCTGGAAAAGGAATTCGGCATACATTGGCTCACCCCGAGCAGCACGATAGTTCCGAAGTATCAGGAATGGAAGATGCCTCGGCTGAACCATTCCGAAACGCCCTTTGTCAAGTATCGCTACAGCAACTACTTCGTGGCAAGGAATGTGCCGCAATGGAGTGCCCACACCCGTGAAAACATGAAATGGAACCCCGCCACACCAGACGAGTACGGAGGCATGGATGCCTACTACGGCGCCCACACGATGGAGTGGCTCGTGCCCGTCAAAGAGTTCTTTGCCACACATCCCGAGTATTTCTGCCTTCGCGACGGCAAGCGCTACAGCGGCTACGGACAGCTCTGCCTCTCGAACCCCGAAGTGCTGCAGATATGCAAGACCAGAATGGCTCAGCGCATGCGCGAACACCCGGAATACCGCATCTACAGCCTTTCACAGAACGACAACTTCCTATTCTGCCAATGCGACAAGTGCAAAGCCATCGAGGACCAGTATGGCGGACATGCAGGACTGATAGTCTGGTTCGTCAACCAAGTGGCAGACGCCGTGAAGGACGAATTCCCCGACAAGTTCATAGGCACCTTCGCCTATCAGTACTCGCGTCAGCCGCCCACAGGCATCAAGCCTCGCGAGAATGTCGTCATAAGGCTTTGCAGCATAGAGTGCTGCTTCGCTCATCCGCTGGATGCAGGTTGTCCGCAGAACGAAGCCTTCATGCGCGACCTGAAAGGCTGGTCCGAAATCGCCCCGCATCTCTTCATCTGGGACTACATCGTGGATTATGCCCAATACATCGCGCCATGGCCCAACTTCCAAGTGCTTGGACCTAACATCAAGGTCTTCGGCAACAACAAAGCCATCGGCATCTTCGAAGAAGCACAATACCAGTCGGCAGGAGCAGAGTTCGACGAGATGAAGGCCTGGACGGTAAATCAGCTGCTGTGGAATCCTGAACAGGATGTCGATTCGTTGGTGAACATCTTCATCAAAGGCTTCTATGGAAAAGCAGCGCCCGGCATTAAGGAATACTACAACCTATGCCAAAGCCTCGTGAAGCCCGACATACACTACGGCATCTACATCCGCGAGAACCACGAGATATATAGTGATGACTTCATCCGGAAAGCCTTCGAAATCCTCCAGAAAGCAAAAGAAGCAGCAGAGACCGACAACATCCGGGAACAGGTGGACCGCGTCATGATGCAGCCTCTCTACCTGCATTGCATGCGCCACAAAGCCGAATCGCTGACCGACGGGACATGGAACGAGCTGAAGGGACTGATGCAGAAATATGGAGCATTGCATCGCGAAGGCCGCTACCAGGCAGACTTCTTCCGCCAATTCGAAGAAGAAGCAAGGAAGTAAAGACCACCCATCATAAAAAAAAGAATGAGCCCGCTCATACCATTTGGAAGCATGAACGGGCTCATTCTATTAAGCCTCAATCCTAATACCTAATACTCGTCCTCGTTGAAGACTTTGTTTTTCGACGATTATGTACTGATTTTCAATCGCTTGCTCAACTCTTAACTATTTTTAACCCAACAAACTGCACTATCAGAGGCGATGTAAGGCGATTGCAATGCAATTCAGACAAACATATTATGACCTCTTTCTCTTTCAAGTGTCCTTATTGAAAAATCTCAATACAAGAGTCAGAACGCCCGCCACCTGCACCAGTTTTATCCCATCGATAGGCTATCTGTTGCAAATTTTGCAAGCATTCATGCAATCATCAATTATCTCAACAAAGCCTTGGCTTCATCCAAGGCTTTTGCAATATCATCAAGAGGAAATTTCCCTCCCCACATACGAAAGACATACTCAGGAGTGACACACGCCGGCTCCATAGAACAAGAGCGAGCCTCAGACTCAAGAAAATCCTTAAGTCGGCTAATAAGACTATACTCAAGAATATCTTCAGGGCCCAATGGCTCATAAGCACCATCTTTGACTTCCAAGATAACAGTACCCGACTCCAAGGATCGAACCGTATGCCACTGACCAATAGGGATATTCACAGCTACGACAGGTCCATTAGGTGAAAGTTCTATCGTTTCAGTGCATATCCGCTCCAATTCGTCATAGAACTCCTCCACCAATCGTCCCCGCAGACATACGACCGTCTCTGACGAATTCCGATGCCTATGAATAGGCAACGGACTCTCAGGCTCAATTGCATTCAGCATCCGTTGGCTCTTATCTTCTGCCGAGTTGCGCAGATCCATATTCATCCTCAACCGAGGCGAGGCTTTCGCTTGCTCAGTCAGATTATCCAATAAGACTTGTGTGATATTCATAAAATTATCGCTTATTTCTGCCAAATCTCGGCCAAAAGAGATACGAGCAAAACATACATATTCCTTTTACTATTTTCTTGGTCTTGCTCATGTGTAGATTATTGGTAATAGAAGACCCCCAAATCATTGATTAATACTTCCTCATCGCCACCTCAAACGCTTCGGCATAGTTCACGCCCCACTGGCTACCACGCATGGCGGCTAAGCCAGTGATATATTCAGCAGAGCGGGGATGAGGATACGGACGCATCACCCCCCGGTACATAGACAATGCTTTGATCTTGACATTAACACCATCCTTTCCCACTTCCACGTAGCAGTTCGGCGTAAACTTCTGCATGGCACTGTTCACCGCCCATTCCGTACAGCTCGGTACCTCCATGTACCAGAACTCTTTCACGGGCTTCACCTCTGGTCTTCGCTGGAAAAGACGTATCGCCTCTTGACATGCCATCGATGTCTGCAGGTGATCGTTATTTGTATCTGCAGGGTGGTGTGTAATGATGATATCAGGTTCACTCTCCTTGATGGCAGATTCAATGTGCTGCACTAGTTGCAGATGCGGCACCGTGTTCATCTCTATATTGGGGAACATACCATCATATCGTTTCCCTACGCCAATATGGTTCAGTGCCTCTTCCATCTGCACAATGTCCTCATCACTGATGAAGTCAAACATCGTTTGAGGCATGGGCTTGAAGTACATGACTTCCGGGCTATGTATCAGGCTTCCGCCCTCCAACAGTTGAATAATCTGACGCAATGACCCACCGGTCACTTCCACCAGCAGGGCTTGGTATCGGATCTCAGGGATATGAGAGATACTGATTACACGCCCGCCGCTGGTCTTCACAAGGTCAACCACATCGCTTTGGGCTTTGTTCCTTTTCTGTTCAGAATTCCTATACCACAGTTCTATCTGGAATTTCAGATTGCGGTCAGGCTGCAACTCGTGGCTACTAATCCAGTCTTCCACACTATTGCTTCCGTCAAGTCTGTCAGTATAATTCCAAGTACGGATAGTACGCAACTGTTCAAACACCGACTTGAATCCGGCATAACCCGGATCAAAATCAGTAGCGGGATTGTCGGAATATCTGGCATACAGATTCACCAACATCTCCAACGCCTCTTTGTTGGTGGAAACCAGATAGAGTCTTGAAGAGAGTTTCCTGTTGGTACGTTCCCCTTTCTTGTTCTCAAAATAGAATTCTTCGTCCGGTGCAGCGTCAAAATCCTCTTCCATCAACCATTCCAGGCCGGGCACGCGTTGTACGGCGGTTCGGAAATCATCCACACGGCCTACGGTTTCCAACACAAGCACACTCTCTGGCTCAACACCTTCTGCTCCAGACTGAATCTGAATATCCATCTTGCGGATAACCTCTTGCAGTTCTTCCAGCCGGGGAGCCATGCGCTGATAATTCTCCTTAGCCTCGGGCTTATGAGGCTCTGAAGTTCCTCGCTTTCGTTTTGTCCTGTCAGCCGGAGCCGGCTTCGGGAACATCAATATGGGGAAATCTGTTGTCTTCATCTGTTCTAGAATAATTAATTGATAATCAATGATAATTCGTGTTCAAATGAAAACCTGTCAGTTATCCGCCTTGCTGATAATATCCTCCTTATCCTCCTTATAGGTAATCGCATCCCAGTTCCTCAATGCAGCCTTCACAATAGTCTGCATATCTCTATTGGGCAACTCCATTACATAACTACGGAGCACCTGCATACAGAACTCCTCTACCTCCGCATAACTGCATCCCGCAATCTTACGGGCTATAGTCTCCATAGAGGTCTCAAATCCAATCTTATGTTCGCGCTGGAAACGCTCCAGGAATGCCGTGATTCCTGCCCTTGTGGGCGGAGGCAACGTCATTCGCATCTGGAACCTACGCCATACGGCTCTGTCCAAAAGCTCCGGATGGTTGGTGGCACCTATGATGGTTACATAGCTGGGCAACTGATCCATCTGCAGCAGCAATGAACTCACCACGCGCTTGATTTCGCCAGTCTCGTGCAAATCTCCACGCTCCTTTCCTATGGTCTCAAACTCATCAAAGAACAGCACGCACTTGCGGGTGCTTACAAAGTCTATGAGCTTCTTCAATCGCATAGCCGTCTCACCCAGATAAGCGCCCACTATGGCGTCATAATTCACCACATAGAACGGCTCCATCAAAGCTTCTGCAATTGCCTCAGCCAAACTGGTCTTTCCATTTCCTGGAGGGCCAATCAGCAGGATTCGGTTTCTGGGCTCCACGCCGTAACTTCTCAGTAGGTCTGCGCGGAATTGTTCCTGTATCAGTTGATTGATATTATACGTAACCTCTTGAGGCAGTATCAGGCTGGCCAGTGTTCGTACGGGTTCCTTCTCTTGTATGAAGTTCTCTGCCCGCGTCTCGCTCACCACCATAGGAGCCTGGCCGCCACCTTTCTGGGGTTGCGGCTGTTCTACTGGCGCCTTCATCAGTTCGTTTTGCAGTCGGTCTGCCAGTATGGTGTGCTGCTTGTCGCGTTCTTCCGCAATGATGGCTTCCGCAACTTTCTTCACCATCGGGCGGTTGCCTGCAGCAGCATATTTTACCAGATCTACTAATAAGTCTGCTCTTGCCATAGCCCTATTTCGTTTTGTTCAACAGGTCTCTTATGTCAACATCCAGCCACTGGGCTATCTCGTACAGCATCTCCACACTCGGTTGACTGGCGTTGGTACACCAGCGGCTCACCGTGGCCGCATTGCGGTTCAGACGGTCAGCCAACCAAAGGTTGCTCCGGCCTTTTTCCGTCAGTACGGTCTTGATTCTATTCAGCTGTCTTACCGCCATAAGCTACCGTATATTCTTTATATCAACCCTAACACGGTTCATTTCCGCCGAGGCACAGTGTTCCAAACTGGGCATCAGCACCTCATACTGGAAATCATGCGTCCTGTTGCACAACGTCCTACCTACACGCAGCACCAGGTCAAACACGCAATGCCCTTGCATAAACAGGTAAGCCGTCTCTGCAGTCAATTCCTCCTTTGCAGCTGCCAGTTTCATCTTCTCGCAGGCATCAACCGTAGGATGCACCTGACCGCTGCTCCACGTACTCACCTTGCCCGCAATCTCATTCAGCAGGGCTTCACCATTATTGTCCAGCGCTCCTGTTCTGTTCACTTGCGCACTCAGCACCACGCCGCACAGCTCCGTCAGGCTCCACGCCTTCTTTTTTGCAGCCTTGGTTGCCAGCATCTCTATCAGGACGGGGTACAGAATACCGCTCAGTTTCTTCAGAAACACGCTGAAGTCAAAACTGCACACCGACAGGGCTTCCCACCCTGGCTGCAAACTCTCGCTCCAGCAATGGTGGTTCTCAAACGAATAGGTGTATGTCTGGTAGATATGCTTGTCTACCGTCAACACGCCAGGCCTTGTAAACCTGTCAAAATCACTGTCCACACATATCACATAATGTCGGTTCAGGTAGGGAATATAGCGCATACACACCGTCTTTCCCCTCTGGCGGGCATCCGTTCCGTTTCCGCTGTCGCTGGGCAGGAACTTCACCTTCAAGTCCGGTCTGGCTTGGCCAAAGGCGTGTTGCCAGAAGGGAATGTCCTCTTCCGACTCCACCCTGGCCACCATACTCACTCTGTACAGCAGACGGGTAGCCGCCAGATTACGGGCCACCGGGGCCAGCCGCTTGCTTTCTTGTTCGCTACTTGCCATTGGTATACAGGTCTTCTATGTAAGTGATATTGTTTTCCCAGCCGCTGGCAAAGATACTTGGCGAATGTGTGGTCACTATCAACTGGCAATTGTGGTTCAGCTTCCGCAAGCTCTTAATCAGCTTCTCCTGCCACTCAATGTGTAGCGACACTTCCGGCTCGTCCATCAAGAGCACGGCAGGCTTCTCGTCCATCAGGAACACGGTCAGCAGAATCAGCAGCAGCTGTTTCTCACCGGCCGACAGCAGGTCCAGCGTCACCGTCTTACCGTCTTGTCCCTCTTTGAACACCAATACGTTCTTCTCGCGCTCTATATCTATATGCTTGTCCGAGTCCTTGAAGTAGTCGTTTATCACACCGAACAGCTTCTTTATACGTGACTCAATTCTACCTTTCTCTTCCGGATAGTTCAGCGCCCTCATACGGTAGTTAAAGAACGAGTCCTGCTTCTCGTTTTGCAGCACCACGTTCATCAGGCGCTCGTACAGCAGTGAGTTACCCTTCTTCTTGGCCTGTCCGGGCACGTCCGACGATTGAATGTAATACACAGGGCATTCCAGATGGGTACCCCAGATGCGGTCTTCACCGTATTTCTTAAAGAAAGAAGCGGGCAACTTCTGGTTATAGTAGTTGTTCATGGCATCCAGCAGAGTGGTCTTACCCTTGCCGTTAATGCCCACAAGTACGTTAACGTCCTCATGCAGGTTGTGCCAAACCAGGTCATACCGGTCCCACATCATGCGGTATTCAAAATCTTGAATGTAATACATATCTTTCCTTTTTATGTTCCAATTGACGTTATTTGCAATTTATATTGCATTTTATCTAAATTCGCTGCAAAATTACACTTTTTCTATGACATGACAAAAGAATAATTATAAAATCATAAAATTCAGTAACCTTTTCTTAAATTTTGGCACAAAAAAGGGCCAATTCCACTCAGGAATCAGCCCTTAAAACATTTTTTGCTATAAAATTTTCACCGCTTCGTAAAGAGACACGCTATCACGCGGCACATTACTCCGCTCCCCACGCAGGCCGTGCAGCCTTGCAGGCAGCACCGCCTGCCTAAGCCACCCGCACGAGGTCTCACCCTCCATCTCACTTCACATAATACCCACCCGTCTTATCCGAGTTCCTATGCTCTATCAATGTTTGATTTTGCCAAGCTCTCTCCCTGCATCTGTCAGAATATACTTTTGCAACTTACTATTAGGAGCATCCGGAATTGTCATTTCTATATATTTGCCCAAAATCGGGTCTATATACTTCTTCTTCATTTTATAACGGTCGCCTAAGCCCAGATGCTCAGCAATCTCTGACAAAGAACGAGCCTCCTGACAGAAATCTCCTATCCTTTCAAGTACACGATAATCCACGCCTAACTCCTTGCCGACTCCTTGCTATTTGGCAGGGACTCTGGATCACTCTGGACCGTTCCAGGCACAAATGGCTTGCAGCCATTAGAGCCTTCCACTCCGCGCAGAGACAGGCCCCTTTTCAGTCGCCCGCCTCTCTTTCCCTCCCGCTCTTGTGTGAAGGCCTTGAGCAAGTCTGTGGGCGGCTGTACAGGCCACAGTCTTGCTGTGGGGAGCGGAAGCCGGATGGGCGCGCCAGCGGCCATTGGGCTGAAGTAGCGAACTCTAAGCACCTTTATACCAGATGCTACTTCCGGGGCTCTCTGAAAGAATAAAAATGAAACAACTACGCGCAGATTAAGACATCAGGATAACGAATCTCTCTTAACTTGAAGCCGTAAGAGAAGTTAGATTCATTGTCTGGAGAATACACCTCATCTGTCATCAAGGTCATCTCCATCATACTTCTCTCTACACTGTCCATTTCTTCACTCTCTGGGAAAGTTTCTTTCCATGAAAAAACAGCATAACGAAGAAGTTTATTACTAATATGCTCTCCAATGATGGGATTCGCGAATAATAGCACTAATGTGTTGTGCAACTGACGCCGAGCTTTTTGACGTTTGTCTTTTACATAATCGGTTGTTGAGCATGTCATCTCAACCAAAGTAGAAGATTTATCACCTTCAATCATATAGTCACATATCTCTCCTACCTCTTCCGCATCACTAACGAAACTAAAGACCTGGTTAATGTTCAAAGTGTATACAGGTTGTTCACTATGAACTTTCAGTTGCTCTCTGGCTGCAGGATCAACGTCACACACATATTTACAGCCCTGACAAGCAATCGAATCCAAAAGTGAAAAATCCCCACTCACTGTACGCTCATCCAGCATCAAGACTTTATTCTCTACCTTGCGGAATGTCCTGTAGAAATGAGCTTCAAACAACTCCTTCAACATACCAGCTACTTCTTCTTAATCTCACGATACTCTTGGTGCATATAACGCATCGCTTCAACCAAATCCTCAGCGTTCACACTCTTTTCTCCAGTTTTTGCGTTCACCTGCATAATATCAATCAGTCTTCCGTCATTCGTGCTAAACACGCCCAACTCATCAGGATTAATATTGACTCTATCATTAAGGCCTCGATTGTAACGTTCAATCAAAACATTCAGGTAGTTCAGAATAAACGGACTATGTGTGGTAATCGTGCACTTATGCTGCTTATCAACAGAGCAAAGATATACAATCGCTTCAAGCAAGTCAATTTGAGTGAAGGGATAGAGATTCTGCTCGGGCTCTTCCACAATATAAGAAGTACGAACAGGCACAGTCAAACGGTCAGACTCCTTCTGATATAAATTGAGTAATCTACGTGCCTCTGGATCCACACGATGAATCCTGTCGTTAACTTCTGCGATTAAACGCCTACGATCATCAGGATTAAAACCAGGATATAACGTACTTAACACATACTTGTCAATCACACGCGCTTGAATCATCCTTATTTTGGCATCAGAATCAAAAGACGTTTTGTTCGCGAATGTTTCAAAGTACTGACTCGAATAATACTGCAGCATGATTTGCAGCGGGACAACCGATTGCAAACCACTGGATGCACTGCTTAATGGAATCTGGTATGTTTTCCCATTAATATGTTCGATGCGGTCTTTATACTTTTGTTCATTGGGATCATAAAAATACCTAACTCCCAAATTGAGAATGTCGGTTTTATTGTCCTTTCCGTAAAACTCACGGGCATTGAACCAATCGAAGAGAAAACTTCTAAGATTTGTTTGACCGAATTCAAACCCTTGAAGCTCAGGAAGCGTGACAGAGTTTCGCTCTGAAGGGATATAGCATATCTTCTCTCTATGATATTGCTCTTGGTTTTTGAGTTTCACGTCAAAAATATCTCCTTTTAAGTAGATTCTGATGACTTCCGTTTCGTAAAGAATCTCAGCATTCTCATCAAAATAATCCTTCATCTTGTGGAATTCCTCCATTAAGGCACGGAATGCACCCACATTAGCAACAGCGTGTTCATCCATCGTTGTTGCCACCTCTTTCTCCACCCAGCTACAGGTACTCAATATCTTTGCAATGGTACTTTTACCACTGCTTTGAGGTCCAATAATGAAATTAAAACGTTTAAGTTCAATCTCTGCTTCCTTAATAGGACCAATATTGCGTATGATAAGATGCCTCATACTAATCATATTATCTCATTCTACAAATATAACGATTCTCAGGAAGATTATCCGCAATCGCTAAGTTTATTTCAATTATTCTTAATAACCTTTTCTTCAAAGAGGACGTCAGTCTTGCTCCAAATATCGTTCCGTGCGGAGGCCTTGAGCAAGTCTGTGGGCGGCTCTGCCGGCCACTGTCTTGCTGTGCAGAGTGGAAGCCGGATGGACGCGCCAGCGGCCATTGGGCTGAAGCGGGGATTCCCCTCTCATCTCTCTCCCCTCACCCATACTCTACCCATACTCACCAAGTAAGCCTGGAGCGAGCCTAGAGTATGGCTAGAAGCAGCTTAGAGTATGCTTAGAGCGAGCCTGGAGTATGGCTAAAGGTTATCTGCGGCCTTTTTGTGGAATGGTATTATTACCTATTCTGGCATTGCCTTCATCCAGCCCCAAAGCCGCCTTGATCTTAGCATTGGACACCACATAGTTTTCAGTCAACTTCTGCATTCGTAAACTGTTCAGGGGCAGGTGGAGCCAGTCGCCCACTCGCGAAGCAAAGAGCATCAGCCCCTCCGGCAACCGCCAGATCTGCGCCTTCCTGCCCAAGGCACCGCATATCCCCTCCATCAGTTCGCTGGTGAATATCCCCCCTATGATGGATGCCGCTGGGAGCATCCTTGGTCAGCAAGCCCTTGATCACCTCCCGCAGGTTTCAGATGCTCGTAAACGAACGTCTGTTCTCGAAGGCACCAAACGGCCAAGTTACACCTCTACACCATACAGCAAGTTCAGATTACCCTTTTTGCCAGGACCGTGAATCATACACGGACGCACGATATACACCTTCTTTCCATCCACCACAGCATCCTCATCCGTAAAGCTACGGAACGGATGCTTCAGAGCTTCCAGCAAGTTTAAGCCCATTCTCTCTATAAGCCGATTAAGCCGCGAGCGCAAAGCCGGATGCTCGCTTCAGGCCGATGCCGGGCTGCGGACGATGTCGAGATCTGCTCAAACTAAAGTTCCTTCTCCGCCTGCACGCGCTTCATTGTCTCGTCCAGCCGATCCTCATACGCCTGCTGCTCTGCCCGACACTTGCTGCCCCAACTGGGCGTAAGAAAAAGGTAACGGAAGAACTCCAGTGTCTCAAGGGGATTCTACGGGCCGATAGAAGCCGGCAGCACAATCCCCTCCGCAAGCTTGATTTACTCCGCCCCTTCCTTCTCCGGCCAAATGGCATCGCAAAGGCCGATGAGGCCAGGGATCATCACCAGAGCGCCGAAGTACTGAATTACCTCAGCTTTAGGGAGAGTGCATCCTACCGCAAAGAACAGTAGCCCGAAAACGAGCGAAAGAATTATCCAAATAGCTTTCATACCTATAATCAATTATAATATTTAAAACCATTAGTCACTTATACTGATTAACCCTCTTATACTCTTTCATCAATGCCAACAACTCTTTAAACCTCCCCAGCCTTGGTTCCAGCAACTCTCCCGCATTCATCTTCTTTCTATTTGCCTTGAGCCAATTAAGTAAGTCATGCTCCTCTAAACGGTAACGCGATGGATTCCTATGGTTCTTCGCCAAAAATTCCATCACGTCATCATATTGTTTTATCCAGCGCTCTTCCTGAGTCATAACATAACAGCTAATCATCTACATTATTCCCGCTCCAGGCACAGTGTCGCTGTCGCGCCACAGAGCCTTCCACTCCCAACGCAGAGAGGCCGGTCGCAAAAGCGACCGCCCACTCTGCCTCACCTGCCCACAGGCATGCACATCTTCATGGCCGTCTCAATCTCCTCTAAAGCAACACTTCCTTCCCACATCCTATAAACATACACAGGAGTAACACACCCAAAATCCATAGAGCATAACCGTGCCTCATCCTCAATAAACTCCTGTAACCGAGCAAACAAACCAGCCTCCATAACATCAAAAAACAATTATTCGCCACGCACCACAGCATGTAAACCACTTCGCAGCACACCACCAAAGAAAAGAATAGAGTCCAGTGGGAAAATCCGAAAATGCCTGAGCATATCACGCAACCGTCCCCAGAATGAAACAAACTTCCGCCTCAAATAGTTCATCCCGCTAAAATCTCTCCGCTGATTATGTCCAAAGTTCCCAACTTCAAGCACGAAAGCATTTATCCTGGCTGCCTTCCGCGACCACTTAGCATCATCAGAATACAGCGGCATCGCCTCTGCAGGCATCCCCAGATACTCAACAGCATAAGCCGCAAAGGCCTTCCACTCACTCATAATGCCCATTGTATCCAGACGGAATTCCAAACCTGCAACATCAATAACATCCCTATACGTCCACAGCAACCGGCACCAGTCACAAATCTGCCGCAGCCCTATCCCCTCAAAGAAGAAATGATGCAATATATGAGTAAACACAAAAATCACGTCATTGTCCACGGCAGGCAATAACACAGTCACCCCGCCATTTTCCCATGACCGTACATTCCCATGATCAAACGTATCTTCCTGTACCGCATCTATCTGCTTATCCACCCGCTTTGACAACCTGCTGTGCAGTGTCCCGTGCAACTCCACCACCCAGCCGTCCGCTCTACCTTTGTCACTTGTTCCAAAGGTGTCAGGAATGGTCATTCCCACATGCTTAAAATGCGTGTACTCAGTCTCCACCTCCGTAGCCAGCGGCATCAGCAACTTTTTCGCCTTCTCATAGTCATCCGCATTCAGCAGCAAATCCACATCCCCACAAGCTCTCCAAAGCGGCTTTTTATAACACTGGGCAATCCCCTGCCCTTTCACCAGCAATGCATAAATACCAGCATCCCTCAAGCGCCCTATCAACTCAGCCACAAACACATTCATGGCCTTGTTTCGCTGCTCCAGCTGTAGCGTCTGCCCCACAATCTGCAGCACCTCCTCTTTCGGAAGCTTCACATCCATCACGTGCTCAAGTCCTGCAGCCACAAGCCCCACCACAGATTGCTCTTCCGCAATCCGGCAGATCTCCTTCAGATTGATGGCACCATACTTTGAGAGCCGTGCCTCTTTATTCCAAAGACCGGCTCTCAGTAGTTCAAAGAATGCCTGCTGGTTATTGTTAAGACTCTTCATCCAAGTATGTCAGCAGGGCTTTGGGGCTCATATGGTCCATCCTTCACTTCCAGGATCACAGACCCAGATTCTAACGCCTTCACCGTATGCCACTGTCCGCACGGCACATTCAGTGCCACCACCGGACCGCCCGGGCTCAGTTCAATTCTCTCCGTGCATGTCCTTTCCAGTTCATCATAGTACTCCCACACCAGCCGCCCTCTCAGGCAAACCACTGTTTCAGATGTCTTCTGATGCCTGTGTATGGGAACGACCGACCCCGGCTCTATAGCATTCAGCATTCGTTGACTCTGGTCTTCCGATGAATTCCTCAAATCCAAATTCATCCTCAACCTTGGCGAAGCCTTAGCCTCTGCCGTTAGCTTATCCAATACTGCCTGTGTTATCTTCATCTCTCTTCACTTTTCACTCGAGCGAAGCGAAGCCAAGTATTCCTCATGCAAATGATAATACTTCTTCATAAACACCACATACGCCCCTGCCAGCACCAATCCTGCCACCACAAGATAAATCCAGTGCGCCAGCACAGTATCAGGGCACAGATAGATAAATCCCAGCGATACCGCCAACTGCCCAATGGTGTAAATCATCGTGACAGTCACATGCCCCATCTTCAGCTCATTGCTCATCAGCTGGAAAGCATGCTTACGGTGTGCCTGCCCAAGGTTCTCATGCAGCATAATGCGGTGGAAAATGGTCATAGCACCATCCACACCATACCAAAGGAAGAACACAATATAGGTCACATCACCCGTAGCCAGCATTAGTTTGCCCAGAGCAAACAGGATGATAAAAGCTATGGCTATGCTACCCACATCACCGGCAAAACACTTTGCCTTACCTTTGGGGCGCATATTAAAATAGCTGAATACCAGAATACCAATAATGGCAACAATCAAGTAGGATTGCTCCATAAACGCCATATTGGTATTCAGTAGTAAGATAGGGATAAGCATTGCCAGCCCATAACCTGCCGTGATGCCATTGATACCATCCATAAAATTGATGATATTCGTTGCCCCCACACAGAAGAACAATGCAATCGGGATCACCCACCACATACTCCACTGCATCATGCCAAGGCTCCAGAACATCAGCAAGAATGCCACAATCTGGACTGCCATACGCAGTGAATCCGGCAACGAGTGGATATCATCCACAAAACTGATTCCTGCCACCATCAGCAGCCCAACCAGAAACGGAATATAGCCGGTAATATCATTCCCCTGCACCAACATCATCACAGCCCACGCAATAATGGAGAGCGTAAAAATCACACCTCCACCACGCAAAACAATACGCGAGTGCGATGACCGCTCGTTGGGTTTGTCAACTATGTTAAAATGGTCTGCTATCTTAAAATAGACCAGCTCAGCAACCAGCAATATGACTGCAATACTTATATATCCCCACATTATTTAAAGCTTTCTAAAGTAACCTTCAATCCCTGTCTTGCATCCACAGGCATCTTCTCCACACCAAGAGCCTTCTTAATTTTGGCGTTCGATGAGATATAGCTCTCCGTCAGTTTGCGCAACCGTTCCGGATTCAGCGGCAGATGCAACCAGCCACCCACCTTGGCCACACCATTCATCAAACCCTTGGGGAGTTTCCAGATATGGGCTTTCTTGCCAAGGCTCTTGCAGATTTCCTCAATCAGTTCGTTTGTGGAAAGCGCCTCGTCATCACCCATATTATAGATGCCAGAAGGTACATCCTTGGTCAGTACGCCATTCACGGCAAAGCAAATGTTCTCTATGCTCGTAAATGTCCTCCTGTTCTCAAATGCACCAAGAGGCCATGGAATACCTTTCTTTACTACATTGTACAGCAGATTCAGGTTGCCCCTATTTCCAGGGCCATGAATTATACAAGGACGGAAAATGTAAACATCCTTATTCTCAGGCAGGTGATGCAGGATGTAATCCTCAGCTGCAATTTTGGATTCTCCATAAGGCCCTACTGGTGAAGGAACAACATCTTCAGTCAGCACTCCATCCACCTTGTCAGTAGCGACTTTGGCCGTACTAAAGAACACAAATTTCTTGATGGAGTCATGAGCACAAAAATAATCAAAGATCTTGATGGTCAAGTCTCTGTTAACTTTGAAGTACACATCTGCCACCGTCTGGTTTTTGGTATCGTGCGCCTTACCTGCCAGATGGATGATGGCATCCACATCTGGTACCTTACCTGCATCCAGATCATCCCAAGAGTAGGTCTTGGCAACACCTTCCTTCTCAGGCGCAATGATGTCAAGACCATAAATCTCGTTCTGTGATGTCAGGTATCCAACCAGATTGGAGCCCACGAATCCGTGGACTCCAGTAATCAATATCTTCATAGATAATTAAATCTTGATTGCATCAAACGAACTCTGGATGTGTCCCTTGGAAGATGCACCAAATGTTACGCTCTGCAGATTCAAACTATTAATATAGTCAAATGACTCCTGAACAGAAATAGAACCGGATGCCAACACATTCATTGCCATCAACTGATACTTGCTGGGGTCATTCTCTGCAATAGCCTTCTCGTATGCTTCCTTGGAAGGATGCATATTGAATCCCGCAGCATTGATAGAAGAGCAAATCACGACCTCATCAATACCCCACTCTTCCAGCTTACTCTTCAAGTAAGGCATATTCAAGGTTATCAAACCAGGATTACACTTATACTTCTTGCGTACATATTCGCAATAGTGCTCAAACACATCCTTGATATTATAACCAAGCAGAAGGTCTGTTATAGGGTTCAGCAGGAAGAATGTGTTTACATTCAAGCCCCTGAAAATCTTGAACTCCACATCCAGAAGCATATCCATCATCTTCATAGCATCCTTAGTCAGAACAGCACTAGCTCCCTTACCAATCATACTTAGCACGCCACCGGCAGAGTTACCCTTAAACAACACCTCGCTAATGGCAGGGAAAATTCCCAACTCATTCACCATGTTGGCATACTTATGAGGATACGGCACAGAAGGATACCAAACCAAGTCTCCATACTGTGACTTATGGTCACGGAAATACTGGCATATCTCCTCTGCTCGGTCATTGCTGTTCAGCATCACAGCCTTCACTCCGCAGTCAAATGCATCGTCATAAACCTTCAGGATGTTGTGAATATCACTGAAGCGCTTCAACATTTCCTCTGCCTTCTCCTGAGAACGGTGATTGATTCCAAAAAACTGATTGTCACCAAAAACTATCTTATCAATCTTCTCCATGGCTGCATTATTTTTCGTTGTTCTCAAAAATGGTATGAATCAGTTCCTGGGTCTCAGCGGCCTCACGGAATGAACATCCCGTTGATTTCTTGTTGGCCAACACGGCATCTGCAAAAGCGTAAAGCTGGTTGGTAAAGCTGGTGCCACGAACATAGTAAGGACAAGGATCTGGCAGCATATTCATAGGTGTGGAAGTCCACCCCTCCGGCAGGTTAAACTGCTTGTTCTCCTCGCGAAGGAAAACCTTCAAACCATAGAGGTCTGCCTGAATTTTACCCTTTGTTCCGTGGAAGTCAAGCTTCAGCATGGGTTTGCGGTAAGTATAATCACTCCAGTTCACATGCATTGAACAAGAGGTCGTGTTATTGTACTGTGCATCCACAGAGCATACATCCTCAACACTGTCAGAGTAAACCTTATTCAAAAGAGAGCCATATACCTTAGTCTGTTTGCCAAGGAAGAAGTTCATCAAGTCAAACACATGGCTACCCATCTCGTAGGTGGCTCCGCCACCATTCTCGCGCTTTGCGCGCCATCCTTTGGCCGGTTTAGCGCTGCTGATGGTAGCACTCAGGAACTGAGCATTCACATGGCAAATGTCACCAATCAAACCAGCCTGAAGGTACTCCTTCACCTTGTTGAACACCACATCAAAACGGTACACATAACCCACTTGGTTTACCAGGCCCTTGCCTTCAAACAGGTCTGCCAGTTCAAGTGCCTGATCAGGAGATGTGGTGAACGGCTTCTCGCAGAAAACTGCAATTCCGTTCTCGCCAGCCAGCTTGCAAGCATCATAGTGGAGGATTGACGGAGTACAGATGATTACTGCATCCACAAGGCCACTGTTCAACAAGTCTTTGTAGTCCTCAAACATTTTCACTGTCGGCAGATACTTCTTAATCATGTTGAGCATGGTGCTCGACGTATCAGCTATGGCCGTCATCTCCACTGCCGGATGTGTGTTGATGATGCTGTAGTGGGTCAATCCCATACGGCCAAAACCGATGATTCCTACACGAACTTTATCCATTATTTAGTATTTTTCATTCAATTAGTACACATAATTACAATCACTCTCCTTTAATAACGGAGCATTAGCATCTTTTTCAGAAAGCATTGGCACATCCATCTCCAACCCCAAAGACTTCCAATCTACATTAATGTCAGGGTCATTCCAACGGATATTTCTATCACATTCCTTGCTATAAAGGTTATCACACTTATAGCAAAACTCCACATCATCCGTAAGGGTCAAGAATGCATGACCAAAGCCCTGAGGTAAATAAAACTGACGCTTGTTCTCCGCAGACAATTCCACTGCAGTCCACTGTCCGTATGTAGGTGACCCCTTGCGGATATCCACAGCAACATCCACAACCGCTCCACGAACAACACGCACAAGCTTGGCCTGTGCCATAGGATTCTGCTGGTAGTGA
>JAEEGI010002647.1_pt1 | contig 43551 bp, 37 predicted proteins | sample 8958751 | NCBI WGS metagenome assembly JAEEGI01 (sample SAMN16246545, study PRJNA631951) | gut metagenome | biome: gut microbiome; feature: rumen; material: KS-attached | host: Bos | place: Iran: Karaj | collected 2018-10 | reverse complement strand
AACGCTGAGCATAAAGCGTAGTCAGATAATCGTAGAGCTTATCACGGGGAATCAGAAAACCATCAAGTTCCCATTCTATGCGCATAAAGAACATTCCATCTACCTTATCGACATACTGGTCGAGATAGACAATGTTACCTTTGTTGTCGGTGATAAATTTAGTCACTTCAGAGATGATGCCCTGTTGGTCAGGACAGTGAAGCAGCAGAATTGCGGTTGTTTCCATCTAATATTTTGTACTTTTGAAATTTCAAGGCGCAAAGGTACAAAAAAATATGGTAAAACGTGTGAATATTTAAAGAAATTAAAGCTATGACCTTAATTTCTTAAGAAATTATGCATTTTTATTCATCTTTACTGTCTGCACTGCGTAAAATGATGCTTGTAGCGCCGATTGTAAAGAGGGTACCGTTATCAATGACACGTCGCTCCTTAGGGTTCAGTTCCACATTATCTACAAAGGTTCCCGTATTGCTGTTGTTGTCTTTCAAGGTATAGCGTAACCCACCGCGCTTGTCACGGCTGACAGTAATGGTACAGTGATTCAGATCGACACTGGGGTCAACGGTCTCAAAGGCTGTATTGGCAGGATTACCCTTCTGATGTCTGCCGATGACATTATCGCCCATACGGAGGGGAAGCACCTGTTTGTAGTGGAATACGTTTTCAATCACCACGATTGAGCCACAGCCTTCTTCATTAGCCTGCTCATCAGGATTCTCGTCTTTCTGACGCTCACGCAGTTTGCTGACACCCATGCGAATACCGAATTCCTTACCACAGTCGGGACATTTGAATACCAAAGACTGACCAGCCGAGTATTTCGTCTCATCGAAAGTGATATACTGTTCACATTTGGGGCAACGTACGCGCTTCATTTGTTTTAATTGAGCTTATATACCCAGGCGTCTTTCAATTCTTCGTCCTTATGGATATTCCTTAGTGCCTTATAGGCCTCTTCTTGTGTCTGGAAATTTCCGCAGATAACACGACGAATGACCTGAGTTTTATTGGTGGTACAGATTTCCGCACTGTCGAGTCCTTTTCCTTTTAGTCTTTCGATGAACATCTCGGCATTACGCTTGGATACCTGACTGGCAAGGACAATACAATAGCCTCTTTTTACGGAGTCTGTTTTGACTGTTTGTTCTGTCTTGATCTTCTCAAGCTGGGAAATCGTGTCAACTTTATTTGTCGGTTTTTGTATGTCTGCTTTGCTGATCTCGATCTTACTGGTGTTGGTATCTTTCGACATCATGCCAAAGAGCAGGCTGTTGTTGATGTTGCTGATGGTACGTGTCATCATCTCTGTCTTGCCTGTCGGCATGGCAGCAAAGAAGACTGCCAACAAGATAGCGGCAACAGCTACGGTGTTACGGATCCAAGAGAATTTGATACGAACCACATCTTCTTCGTCCTCATCCTCCACTTCTACAGCCTCGGAATCAGTCTCCAAATGGTTCATGCGGATAATCTGAGCAGCTTCCTCCTCAGTTTCGTCCTCAACAGCGACAGCCGCAGGTGTCGTAGCCATCTTAAGGGGTGTCATCTCAAAGGAACACAAGCCGTAAAGATTAGGAGTCAGGATGCCAGCCTCGCAGGGAGTAAATACATAATTACCGTTTTCATTGAACTCCAGTGTACCGATACTGTTGAGTTCATAGATGCCCTTTGTCTGCAGATGCATCTTCAGCTCATTCACCTCGTCTTCTATCCGTAGGATAGCCTCCGGATAACTGATGTCGTAAGCTTCAACATAAGACTGGGCGAGGAGAGAATCGTTGATTTTGAGTTGGGGGTTAAAACCGAGTGTACGCTGAGGTGGCAGGAAAACTCCTTCCTGATCGTCATAATGCGCATCAACATGATGCGCCATAAACCCTCCGAAATCGGGTACTATGACGCAATCGTTGCTGAGCAATAGAATCTCAATATGTCTTTCCAACTCTATCACGTGTGCAAAAGTACGACTTTTTTTTAGAATAAACAAATAAAGATACTTAAAAATTCATTTATATCTTTTTTTTGCATTATCTTTGCAGCAGAATTTAAGTTAATAATATCAGTTATGAATATTGCAATTGTAGGAACAGGCTATGTGGGCCTGGTGTCAGGTACTTGTTTTGCCGACACAGGTGTTAATGTGACATGTGTAGATGTGGATGCCAAGAAGATTGAGCGTCTGAATAACGGAGAGATCCCCATCTATGAGCCGGGACTTGATGAACTTGTGAAGAAGAACGTGGCAGCAGGTCGTCTGAAGTTTACAACTGATCTGGCTTCCGTACTCGATGATGTAGAAATCGTGTTCTCTGCAGTAGGAACGCCGCCAGATGAGGATGGTTCTGCAGATTTGAAATATGTGCTCCAGGTGGCTAAGACCATTGGTGAGAACCTGAAGAAATACGTGGTGGTTGTTACCAAGTCAACGGTGCCTGTGGGTACTGCAAAGAAAGTCCGTAAGGCCATTGAGGACGAGCTGAAGAAGCGTGGCGTAGATATAGAGTTCGACGTGGCTTCTAACCCGGAGTTCCTGAAAGAGGGTAATGCCATCAAAGATTTTATGTCACCAGACCGTGTGGTCGTTGGTGTGGAAAGCGAGCATGCTAAGAAGGTACTCACGAGACTTTATAAGCCTTTCATGGTCAACAACTTCCGTGTAATCTTTATGGATATTCCTTCAGCAGAGATGACGAAGTATGCCGCTAACTCGATGTTGGCCACCCGTATCTCGTTTATGAATGATATCGCCAATCTTTGCGAACGCGTAGGTGCTGATGTTAATATGGTACGCGCGGGCATCGGTTCAGATACGCGTATCGGCCGAAAGTTCCTTTATGCAGGCTGTGGTTATGGCGGCTCTTGCTTCCCCAAGGATGTGAAGGCGCTGATTAAGACTGCCGATCAGAATGGTTATTCCATGGAAGTGCTGAAGGCTGTGGAACGTGTGAATGAGAAGCAGAAGAGCGTGCTCTTCGAGAAACTCGTGAAGTCATACGGCAGCGTGGAGGCTCTGAAGGGCAAGACCATTGCCATGTGGGGTCTGTCGTTTAAGCCCGAGACCGACGATATGCGTGAATCTACCGCTCTCGTGATGATCGGTAAGCTGCTAGAAGCCGGCTGTAAAGTCCGCGCTTACGATCCGATTGCGATGGACGAATGTAAACGTCGTATCGGCGATCAGATCACTTACTGTCGTGACATGTATGATGCCGTGCTCGATGCTGATGCCCTGTTGCTCCTCACCGAGTGGAAGGAATTCCGTCTTCCTGGATGGGGTGTCATCAAGAAGGCAATGAAGCAGCCGCTTGTGATCGACGGAAGAAATATATTTGATACAGAAGAACTTGATGAGAACGGGTTCGAGTATCATTGCATTGGTAAATGAGGAGAATAACAACGATATTAATGTTTGCAGCCGTTCTGGTGGGATGTAACCGTCAGGGCTCTGTGCCAGCTGAAAGCAAGGAGGCCAAGAAGATGTTGCAAGGTGTCTGGATGGATTCGGAAGGTGGTGATGTGTCGTTCCGTGTGAAGGGCGACACCATCTTCTATTCCGACACCACGAGCATGCCTGCCTATTTCAAGATCATTGGCGACTCATTGGTCTTGGGCTCCGGCACTTCCTATGGTATCGTCAAACAGTCACCGAATGTGTTCTGGTTCACAAATCAGAATGGTGACATTGTGAAGTTGCAGAAGAGTGATGATCCCGTTGACGAACTGGAGTTCGTGCACGACCAGCCCCAAGTACTCACCTATACGCAGCAGGTGAAGAAAGATTCTGTTGTCACATATAACGGAGAACGTTATCATTGGTATATCGCGATCAATCCCACGAAATACAAGGTCGTGAATCATACATACAATGATGACGGCTTAGAGGTGGAGAATGTCTATTACGACAATATCATGCACATCAGTGTCTTCCACGGGGCACACCAGATATTCTCCAGCGACTTCAGGAAGCAGATGTATAGCAAACTGGTGCCGGCAGGTTTCTTGGATGAAGCGGTGCTCGGAGCCATGGACTTCAATCATATTGATGCCGATGGCCTGCATTTCGATGCCACACTCTGCATACCTGATGGAGCCAGCTGCTATATGGTTGATACGCAAATAGCCTTCACTGGCAAGCAGACCATGAAGCTGATGGAGTATTAAGCTTTCAGCCAGTCGTCAAGTAGCATCCTTGCTATCGACAGCTTTTCAGGAATCTCAGGGAGATTGTCACGACGGAACCATCCGCCTTTGGCAATCTCACTTTTTTGTAGGTGGATCTCGCCCGACACATAATCGGCATTGAAGCCCACCATCAGCCCGCAGGGGTAGGGCCAGGGCTGTGAGGCGAAGTAACGGATGTTCGTTATAGTGACACCCGTCTCCTCCAAGGCTTCACGGGCAACGGCTTCCTCAAGTGTCTCTCCTGTCTCGACAAACCCAGCTACCAGACCGAAGAAGTCACGTCTGAAGTTCTTGGCGCGTACCAGCAGCACCTCGTCACCTTTATGAATGAGCACGATGACGGCGGTGGCCAGTTGGGGCCAAATCTCCTTACCACACTGAGTACACTTCTTGGAAATATCGGTATCCATGCGCATCGGGGCACCACACACACCGCAATATTTGGTGTTTTGATCCCAGTAAAGCAGTTCCTGGCATTTGCCAGCCTTGAGATAGAGTGGGCGGGGAAGTTTGTAATAACTCTGACGCAGACCGATCATCTCAAAGCGGTCGCTGTCCGTGATGGGGTTATCGATACGATAGGTGACAACGGGAGAACCATCTGCCATCGGGGTGATGTCCATCTGATGCGTCCAGGGCTTTACTTCTGTCGGCGGCTCTTCCTGAAAGGGAATGGTATAACCGCCGTCAGCTGTCTTTTCGAGCAACAGGTCTTCTTTGCAGAAAACGAAATAATATGTCTTCGCCATTATTGATTTCCAAATAGTAATTGTCTGTCGCGCTCCAGAGCGGGCTTTACCCATGCTTCGGGCACAAACTTCCAGTTGTTGTTGGGCTTTGGATCCAGCGTGCCCATCTTGCGGATTTCCTCTGTCAGGAAATGACGCTGGTCACGATCAGTATGGAAGATCACACGTGATTCGAGAGAATCCTTGGGGATACCGGCACCTTGTGTCAGCAACTCACCACCACCATTGGCACGATAGCTGTTCATCGCCACTTTATACCACTTCTTCTCATCGAAGGGTTCACCGTTCGACATAAGGAGAATCTTAACCTTTTGACCATCGGGCTTCGTCAGGTCCACTTCGTAGTCGATACCGCAGGCGGAATCGAAGTTGAAGGTGTAGTATTGGAAGCCTGTGCGCTGCTGATCCTCTTTCGAATCCTCATTCAGTCGCAGGGCATGGTCGTCGGGTGATATCATCGTGTTGGTCCACATGTCATAGCTGTACTCCAAGTGCTTCCGTATTTCCTCACCTGTCATGCGGAGGGTGAAGAGCAGATTCTCAAAGCGGTAGAGCTTGAACATGTCGGCCATCGTCACATCACCGGCTTTGATGGTCGAGTTGAAGGCCAGCGGGGCTGTTAGCGAGATGTCGGCATCGGTGATCTGCAACTGCAGGTTATGAATCAGATCGGTAAAGGCCGAGTTGCCGAAGAAGCTGTCTCTGGTATAGATCGGCGACTTGAAACAACCGATTTTCTGACTAACATAAGTCTTCACGTCATCAATGTCCTTCTGAAAGTATGCCAGCATCTGCTCGTCGATGGTCTCGTCTTCCACGTTGACAATCTTGCCCTTGATGTCCTTATTAACCACCTTGCCGTCCTGAATGATCAATACGATATTGGCCTCTGCTACATTCTTGACCCAGCATGAAGGATCGATGATGAGCACCTGCTTGCCTTCCTTGTTGGTAATCCACTCGTTATGTACCTGATGGTCGTGGCCGAAGAAGATCACGTCGAAGCCGGGCACTTCTCGGGCAACGGCTGCCGTCGCATTCTCCTCATAGTCAGGGGTTATGATACCACCGTCCTTACCACTATGGAAAAGACCGAAGATCAGGTCGGGCTTCTCGTTCTCCTGGATGTATTTCACCCATTTACGGGCACAGCTGACCATCTCCTCAAACTCGATTCCTTTCCAAATCGACTTATTCAACCAGTTCGGAATGGCTGGAGTCAGCATACCGATCACACAGATCTTCACGCCGTCTTTCACATGTACGGAGTAGGGCTGCAAACCGGTATAGATACTCTGGGGATTAGCCTCGCCGTTCTTACATTCCTCCTTCACGATGTTGGCACCCAATAGCGGACAGCGCACCTCACGGATCCACTTGTCATATACCTTGTGACCAGGCTCTATGTCGTGATTTCCAACCGTCTCGGCATCATACTTCATGTAGTTGATTACCCGTGCGGCCAGGTTCTCATTTTCTGGCATCACATAGTTGCTCCAATATACACAAGGTTGGCCCTGCAGGATATCGCCGTTATCGATGAGCAGCAGGTTTTCGCCGCACTTCTCACGCTCGCGGTTGATATACGAGTTGGCACGGGTCAGTGTACCCCTGAGTGGCCTGCCCTCCATGAAGTCCCATGGGAAGAAATGTCCGTGAACATCACTGGTCTCGATGACCTTCAGTGTGACGGTCTTCGAAGTCTGTTGTGCCTGCACTGAAAGCGTCAGCGTCGCAGCAATGATAGTCGAAACAAAAGCTATCCTCATTTTCATGATTCTTTAATTATTTGCATGCAAAGTTACAAAAAAATAACCTAGAATGCAAATTTTATCAGGCATATTTTCTTCTTTCAGTAAAAAAAGTCTATCTTTGCAAGCAGATCAAAATAGTAAGGAATGAAGAAGTATTTCATAATGGCCGCAGCCGCCATGATGGTTGCTATAAACCTCTCTGCACAGACAAAACGATCGGATGATTTCCGTGCAAAGTATCAACTGAAAGAAGTGGTGGTGATGAGCCGCCATAACATCCGCTCTCCGCTGACATCGGGTGGGGCTGTTTACAAGCGGGTCACACCATACGAGTGGTTCAAGTGGTCGTCGCCGTCGAGCCAGTTGTCACTGCGTGGTGGTGTACTGGAGACGGAGATGGGCCAGTTCTTCCGCAAGTGGTTGGTAGGCGAGGGACTGCTACCTGAGAACTATCGTCCTGATGGCGATGAGGTGCTCTTCTATGCCAACTCTCGTCAGCGCACGTTTGCCACGGAGAAATACTTCTCTGCAGGATTCCTGCCATTCGCCAATGTGGAGATCACCCATAAACTCGACGAGGATAAGATGGATCCCGTTTTTACCCCGCAGTTCACGAAGATGAACGACGCTTACCGTCAACAGGTACTCAGTGAGATTAATGCCCTGCATGGTGGTCCTCAGGCATTGATGGCATCCGTTCAGCCCACACTTACACTGATGGAGGAAATTCTCGACATGGCGCATTCGCCAGCCGCAGCAAACGATACGACCCATTTCTTCTACGACGATACGCAGTTCAAACTGGAGAAGGGCAGTGAGCCGAAGATGACTGGCGGTTTCACGTTGGCCAACAGCGTGGCTGATGCGATGGTGCTGCAGTGTTATGAGAGTGAGAGCATGACAGTCTTCGGTCATGAATTGACAGAAGAACAGTGGCGCGCCATCTGCGGTGTGAAGGAAGTCTATGACGCTTTACTTTTCACTACCCACAGCGCTGCCGTCAATCTGGCCAATCCACTGGTGAGCCGTATCCGCGAAGAGCTGCACAATGATGGTCGTAAGTTCATGTTCCTCTGCGGTCACGATTCCAACCTGGCCAGCATAGGTGCTGCATTAGGTTTTAACTATCCCGAGACCAAACATGCCCTGGAACTGCACACACCCATCGGCTCGAAGCTGGTCTTTGAGAAGTGGTCGGACGGTTGCGATGAGTATGTCGCCATCAATCTTGTATATCAGAGCGTTTCACAGTTGCAAGGTCGCATGCTGCTCTCCCTTGAAGTTCCCCCGATGGTAATGCCCGTCACCATCGAAGGTCTTACTGCCAACGAAGATGGTCTCTACCGTCTCTCCGACCTCGACAACCGCATGGCCGAAGCCATGACCGAATACGAAAATATTGAGGACGCCCCGACAAACTGAGTGGTATGTATAGAAAAGTGCGTGTCATTCAGACACACACGCACTTTTTCTTTTTATTCTTTTTCTATATCTATTTCTTAATTTCACGCGTGGATAAATATGTACGCAGGTGAGTGTTGCGATTTAGTTTCGATATAGATTCAATTATGAAGCATTTTTGAAGCAATTTCAAAGTCTCACAAAAAGTAACTAATCGCCTCGTAAAAAGTAACTTTTTGCAGACCAAAAAGTAACTAAACGCAAGCCAATTCATTACGTTTTATTTTTCTTTGTCTTACGCACGTGCGCGCCTTATAATGCAGATAATTATTATAATCTTGATAATACAGATAAAGATTATAATGAAAGAATAAGATGAGTGCTTGCGTGTGTCTTAACGACACGCAGCACATGCACAACAAACAAATTCTTATGTAATTATTTGGATGTTTCGGATTTTTTCTTTATATTTGCAGGCAGAAAGGTTTAAAAGTGATATGAGCGAAGATTTGACAGATTATCATGATCTCCCTATTGGCAAATGTGGATTCTACACGGATGATCCTGTAGAGTTCGAGCAACGTGTTTCTATGATTGAGGCTGATCTTGATGAGGTTGATGCTGGTATAGATGATCCTCAAAAGTGGATACAGGTTGATGATTTTATGGCTGCCATGAGAAAGGAGCATCCGTGGCTCGTGTCATAATGTTGATATCTGGGAAACGATTATAGACACCCAAGAAGAAACGGGCGAAAACCTGATTTTTCATTAGTTTGGTACATAAAAAGAGAGTAGGACAACATGAAGAAAAAACTATTAACTTTTTTGTTTTTTTCACTATCAGTTTTGGTAATGGGGCAGACTTACAGTAAGGATTTGGAAAAGAAAGCCAAGTCTGGTGATGTAATTGCTCAAAGAGACTTGGGTATTAGTTATTTATATGGTAATGGTACAAAAGTAAACTATAACAAAGCGTATGAATGGCTTATAAAGGCAGGAGAAGAACCAAATCACGATGGAATAGCACAATATCATTTAGGAGTTATGTGTGAAAATGGCTATTATAGAGAGGTGAAAGCTTTTGAAGGTAGACCATATGCAGAACTTGATATTTGTATAAAAATTGGTGGCGATGGTAACCCTAGTGGTAGAAATTATCACTCCATTTACATACAAGCTTATAAAAACGGAAGTAAAGAGGCGGCCAAAAGATTGTACGAATACTATAAAAGCAATGATAATAAAAAGGAGGCACTTCGTTGGTTGAAGATTTCTGCTGAGAATGGAGATGTGAATAGTCAATTTGAGTATGGAAAACTTTTATCTGAAGGAAAACAGCAACCTCCTTTTCAATCTGACAATCTTTCAAACCTCTTAAATTCAAATATTTCTGAGAAATATTCAATAAAAGAATACAGGGTAAATAGTTCCTTGGCAGAAGCTAAATCTTGGTTTGAAAAGGCTGCAGTTCAAGGTCACGAGGAGGCTAAGATCTACCTACAGCGAGTTTCACAAGAACTGGACGCATTGGTATTAAAGGCTAATCAAGAACGAATTGCTTCTCAAAAAGCTGCTGAAGAAATGAATACCCGTTTGAAACAATATCGTAATATTAAACTGGAAAAACCCAACTCCATTTTGTCTGTATTTCCGATAGACTTGCTTTCGCAAATTGATTCTTTGACCATTGTCGGTTTTATGTATGAGACAGATCTTAAAATATTGGAAGAGTGTAAACAGTTACGGTATCTTGACCTGTCAAAGACATATATTACCTATTCTCCTGAGAAAGTGAAAGAGATGGAAACGAATGCTCAATATTTAAAGTCATTGTTTCAGTTTATGGGAGTTGCAGCTGATGCAAAATACAATGACTATCAAATGTCCACACTTGACTATGCCTATGTTAAGGGCTTTTCTAAACTTATGGCAGATGGTGTAGTTTCCAAGGCAGATGACGGATGTTTAATTCCTATGCGCTCTATGTGCAATATGGCGAAATTAGAAACCTTGATATTACCAACACGAGCATATAAAATCGAGGCACATTCATTTATGAATTGTAAAGCTTTGAAAACTGTGAAACTGCCCCCATATCTCAAGGTTATTGGTACAGGAGGTTTCTATGGTTGTCGTAATTTAAGAAATATTGATTTCCCTAAAACCTTGACTACTATTGGTAGTGGGCATATAGAAGGTGTACTTGAAGGAGAAGGCAGTTTTATGTCTTCTGGAATAAAGAAGTTTGACTTTAGCAAGTGTACTTTTACTGGTAATTATGGCAAGAACATGTGGTATTTCAAGCTATTCGAATGCCAACCAGAAGAAATACGTTTACCATCTGGAGTTGAAAGAGTCCATATTTATGCTCGATTAAATAAAACTTCAATGACTGTATATGTACCAGCTTCGGTGAAAATGATAGATATAGAAGCCAATGTACCATCTACTGTGCATTTTGCTTCGCCTATTCCGCCAAAATATGATACCTATAAATTTGAAAGTAATAGTACGTTTTATGTGCCTAAAGGCAGTATAACAGCCTATTATTCAACATTTGGAAATACATATAAATATATTGAAGAATAGTGGTGTTCTTCCGTAACGTTAGTTCACGTAAATTGGCTCATAAGACCAACCATTTGCGGGATTTAATTCTGGAACTTGTTACATTTAAATCTAGCAAGTGATAGAATTAAATCTAGGAAATATTGCTATTATATAGAACACTGATAAGTAACAGATAACAGATATAACAGATAGTTTATATATTTTCTCGCGTACCGCATATAGGCGCGCAGTACGCGAGACTTCCTAGGAATTGTCTGTGTATCTGTTGTATCTGTTTCATAGTTTTGATTAACGGTGCAAAGATACAACAAAAATCGTCGATTTCCAAATAATTCAGTCTTTATTTTCATAGAGATGCCTTCTTTCTCTTATTCAGATAGTCTCCACGGCCTATGGAAGTTATCTCCACGAGTGAAGGAGATAATCCCTTCTATATAACGGAGATTATCTCTTTCCTCCGTACATGCTATCTGAACTAACCGTAAAGATTATCAGAACAAGGCAAAGATGACGTTCCTTTGCGATTAGGCACGATTTTTGCTGTAGGCTTGGTAGAATAAATAACAAAAAAGAAGGAGGACAAGTTTATGGCATTTATAGACTATTACAAGATTTTAGGCGTAGATAAGACGATTCCGCAGAAGGATGTGAAGAAGGCGTATCTGAAACGTGCCAAGCAGTTTCACCCTGATTTGCATCCTGATGATCCGAAGGCGCAGGCGAAGTTCCAGGCGCTGCAGGAGGCGTATGACGTGATCGGCGACCCTGAGAAGCGAAAGAAGTATGACCAGTATGGTGAGCAGTGGAAACAGGCTGACCAGTTTGGTGGTTTCGGTGCTGGCGGTGCTGGTGGCGGCAATCCTTTCGGCGGTTTCGATTTCTCAAGCTTTACAGGGGGAGGAGGCTTCAGTTCGTTCTTTGAGGACTTGTTTGGCCGAAAAGGTCAGCAGGGTGGGGGCTTTGGTGGCTTCCAAGGCTTCAATGGAGGCGGTTCTGGATTCAGACAACAGACTCGTACCAATTCGGGCGAGATGAATGCCAATGTCTCTATCGACTTCTACACGGCCATGTTGGGCGGTGAGGTGATGATCACGTTGTCGAACGGTTCGAAGGTGAAGATGAAGATCAAACCAGAGACACAACCAGGAACGAAGGTTCGTCTTAGAGGTAAGGGTTATGATCGGGGCGATGGTACCTTTGGTGATCTGATTATCACCTACCAGGTGAAGTTGCCGACCAACCTGACAGAGCGACAGAAAGAACTATTAAGAGAAATGCAGAGGGCGTGAAGAATCACGCCCTCGTTTCTTTGTTATCAAATGGTTTTGAGGAATGCCTCAGCCCGTTGCAGATCCTCTGGTGTGTCGATGCCGACAGTCTCAACATCGGTCAGTCCGACACGGATGCGATAACCGTTCTCCAGCCAACGTAACTGCTCCAGACTCTCAGCCTTCTCCAGACTGCTCTGAGGCAGTTTTGTTACTTCTGCCAACACTTCACGACGATAGGCATAGATACCTAAGTGCTTGAGGAAGGGATACTGTCCGAACCAATCCTGTGTCTCAACACCTCTGATATAAGGAATCACCGATCGGCTGAAATAGAGGGCAAAGCCTCGGATGTCGGTGACGATCTTTGGCGAATTGGGATTCTGGATGGCCTCTAGGGAATCAAACCGTTTGCCGAGGGTGCCGATCTGGGTAGAGGGCTCGTCGAAGAGATGCATCAGGGTCTCTACCTGTGAGGGTTGGATGAAAGGCTCGTCACCTTGAACATTGATGATGACGTCGGCCTGGGTACCGATCTTCTCAACAGCTTCCTGGATACGGTCGGTACCGCTCTTATGGTCGGAACGGGTCATCACGGCCTTACCGCCAAAGGACTCCACACAGGAGAAGATGCGCTCATCGTCGGTAGCCACATAGACCTCGTCGAGCACGCTGCTCACCTGCTCATACACTCTCTGAATCACTGTCTTACCGCCAAGCATCGCCAGCGGTTTGCCCGGAAATCGCGTGGAAGCGTAACGGGCGGGGATAATTGCGATATATTTCATACTGGATGCAAAGATACGAATAAGTGAGAAGAAAACCAAATAAATAATAAGAAATAAACGTTAATAAGTATGAGAAAAATTTGCTGGTCTCAGAAAAAAACAGTAAATTTGCACATGATTTAAAAAAGCAAGATAACTCATGAAGAGATTTACATATACAATACTGATGTTGATGCTTCCTTTGATGGTTGGAGCCCAGAAGATTACCCTCGGTTCTGCCAAGACGAAGGACGGGGGAGAATACAATGGAGAGATGGTGGCTGGAAAGCCTAATGGCAAAGGCCGCACAAGCTATAAGAACGGTAACAGTTACGAAGGAGAATACGTGAAGGGTAAGCGTCAGGGTTATGGCGTCTATACTTTTGCAGACGGCGAGAAATACGAAGGAGAGTGGTTTCAGGACCAGCAGCACGGACAAGGTACCTATTACTTTCTGAACAACAACCGTTATGAGGGTCTGTGGTTTCGTGACTACCAGCATGGTCATGGCGTGATGTATTACTTCAACGGCGACAAGTATGACGGCGACTGGAAACAGGACAAACGCTCGGGCAAGGGTATGTATCTTTACGCTACAGGCGCCTTCTATAAAGGTGACTGGCTGAATGACAAGCGTAACGGCAAGGGCCTCTTCGACTGGGGAGACGGTTCTTCATACAATGGTGACTGGAAGGATAATATGCGCTCTGGTAATGGCACCTTTACCTATTCTGACGGCGACAGTTATATCGGTCAGTGGTTGGATGATGAGATGAACGGGCGTGGTATCTATAAGTTCCAGAACGGTGACGTGTATGAGGGCGACTATTCGCATGGCGCACGTACTGGTTCGGGTATCTTCAAATATGCCAATGGTGACAAATATACAGGTCAGTTCCTGAATGGCGACAAGCATGGTCAGGGCACTTTCGTATGGAAGAACGGCGACAGCTATGTAGGTCAGTGGAAATCGGATAAACAGAGCGGCAAAGGAAAGCTGAGTAAGAAGAACGGTGACACCGTAGAAGGCATCTTCCTGAACGGTCAGCCCAACGGCGAGTGCATCGCCCGTTTTGCCGACGGCTCGAAGTTCAAGGGCATCTTCAAGGATGGTAAGCGCAACGGTCCTGCCATTGAGGAGGATAAGGACGGTAACCGTTTTGAAGGCACCTATGCCGACGATGTGCGCGACGGCAAGTTCGTAGAGAAAGACAGAGATGGAAATATAAAAGCCCAAGGGATCTATACCCGCGGACACAGGCAAATCAAATAACAACAACTTAAAAATTATAATCGTTATGATCATCGACACGCTTGACAATCTGGGCAAATACACAGCACTGAATCCGCTGTTTGCCGACGTAGTGGAATTCCTGAAGACGCACGATCTCCAGACGATGGAGGCTGGCAAGTATCCTATCAAGGACAAGGATCTGTTTCTGAATCTCACTGTGGCTAAAGGCCGTGCAAAGGAGGCCGCCACGCTGGAGACTCATATTGACATGATTGATATTCAGATCCCTCTCTCATGCAACGAGACCTTCGGCTATACTCCTTTAGGAGACCTGCCTGAGTTTGAATACAATGCAGAGAAGGATATCACGAAATACGGTACAACAATGGCGCAGACCTATGTCACCCTCAAGCCCTGTCAGATGGCTATATTCTTCCCTCAGGATGGTCATGCACCCTGTATATCGGAAAACGAGGAAATCAAGAAAGCAATTTTTAAGGTTAAGGTAAAGTAATAACTTATGGCAACAAAGAAAGAAACCACTAAAAAGCCTGCTGCAAAGAAAGCTGCAGCTCCTAAAAAAGCCACAACGGCGAAGAAATCTTGCGCCAAGAAGGTTGAGAAGATTGTTGACCAGACTGCTCCGCAGCACATTGGTCTTGTGAGGAACGACTCATGGCTGGAGCCCTTCGAAGGGGCGATCCGCGGCCGTCACGACCATGCCCTGTGGAAGATCGGACAGCTGACAAAGAACGGAAAGCAGAAGCTCTCTGACTTTGCTTCCGGTCATCTCTATTTCGGACTCCACAAGCTGCCCAAAGGTTGGGTGTTCCGCGAGTGGGCTCCTAACGCCACAGACATTTATCTGATCGGTGACTTCAACGACTGGAAGGAAGATGAGAAGTATCGTTGTAAGCGCATTGAGGGTACTGGCAACTGGGAACTGAAGCTCTCAGAGAAGGCCTTGAAGCACGGTCAGCTTTACAAGATGAAGGTAAAGTGGAACGGTGGTGAAGGTGAACGTATCCCAGCCTGGTGCCGTCGTGTGGTACAGGATGACAATACCAAGATTTTCTCTGCACAGGTCTGGAATCCTGAGGAGAAGTACGAGTTTAAAAAGAAGAACTTCAAACCTAAGAAGAGTCCGCTGCTGATCTACGAATGTCATGTAGGTATGGCTCAGGATGCCGAGAAGGTAGGTACCTATACGGAGTTCAAGGAGAAGATTCTGCCGCGCGTTGCCAAGGATGGTTATAACGCTATTCAGGTGATGGCTATTCAGGAGCATCCTTATTATGGCTCCTTTGGATATCATGTGAGCTCGTTCTTTGCTCCCAGCAGTCGTTTCGGAACGCCTGAGGAGTTGAAGGCTTTGATCGACGAGGCTCACCGTCTGGGCATCTCTGTCATCATGGATATCGTACACTCTCACGCTGTGAAGAACGAGGTGGAAGGCTTGGGCAACCTGGCTGGTGACCCGAATCAGTTCTTCTATCCCGGTGATCGTCATGAGCATCCGGCATGGGACTCTCTCTGCTTCGACTATGGTAAGGATGACGTGTTGCACTTCCTGCTCTCTAACTGTAAGTATTGGTTGGAGGAGTTCAAGTTTGACGGTTTTCGTTTCGACGGTGTGACCTCCATGCTGTATTACTCTCATGGACTCGGTGAGGCCTTCGGTGGTTATGGTGACTACTTTAACGGTCACGAGGACGATAATGCCATCTGTTATCTCACACTGGCAAACTGCCTGATTCACGAGGTGAATCCAGATGCTATCACCATTGCGGAAGAAGTATCAGGTATGCCTGGCTTGGCTGCTAAGTTCGAGGATGGCGGTTACGGCTTCGACTACCGTATGGCGATGAACATCCCTGACTACTGGATCAAGACGATTAAGGAGGTACGCGACGAGGATATTAACGTATGTTCTATCTTCTGGGAGGTTAAGAACCGTCGTCCTGACGAGAAGACCATCTCATACTGCGAGAGTCACGACCAGGCATTGGTAGGTGATAAGACCATCATCTTCCGTCTGATTGATGCAGATATGTACTGGCACTTCGCCAAGAAGGATGTCAACGATATGGCTCAGCGTGGTATCGCCATGCATAAGATGATCCGTCTGGTGACGGCTGCTGCCATCAACGGTGGTTATCTGAACTTCATGGGTAATGAGTTCGGTCATCCGGAGTGGATCGACTTCCCGCGTGAGGGTAACGGCTGGTCATATAAGTATGCCCGCCGTCAGTGGAATCTCGTGGATAATAAGGACCTCTGCTATCACTGGTTGGGCGACTTCGACCGTGAGATGCTGAAGACCATCAAGAGCGTGCGTAACTTCCAGGATAAACCCGTGGTTGAGATCTGGCACGACGATGGTGATCAGGTGCTCTGCTTCATGAGAGGCGACCTTGTCTTCGTGTTCAACTTCTCACCGACACGCAGCTATACCGATTACGGATTCCTGGTGCCGACAGGATCATACGAGGTGGTGCTGAACACCGACTCGAAGGACTTTGGTGGTAACGGCTTTGCCGATGATACGATGACACACCTGACCAACTATGATCCACTCTATGTCAAGGATCATAAGGAGTGGTTGAAACTCTATATCCCGGCACGTTCTGCCGTAGTTTTGAAGAAAGTATAATATGAATTATTACAAACCTGATAAAGACAGTAGCACCATTACCATCCGTGTGATGTGTGCTATTGTTTTTGTGCTGTTTGCCTGGGGCTGGCTTTATAACTTCCAGGCTGATGCCCTGGCCATGACGCAACATGTGTTGAGTGGTGGCTTAACCCACTATAACCGTATCGTGGGGGCAGTGATCATCACGGTCGTGTTGATGATCCTGCAGTTGATCATCCATAGAGCTGTCAAGTTGCACAAGCGTTTCCATGCGTTGACATACGGTCCGTCGATGCTCATGTTAGCGATGCTGACCGGTATTAGTCAGACCATCGATCAAGGAGAGTCTTTCAACTATTCCCTGGGGGTGGTCATCATTCTGGCAGTGATATGGGTTGTCCTGATCTTCTTTGCCCGCATGTATGATAACATAGAGAAGGAACTCATGTTCTCGTTATTGTCCCGTTCGATGTGGGTTAATTTGCTGATCATGGTAGTGATGATTGCCAGTGTGGCGTGGATCGGTAATACCAATATCGTGTTCCAATACCGAATGAAAGTGGAAGGAAATCTGATGCGAGGCAACTATCAGGAGGCATTGAAGGTGGGGAAGAAGTCGCTTGAAAGTGACGCTGATCTGCTGATGCTCCGTATGTATGCGCTGGCACGCTGTGGGGAGATGGGCGAACATCTCTTTGAGTATCCGATCACGGGTAACAGCTCGGATATATTGCCTACCAATGGTAAGACCAAGATGTTGCTTTGTCCGACAGATAGCCTTTATCGATTTATGGGCGCCCGTCCGGCTGAGACGATGGAACCTCAGCGTTATTTAGCGATGCTGCAACGCCGTGATTCCGTGAACAACAAGGCGATTGCAGACTATCTGCTTTGCGGCTATCTGATCGATAAGAAACTTGATAGCTTTGCACAGACAGTAGGCGATTATTATACTTTGGATGCTCATCTGCCGAAACATTATCGTGAGGCCTTGACACTCTATATGCATAGTCGTTCTAATCCGTTGGTAAACTTTAAGGTTCCTGTGATGGAAGAAGACTATGCCAACTATCAGGAGTTGAAACAGCAGTATCAGGATCCGATGGAACGGAAGACCAGGGTTAGTGAGGAGTATCGCGGAACCTACTGGTATTTCTTTGAGTATGAATAAAAAAGAAAAGCTCTCCAATCAACGGAGAGCTTTCTTTTTGGACTTTATTGATAGAGGTATCGTTTGATCGACTTCTTAGGAGTCTTCTCAAACTCATCCTCATGGATCTCTATCTCGGTGATCTTCTCGTAGGCAGGAAGCATCTCATTCAGTCCGTTCAGGTTCTGGTCCATGATGTTCTTCAGATCCTCTATAGAGAAACCTAAGTTCTTGGCTTCATCCATATCCGGGTGAACAAGGGCCACCAACTTGGTGTCACGCTGTACGACGATACTCTCCATCACCATTGTCATAGAGTTCAACTTGTCCTCAATTTCCTCAGGATAGATGTTCTGACCGTTAGGACCGAGGAGCATATTCTTTGAGCGTCCGTTGATATAGACGTTACCATCATCATCCATCGTACCGAGGTCTCCAGTGTGGTACCAACCGTTCTGGTCAATGGTTTCTGCTGTGGCCTCAGGATTCTTATAGTAGCCGAGCATCACGTTAGGTCCCTTAGTGAGGATCTCACCGGGAATGCGACGAGGATCGGGAGAGTCAATCTCCACCTTCTGGTGCAAGGCTGCCCGTCCACATGAGCCAGGGGCGAAGGTGTGCCAGTCTCTGTAACAGATAATCGGTGCGCACTCCGTTGCACCATAGCCGACGGTATAGGGGAAGTCGATACGCTTCAGAAACTGCTCAACCTCCTGGTTCAGGGCAGCACCACCAATGATGACTTCATACATTCTACCACCGAATGCTTTCAGTACTTCCTGACAGATCATCTCACGGACCTTCTTTGAAATGACAGGCATCTGGAGCAATAGGCGCATGCGATTGTTCTGAATCTTCGGGAAGACCTTCTTACGCACGATCTTCTCAATGATCAGCGGTACGGCAATGACGATGACCGGTTTCACCTCCTGCAAAGCTTGGGCAATGATTGCAGGCGACGGGATGCGGTTTAGGTAGAATACATGACAGCCATGGAGGAACTCGAAGAGGAACTCGAAAGCCATACCATACATGTGGGCCATCGGCAGCATCGAGATGACAGGATCGCCTGCCTTGATCTGTTTGCCAAGTACACTTACGGCAAAATCGTAGTTTGACCAGAGTGCACGATAGGGGAGCATCACACCCTTGGAGAAGCCTGTTGTTCCGCTAGTGTAGTTGATGACTGCCAACTCTTCCGGACTCTCCTCCTTGTAATAGTCCACATGCTCTTTACGGAAGTATTTCGGAAACTTCTTACCATAGAGTTCGTTCAGATGTTCACGGGCATAGGTCAGTTTGTCGGTACGACTAATCATCAGCGAGTAATCGGGATTATTGATGATGCCTTCCAGTGTGGGCATCGCCTGAGGATCGATGATCGTTGCCACATGATCGCCCACGAAAAGCAGACGGGCCTCAGAATGGTTTACAATGTTGTGGATCTGCTCTGCATTGAACTCATGCAGGATGGGCACTGCGATGGCACCATAAGTGAGGGTAGCAATGAATGCTACGGCCCATTGTGATGAATTGCGGCCACACATAGCGATCTTGTCGCCTTTCTGAATGCCACTGTTCTCAAAAAGGATGTGCAGTTTTTCGATTTTTCTGGCAACATCATGAAACTGTAGCGTCTGTCCCTTAAAGTCGGTCAGCGCATCGCGGTCCCAGTTGTCAATGACACTCTTCTGAATGAGAGCGTTAAAGCTTGGTATTTGTTCCATACGCGATTAGATATTCTGATATAAGTAGCGTTTGATACTCTTCTTCGGGGTTTTGGCAAACTCCTCTTCATGGAGTTCAATAGCAGAGATGCGGCTATAGACGGGCAGCTGATTGTTCAGTTCCTGACGGTTCTGCTCCATGATATGCTGTAGTTCATCTTCGTTGAACGACATCATATCATCCTTGTCAGGATGGACAAGTGCCACCAACTTGTCGCCGCGTTGGATGACAATACTCTCTGATACCATAGCCATTGTGTTGAGCTTATCCTCAATCTCTTCGGGATAGACATTCTGTCCGTTGGCACCAAGCAGCATGTTCTTGATGCGTCCACGGATGAAGATATGTCCGCTCTCAGACATGGTACCGAGATCACCTGTATGATAATAGCCTTCCTCATCAATAGCTTCATGAGTGGCTTCTTCATTCTTAAAATATCCCAGCATCAGATTGGTGCCCTTCGTGACAATCTCACCAGGGATGTTTTCCGGGTCGCTCGAAAGGATCTTGACTTCCATTCTATCTACAGGAACACCACAACAACCAGCCTTGAAGATCTTCCAGTCACAGTAAGAGATCAACGGGGCACATTCTGTCGTACCATAGCCGACGGTCAACGGGAAGTTAATAGAAAGTAAGAACTCCTCAACTTCCTTGGATAAGGGGGCACCACCCACGATGATCTCATAGAAGTTTCCACCGAAAGCCTTATAGACCTCTTTGTAGATACGATCCTTCACCTTCTTGCTGACATAAGGCATCTGGAGCAACAAGCGCATACGATTGTTCTGGATCTTCGGGAATACCTTCTTACGGATAATCTTCTCTATGATCAGCGGTACGGTGATGATGACGGCTGGCTTGACCGTTGCAAAAGCTTCGGCGATGATTGCCGGAGACGGGAGACGTGTGAGGAAGAACAGATGACAGCCATTACAGAAACCGAACAGGAACTCAATGGCCATTCCATACATGTGGGCCATCGGCAGAATGCTCAGCATGTTGTCACCAGCCTTCACCTCCTTGCCGAGACGGTTGATAATGAATTCCACATTTCCCCAAAGCGCACGATAGGGTAGCATCACACCTTTAGAAAAGCCAGTTGTACCACTGGTGTAGTTGATCAGTGCCAGTTCTTCTGCCTCGTCTTTGTGATAGTTAACATGCTCTGCACGAAATGCCCTTGGATATTTACTACCAAACAACATATTAAGATGTTCGCGCGCATACGTTACCTTTTCAGAACGGGAAATCAACAAAGAGAAGTCTGGCAGATTGATGATGGCCTCCAAGGCAGGCATCTGTTCAGGATCAATGGTCTTCACGGCATAGTCGCCAATGAACAGCAACTTCGACTCGGAATGATTGACGATATTTTGTATCTGTTCTCCATTGAACTCATGCAGGATTGGGACTGCTACAGCACCATAAGTCAATGTTGCCAGATAAGCAACAGCCCAATGGGCTGAGTTTCGACCGCAGATGGCTATCTTATCACCTTTGATAACACCACTGTTCTCAAAGAGGATATGTATTTTCTCAATCTTACGTGCCACATCGTGAAACTGGAGAGTCACGCCTTGATAATCTGTCAGCGCATCCTGATCCCAGTTCTCTATGATTGCATTTTGGATATAAGCATTAAAACTGCTAAAAGCTTCCATTAAATTGCACAAATTTGAAAATTTTGTGCAAAGATACGTCATCTTCTGCACATTTCAAAAAAAAATGTGCAATATTTTATGCTTTAGAAGAAAAAAAGTCGTAATAGGGGAAAAAATGAACACATTTATTCGTATCTCATAGATTTTGCTGGATGGATATGTGAAATCAGATAACTAGGAGCTATCAGAACAAAGACACAAATCAACAATGTAGCCACATTGATTAAAAGAATCAGTGGCAGGTTCAGTTCCATTGGAGCTTCACTGACGTAATAGGTCTGTGGGTCCAGTGTGATAATGCCTGTATATCGCTGCAGCAGAATGATGCCGATGCCCAGCACGTTACCCCAGAGCATGCCTTGACCAATGATGAACACGGAGAACCAGAGGAAGGTGTGACGGATGGTCTTATTACGGGCACCAAGGGCCTTGAGGATACCGATCATCTGCGTGCGTTCGAGAATGATGATCAGAAGACCACTGATCATGGTGAATCCAGCCACGCATACCATCAGTATCAGAATGATCCACACGTTGATGTCAAGCAGTTCAAGCCAGACAAATACCTGGGGATAAGCCTCGTAAATGGTCTGTGTGGAAAGGGTATTGCCACTTCGGTCGGTACTGCGGTTCACCTGTTTGATGAATGTACTCTCAATATGATCCAAATGCATAAGATTATCCACCGAAACCTCAATACCTGTACAAGCATCAGGCCCCCAACCATTTAGTTTGTTGGCAGTATAAAGATCGATAAAGCACAGACTCTCATCAAAGCGTGTCATGTTCGTCTCGTAGATGCCGCTGACTGTATATTTTCTGGTACGGACACTCTCATCCTCAATAAAATAGGCAAAGACTTTATCGCCAAGTTTGAGTTGCAGTTTGTTGGCGATCATCTTCGACAGCAGCAGCTCATAATGGCTGCTGGTATCGCTGAACTTCGGAATACGACCCTCCACCAGATTCTGTTTGAGGAAGGTGCTGTCGAATTCTGGTCCTACACCTTTGAAGGCAATGCCTAAGAAGTCGCTTTCTGTCTTCAACAGACCCTGTGTGATGGTATAGCGTTCTGTGTGTCTCACACCTTTGATTTTCCTGATGGCCGTCATCAGACTATCATCGGCAGTGATGAAGTAAGGATCAGTATCGTTGAATCTGAGGATGTTATGAATCTGAATATGTCCACCAAAGCCTACCACCTTGTCACGTATGGTGTGCTTAAAACCGAGCACCACCCCAACAGTGACAATCATAACTGCCAGACCAATGGCGACACCAATGGTGGCAATACGAATAGCAGGGCGGCTGACTTTTCGTTTGTCGCCCTGATCGCTATAGATCTTTCTGGCTATGAATAAAGGAAAATTCATTGAAAGATACTATTCTTCCACTCGACCGGGATAAGCTTCTAAAGCTTTTTTCAGAACAATAAGTGCACGCTCAAGATCTTCCTTCTTCAGCACGTATGCAATACGCACTTGGTTGATGCCGGCACCAGGCGTGGTATAGAAACCAGCAGCAGGCGCCATCATCACGGTCTCACCTTCGTACTCAAACTCTGACAGACACCATCTACAGAACTTCTCTGAATCATCCACAGGCAGCTTGGCTACAGTATAGAAAGCACCCATTGGAATGGGGGAATAGACTCCAGGAATACGATTCAGACCATCAATCAGACATTTACGACGCTCTACATATTCGTCGTAAACATCTCTATAGTATTCTTCGGGAGCATCCAACGATGCCTCTGCTACAATCTGACCGATCAGGGGCGGGGAGAGACGTGCCTGACAGAACTTCATCACTGCCTTTCTCACCTCGGTATTCTTCGTAATCAGCGCACCGATACGGATACCACACTCAGAATAGCGTTTTGACACCGAGTCGATCAGAATCACATTCTGTTCGATACCCTCCAAATGACAGGCAGAGATATAAGGAGATCCCGTGTAGATATACTCACGATAAACCTCATCAGAGAAAAGATACAGGTCGTATTTCTTCACTAGGTCACGGATCTGGTTCATCTCACGACGGGTATAGAGATAACCTGTCGGGTTGTTGGGATTACAGATCATGATGGCACGGGTGCGCTCATTGATCAGCTCCTCAAATTTCTCTACCTTTGGCAATGAGAATCCTTCGTCAATGGTGGTTGCAATGGTACGAATCTTCGCACCGGCAGAGATGGCAAATGCCATATAATTGGCGTAAGCTGGTTCTGGTACGATAATCTCGTCACCAGGATTCAGACAGGAGAGGAAGGCAAACAGTACAGCCTCACTTCCGCCTGAGGTGATAATGATATCGTCGGCAGTGACGTTGATGTTATATTTGGCGTAATAGCTGACCAGCTTCTCACGATAGCTGAGATAACCTTGTGACGGGGAATATTCGAGAATATTACGGTCAATCTGCTTCAACGCATCAAGACCCACCTGTGGTGTAGGCAGATCCGGCTGACCGATATTCAGGTGATAAACCTTTGTTCCTCTTTTCTTGGCGGCAGCAGCAAGAGGAGCAAGTTTCCGGATAGGAGACTCGGGCATCTCAAGGCCGCGGACAGATATTTCTGGCATCTTTTTAAGTTTTACTTAATTACTTTCTGGCAATTCACACCTTATTTTTGTGAAAACCGGTGCAAAGGTAACACAAATTATCGTAAAACTATGCAATCTCTGCCCAAAAATTTGTGTTTCTCGGAATTTATGTGTACTTTTGCCCATCAAAATCAATTAAAAGTAACATTTGAGCGATGAATTTCGAAGAAATGCTTGAACAGCGCGAAGTCAAGAAAACCTCTAAGATTCGCATGCCTTACGGCTACTTTTATAAGCGGCTGATAGATGGAAAGTATTCCAATTTCGTTCAGTTCCACGATGAGTTGACGGAAGACATCTTCTTCGGCCATAGTGTGAAAGCTGAAAGCGATGCTGTAGCTTCTATCGATCATAAGACGCAGTTGCATTTCTCAACTAATGGAGAAGACGATGGCGTGTTTGCCATCGCAGTAGAAGTAGGAAACTACCAGACGCTCGAACAGTTATTGAATGAGGATCCCGCTATCGTCGCCAGAAATGAATTTATTTCTGCCACGTTGAAGACTCTCTTCGATTTTACTAGTTATCTGAACTCGAGAGGTATTTATCACGTATGTTATGCGCCCTCAAACATCTTAATGAGAAAGAACGATAATGCTGTCCGTCTGCTCTGTCATGGTTCCTTCTATAAAAATGTGGATGCTGACATATTATATGAAGGTGTAACAGATTATATTGCACCTGAGGCCTTTAATAAAGGTAAGATAGACGCTCGTACCGATGTCTATTCACTGGGTAAGTTGATTTCTTACCTATATAATTCTGCAAACATACCTTTTGAACTGAAACCAATCATAAAAAAGGCTACAGATGCCGATCCAGATAAGCGCTATGCTTCTGCTGAAGAGTTTGAGGCAGCTATCAAAAAAGCCCAGAATCTGAAGCGAACAAGTCTCCTTGGTGCAGCAGCCCTTGCCATTGCCTTAGCGATTGTCGGTCTGTTCTTCTATACGTTACCAAGTCCGGATGATATGGAGTATGTCAAACCCGTTAAGGAGCCTGTACCTGACGAGATGATTGAGGAAGATATGGATGCCTTGTTGGGTATCGGTGCCGATACAGACTCCGCAACAATTGCACAAATCGTCAAGCAACAGCAACACGTAAAAGATTCACTCGGTATCAGTGAGGGAAAGATGCGTGAATACAATTCAAAGGCAGAAGAGATCTTCCGTAAACAGTTCACCAAAGCTGCAGAGCAGATTATCTCTAAGGTCTATAATAAAGACCAGATGAATGGATCTGAGAAAGACTTTACGATCAAAGCACAAAAGATGACCGATGAACTCGTGTCAAAGAAAGATGAGATTATGAAGTCAACAGCTATTAGTTCAGACCGTGCCGGGGCTATTGCAGATAAGATCATCGAACAGCTGACCGAGAAAAAGAAGGCAGAATTAGATAAAGACTATTTAGGTATTAAAAAACAAAAGAATAATAATGAGAAGTAGAACAGCAAATTGGTTTGAATGCAAGATCCGTTACGAGAAGGTGATGGATGATGGCTTGCAGAAGAAAGTAACAGAATCGTATGTGGTGGATGCACTTAGCTTTAGTGAGGCTGAGGAGCGTATCATCGAGGAGATGTCTTCCTACATTAGCGGTGAATTCGATGTCACCGATATTAAGAAGGCAGCCTATAAAGAGATATTCTTCTCCGACGACGAAATGGCCGACAAATGGTATAAGGCTAAACTTCAGTTTATCACCATTGACGAGAAGACTGAGAAAGAGAAGCGATCTACGGTGACTTATCTGGCTCAGGCAGGTTCCTTTAATGGTGCTGTAAAGAATATCGAAGAGGTGATGGGGGGTACGATGATCGACTATGTGATTGCCTCAGTGGCAGAGACTACCCTGATGGATGTCTTCGAATACAGTAAGGGTGACAAAAAAGACGACAAACCAGAATACGAACAATAACGATGGATTACGACGTAAAAGGTCATTTACATCAAATACTCGATACATTGCCACAGGGTGTACGCCTTGTGGCAATTAGTAAGTACCATCCGAACGAATATATCGAGGCCGCATATGAGGAAGGTCAACGGGTGTTTGGTGAGAGCCATGAACAAGAACTGCGCCAGAAACATGAGCAGCTGCCAAAGGACATCGAATGGCATTTTATCGGTCATCTGCAGACGAACAAGGTTAAGTATATAGCACCTTATGTGTCTATGATTGAGGCTGTTGATTCCCTGAAGCTCTTGAAAGAGATTAATCGTCAAGCAGAGAAATGCGGACGTGTCATCAATGTATTATTGGAACTTCATCTTGCTGAAGAAGCAACCAAATACGGACTTACCTTAGATGCCTGTCGTGAGTTGCTTGAAGCAGGTGAATGGCGTTTGATGTCCCATGTCCGTATCTGCGGTCTGATGATGATGGCCTCAAATGTGGACGATGAGGATCAGATCCGTCGGGAGATGCAGACGGCTGCAGATTTCTTTGATGAGATAAAAGAGAAATATTTTGCAAATGATGATGCTTTCCGTGAACGTTCCTGGGGTATGAGCGACGACTATCTCATTGCTGTAGAGACCCGTTCCACCATGGTTCGCATCGGCACTTCAATTTTTGGTCCGCGCGTCTATTGAAATAGTATTGGTCACGCTTGCGTGTGATCTTTCCAAAATTGATGGCATGTACCGGACAATAATGGTAACAGGCCAGACATGAGGTACACTTTCCGTTATGAAGCCATACGGGAGGTGTACCTTCTATATTATCTACAGGACAGACCTTGGTACATTTGCCACACTGGATGCAGACGTCTGCATCAACGGTAAACTTGCGGTCTGTCACCATCTTCTTATTGAAATAGCCACCAATCACATAGGAGTAGAGGCGGGGAGTGGCGCCCTTCTCCAGTTCCTCAATACCTTTACGGCGAGCCCTGATCGTTTCGATGATATGTCCCAGCTGTTGCTTGGCGTGTGCAATCTTTCTCTGTTCTATCTCCTTAGGATCGGTGTACATAAACGGCAGACAGACGTATGATTCTGGCATGATGACGGAAAAACAAGTCTCTGCCTTCAAACTTTTTTTCTCCAAATCCTTATTGAGGATCGTCATCGCCTCGCCCGTACTATCGCCACAAGTGGTCAGTGCCCAACAATATTCCGGTTTTCCAACAATCGTCATCTTTCCGATGAATTCACGGAGGATCCTTGGCGGTTGCCAGCCATGTGTGGGATAGCAGATGCCCAATCGCTCACCTTCCGTTAACTGCAGCTGGTAGTTTCCTTCCCGGATGAGATCGGGAATATATCGTAATTCTTCACCGATGGCCTTTGCTATCTGCTGGGCCACCCAACGGGTGTTTCCTGTTCCTGAGAAATAGAGTATCATAATTGAATTATTCTTGATTGAGAATGCAAAGGTACAAAAATTATTTGGCTTTTCCCTCGTTTTTTCGTAACTTTGCACTTGGTTTTATCCGATACAACAACAATGAACAACGAAATACTTCAGCAACTGAATGATAGTCAGCGAGATGCGGTACTCTACTGTGACGGGGCAAGTCTGGTCATTGCCGGTGCGGGATCAGGAAAGACGCGCGTTCTAACCTATAAGATTGCCTGGCTGTTGGAACAGGGCATGAGACCTTGGCAGATCCTCGCCCTGACATTCACCAACAAAGCGGCACGTGAGATGAAGGAACGAATAGGCCGACTAGTTGGCGAAGAACATGCCCGTTATCTGCAGATGGGTACCTTTCATAGTGTCTTTGCCCGAATTCTTCGGGCAGAAGCCGATAAGATCGGTTATTCCTCCAACTTTACGATTTACGATCAGACAGATGCCCGTTCTCTGGTGAAAGCCATTATCAAAGAGTTGGGACTTGACGATAAGGTATATAAGCCTTCATCTGTGGCCGATCGTATCTCAATGGCAAAGAACCACCTGCTATTACCGCAGCAGTATGCCCAAAGTGCATGGGCGACTGACGATACTCAGCAGAAACGTCCTCAGGTGTCAACAATATATATAAGGTACGCGGAACGATGCCGTCAGGCGAATGCGATGGACTTCGACGATCTGTTGGTGCAGACATGGGTGCTATTCCAGACACATGAGGATATCCGTCAGAAATATGTCGAGAAGTTCCAGTTCGTACTGGTTGATGAGTATCAGGACACCAACTATGCCCAACAGGCTATTGTTTATCAACTGACGAAAGAGCGCCAGAAAGTGTGTGTCGTGGGTGATGATGCCCAAAGTATCTACTCGTTCCGTGGTGCCAATATCGATAACATTCTCAATTTCCAGTCGCAATATCAGAATGCCAGACTCTTCAAACTGGAACAAAATTACCGTTCCACACAGTTGATCGTGCAGGCCGCCAACTCCCTAATCCGTCGTAATGAGCGACAGATACCCAAGAATGTGTTCTCTAAAAATGAGCATGGGGATCGTCTGCAATTGAAACCTGCCTACTCAGATAAAGAAGAAGCTATGATCGTCACGCAGGACATTAAACGCATCCGTCGACAAGATCACTGCTTATGGAGCGACTTTGCCATCCTTTACCGTACAAACTCTCAGAGCCGTTCCTTCGAGGAACAGATGCGTAAGGATAATATCCCTTATCGTATCTATGGAGGATTAAGTTTCTATCAACGTAAGGAGATCAAGGATGTGATTGCCTATTTCCGCCTGATTGCCAATCCCAACGACGAGGAGGCTTTTAAGCGTATCGTTAACTACCCGTCACGAGGGATTGGTGATACGACTGTCGGGAAGATTGTCCAGACAGCTCAGGCCTATGGTGTCAGTCTTTGGCAGGTGATCAAGGAACCTGTACTATTCCCGATGGATGTCAGCAAGGGCACGATGACTAAGCTACAGAACTTCCGTGAACTGATAGAGGGTTGGATCACACGACTGAACACAGAGGATGCCTACACCTTAGGTCACGATATTATCATGAATTCTGGTATCAGCAAGGATATCTATTCTGGGCGTAATCCTGAGGATATATCCCGTCAGGAGAACTTAGAAGAATTTCTGAGTGGTATGCAAGACTTCGTGGAGGCTCGTCGCGAGGAAGATATGGCGGATCAGATTTATTTGCCTGATTTCCTGCAAGAAGTGGCACTTCTCACCGATCTGGATAGTGATGAAGGAGATTCTGATGATAAGGTGACACTGATGACCATCCATTCTGCCAAAGGTCTGGAGTTTCCGACGGTGTTTGTGGTAGGACTTGAAGAGAATATCTTCCCCAGTCCCATGTGTACCAACTCCATGCGTGAACTTGAGGAGGAACGCCGTCTGCTATATGTAGCCATCACACGTGCCGAGAAACACTGCATCCTAACCTGCGCCCAGAATCGTTGGCGCTATGGACGCATGGAGTACGACACACCTTCGCGTTTCATCCGTGATATCGATCCCGAATTGTTGCAGGTACAATCAGAGGGCGCTATCGAAAAAGTTTCCTTTGAACGAAATCGCAACTACCGCAGCGACGGTCCAGAATGGATGCAGAACCCGCGCCCCGTTGCTACGCAGTTTAAGGCCGATCCGAAGCCTCGTGTTGTCGCGCCCCATCAACCAGAGAAGCCTGTCGATCCCTTTGGCCCAAACTTCAAGCGAGTATATAATGCTGTGGCTCCTCGACCTTTGGCTACCGATCCCAGTCCCAGTGACCTACGAGAAGGTGCCAAGATCGAGCATCAGCGTTTTGGTATCGGAACCGTAACCCAGATTGAGGGAACAGGGGAAAACACCAAGGCTACAGTGAAGTTTAAGAATACAGGCACCAAACAGCTGTTGCTGAAGTTTGCCAAGTTCAAAATCATCGGATAGAAAAGAATTAGAGCGCCTCGTCTTCCGGGCGCTCTATTCTTTTGGTTATTTTGGGTAAATGTTTCTTCTTTCTGAGCCACGCTTCTTTGCGGGCCTCATACGCTTCATGATGTTTCTCGAGAAATCCGTCAGCCATAATGTCTCTACAGGAATTTCGCGAATATGACTTTGATCTCTATAGGAGCGTTTAGACCACCAACTAACTGCGTACTCGATAGTCCTATCTGATTACTGATAGGAGTGGTCGAAGTCGTAGTACTGCCACTTTTTGTGGTGACGGTAATTGTCTTCGGTTGGGTGATGGGCACCAGCACGACCTTGTTCCAATCCGGGTGTTTCTTGACCCAGTCAGGATCATCAAGTATGCCCATGATCTTATCAATATACATAGTCGAGATCAAGTCGCCTAAGTTCGTAAAGGCGTAATTATTCTTCGAGAGTGTTGCCACATAAAAACGTTTGTAGTCGTATGTCTTCTCTTTCTCAAAGAAAGTGTACAGACTATCTTTCGGCAGTAATAGAACGGTCGAAGGAGCAGCAAAGTTATATTTGTCGTTCGGATTCAGACTATTCAGACGTTCGAAACTCATACTGACAGAGAGCAGATAGTCGTCGAGGGAATTATCTGCCATAATCTCATCCACAGGCAGCGTAACCTCTGTGAAGATACCTGCAGGTGCTTTCAGATAGGTGCAGCTGTTGTCACTCACCAGTCGTTCCAGTCCTTCCTTGTCATTGGTTACCTTTACTGTCTGTAATACCTCTGAAGTAGATGCAAGCGTCAGCACGGCATAAATGGTCTTCTCTGATCTCGTGTATCTGAAGTAGGTCTTCAATTCGATACGTGACATCTTAGCCATTACACCCAGTCCGTCTGTATGCTTAAAATAGAAACCAGGACAGAGGTTTTGTACAAATGTATAAGAGTTTTTGAAATACTCGGGATGAGTATAGTAGTTTTGTAGGATATAGGAACCGTAATTCGAGTAGATCTTACCATTTTTGTCCTTGTACGGGTCATTAATAGTCACACGCCCAATGTCTACATAGTTTTTTACGTTACGGGCGCTATCAGAGTAGGTGAGATTGGCTAATGTGAACACCAAGTCTTTCTGCAGACCACCCTCCCTGATGTAACCTTCCTTCTCAGGATCATAGTTACTGTAATAGGTAGCCTCAGAGTCCATCGCCCTGTTTAACTCCATTACGCGCATCTTCATCGGAGTAAGGGTGTCACCGTAGCAGTTGGCTTTGTCGAAGTAAAACCAGATCTCACAGGAATCTGCTACGATCTCATTGCCAATCTTACTCTCAATCTCAATTTCCTCAGGCATGATCAAATCTTCGAGCATATTAAACTGTGCCATATACTCGTTCTTAACGTAAGTGTCGGTCTCGGGATCTTTCACCATACCGAAGTAGCAATCGAAATTACGGGCATACACAGAGTCTGCAAGAATCGACCTCGTAGTTGCCGAGTAAATGCCCGTACTTATCTTCAAGTTATCCGTATTCTGTGTAAGCGAGCCTCCGATATTATTCGTATCTTCTGTACAAGAGAATATCGCCATTGCTGTGAATGCAATCGCTGTCAACAATCTTATTTTCATATATTCTTCAGTGGGTATCTGTTTTTATTATTTCATTCGGCCTCCTCGGGAAAAAGTTGCCCGTAAAATGCCTCATAGGCATCGGCAAAATCCTCTTGATAGTCAAGCACAGGGATGTTCTTTCCCTCTGCAAAGTCCACAAGGCCCTTATTCACATCTTTGTCTGCCACCACAACACCATCGCTGTATTCTATGGCCATTTTTGACAGTTCGTTAAAATCAAAGCTATCAGGATAGTCCTTCAACAACGCTGCACGTCCATCTCGGAACTCCAAACATTGTTTGAAGTCACTTCCGAAATCCTTGTCGAGACGCTGTGAAAAGAGTGAAGTTACCACCTTTGTTTCAGCAAAAGACGGCTCATCGTGATAAGCAGTTTTCACGTAGAAGGGGATGGCAGCACTCATCCAACCTTGACAATGGATGATATCTGGTATCCAACGAAGCTTCTTAACTGTCTCCAGCACACCACGGGCAAAAAATATGGCACGCTCACCGTTATCCGTATAGTCTTCTCCCTGCTCGTCCTTCTCCATCAGTCGTTTGCCAAAATAATCATCATTATCGATGAAATACACCTGGACTCTGGCAGATGGGATAGAAGCCACCTTGATAATCAAAGGGTGATCAGTATCGTTGATGATCAAGTTCATACCCGACAGACGAATCACCTCATGAAGTTGTCCGCGACGCTCGTTGATGGTACCCCATTTCGGCATAAACGTACGGATTTCATGATTACGCTCCTGCATTGCTTGCGGAAGGCTCTTTCCCATGAGTGACAAGGTGTTGTCGGGGACGTAAGGAGAGATCTCCTGGTTGATGAACAATATCTTCTTCTTTGCCATAGCTATGATTTTACCGCGCAAAGTTACTAATTATTTCGCACAAAAAAGACTTTCTGTGCTATATTTTAGCAAAAAGTGACATTTGTTGGGGCGTTTTTTTACTTTTTAAACGAATTTCCTGATGAGTGATACAAAGCGTTCGCCATACTTCTGCCGTTTATGCTCACCGATACCAGAGATACAGCCGAACTGGTCTAAGGTAGTGGGCTTGATAGTAGCGAGGGCATGTAGCACCTTGTCGCTGAAGATGATGTATGGTGGGAAACCTTCTTCCTCAGCACAGGTCATTCGCAGACTGCGCAATGCCTCAAATAGTTTTGGATCCTCAATGCCTGTTGTCGGCGGTAAACCTGGGATGGTAATAGTTGGAATCTCCAGCCTGAATTTTGTCTTCTTCTTTGGTGATTCTTTCTCACTATGGTCAACAATGTAGAGCTCTGCCTTCTTCCTTCCATAGAGTACATCTTCGCCTATAGCCGTCATCTTAACCTTGTTTCCGTCATTATAGGCAATCTCGAAGAACCCCATCTGTAACATCTGTAATAAATAGTCCTGCCAGTCATTGGTTGTAAGTTCCTTGCCTACACCGAAAGTCTTCAGACGGTCAAAGCCTTTCTTGCTAACAGTAGGGGAATGGATGCCTTTCAAAATCTCAATGATGGTCGAAATCCTGATCTCCTCATTGGTTCGCTTGGCAGCACTCAGCGCCATCTGTACATAGCGTGAACCGTCAAATCGTTTCGGTGGATTCTCACACACGTCACAATTGCCGCAATCACGGTCGGTCTGTTCACTGAAATAGTTTAGGAGAATCCTTCTCCTGCAAACACTTGACTCCGCATATTCCTGCATTCTTTTGAGTTTCTCCATATTCACGTCCTGCTGACCGCTCTGCTTGGCAAACTCCGTCAGTTGGATGATATCCGCTAATGAATAGAAAAGTACGGTATCTGCCGGAGCTCCGTCTCTGCCTGCACGACCGATCTCCTGGTAGAAGCTCTCGATGCTTTTGGGCATATTATAGTGGATCACCCATCTCACATTACTTTTGTCTATACCCATACCGAAAGCGATTGTGGCACACACCACCAAGAGTTGATCGTTCTTAAACAGCTCCTGTGTCATACTTCGTTCAGATGGATTCATACCGGCATGATAGGCTGCTGCATTAATACCTTTTTTCCTGAGGTCTTCAGCCACTTTTTCGGTCGTCTTTCTACTCAGGCAGTAGATGATACCTGCATCCAATGGTCTCGCCTTGATGAAATTCAGGATAAAATGCATCTTTTCAGCATTTTTATAACCTCTTTTTACGGAGAGACTTAGATTTGGTCGATCAAAGCTTGAGATAAACTCACGTGCATCTTTCAGTTGTAACTGTTCTATGATATCCTGGCGGGTTACTTTATCGGCTGTGGCGGTGAGCGCCATTATCGGTATATTCGGGAATTTTACCCTGAGAGTCGCTAATTGTGTATATTCCGGACGGAAATCATGTCCCCATTGACTGATGCAGTGGGCTTCATCCACCGCCAACAGCGACAAGCGCATGTGACTCAGCAGATGATCGGCCTCGGCGATGGCTCTTTCCGGAGAGATGTAAAGCAGTTTGATTTCTCCCGCCACACACCGCCGTCTGATCAGCAGATCCTCAGTGCTGTCGTTGCCGCTATTGAGTGCCTCAGCAGCAATTCCGTTGGCACGAAGCGTCTCCACCTGGTCCTTCATCAGACTGATAAGCGGCGAGATAATCACGGTTGTTCCCTCCATAACAAGAGCAGGAATTTGATAACATAAACTTTTTCCGCCTCCTGTAGGCATGAGTACAAGGGCATCGTTACCAGCTACAACATGCCTGATAATGTCTTCTTGGTTCTCGCGAAACGAATCATATCCAAAGTACCGCTTTAACGCGTCGAAAATATCCATATAATTTGAAATTTTGTACAAAGATAGTGATTTTATTTAAAAAAAGATGAAAAAAATGTTGTACATATCGTTTTTTTTCGTATATTTGCAAAAATTATCATAAACCATGTTTCAAAATGGCTAAATATAACATTACAGAAAAAAAAGAAAAGGAGGCTGCTTACAGAAGTCTTGTGAGCCCTCGAATGATGGATGAGATGCAGGAGAAGATCCTTCAGATTATTGTCATGCAGAAGAAGTATCGTGACAAGGATTACTCTGCCAAAAAACTTGCTGAGGATCTAGGAACCAACACTCGCTACATCTCTGCCGTAGTAAATGTGCGATTCCACATGAATTACACATCTTTTGTGAACAAATATCGCATTGACGAGGCGATGACCATTCTCGTTGACAAGCGGTATCAGGATCTCCGCATGGAGGAGGTCAGCGACATGGTAGGCTTTGCCAACCGTCAGTCGTTCTATGCTTCTTTCTACCGTGTAGTTGGCATTACCCCGCGTGAGTATCGTCTGCAACACCTGAAGCAGCATCCCGCCATGTTGGCCAAACGCACCAAGAAGTCCAAAGCTTAAAAAAGAGGAGTGGTCTTACGTGGATTTTTCTTATCAAGATGAGCGGTTTGCAGATTTACAGCTGCTCAGGTACAGATTGAATGGTTTCGAACAGTTAACCCCTCAACAGAAAGCGTTGGTTTTTTACCTGTCTGAAGCCACCTTGTGGGGGAGAGACATCACGTTTGATCAGTTTGGAAAATACAATCTCCGCATCCGGAAGATGCTGGAGGTTGTCTATTGTGATGCCACAATTTCCCGTGAAACCGATGACTTCAAGGCGATGGAGGTCTATCTAAAGCGCGTTTGGTTTTCTAACGGTATCTATCATCACTATGGCTGCGAGAAATTCAAACCCGATTTCTCGTCAGTCTGGTTACGTACCCAACTGCATCTGGTTGATGTGCGCAGCCTGCCATTAGAAGAAGGTGAGACCGTTGATGCATTCTGTGATGCCATCTTTCCGGTAATCTTTGACCCAGATGTGTTGCCGAAGCGCGTCAACAAAGCAGATGGGTCAGACCTTTTGCTGACTTCTGCCTGCCATTTCTATGAAGGAGTGACGCAGACAGAGGCAGAAAACTTCTATGCTGCTCAGAAGCAGGCTCAGGCATCCTCCGATACACCGCCATCTTTTGGACTGAATTCAACTCTCGTAAAATCTGCTGATGGTAGCATCCGCGAAGAAGTGTGGTCTGCCAACGGGAAATATGCCAATGCTCTCTTACATATTATATATTGGTTGGAAAAAGCTTTGACAGTGGCAGAGAATGAGCAACAGAAAAAAGCAATCTCTCTGTTGATAAATTATTATCGTACAGGTGATTTGCAGACTTTTAATCAATATTGCATTGAATGGCTACAGGAACATGATGGCACCGTCGATTTTATCAACGGTTTTATAGAGGTGTATGGCGATCCCATAGGACTGAAAGGTTCCTGGGAAGGATTGGTAGAATATATCGACTCTGAGGCTACTCAGCGTACACAGACCATCAGTCGCAATGCACAGTGGTTTGAAGACCATTCGCCTATTGATCCCCGTTTCCGCAAGCCTGTAGTCAAAGGTGTTTCCGCTAATGTCATCTGTGCAGCTATGTTGGGTGGTGACGAATATCCCTCTACTGCCATTGGCATCAATCTGCCCAATGCTGACTGGATCCGTGCACAGTATGGTTCCAAGAGTATCACCATCAGCAATATTACCGATGCTTACAACAAGGCTTCGCGTGGTAATGGCTTCAAAGAGGAATTTGTGATCGATGACGAAACGCTCGCTCTCATCGAGAAATATGGTGATATATGCGACGATTTGCATACCGACCTCCATGAGTGTCTGGGGCACGGAAGCGGACAGTTGTTGCCGGGTGTCGATCCTGATGCATTGAAAGCCTATGGCAACACCATTGAAGAGGCGAGGGCCGATCTCTTCGGACTCTACTATATGGCTGATCCCAAACTAGTTGAACTGGGTCTGTTGCCCGATGGATTCGCCTATCAGTCACAGTACTATACCTATATGATGAACGGACTACTGACCCAGTTGATCCGTATCACACCTGGTCATCAAATTGAAGAGGCTCACATGCGTAATCGTGCCCTCATCGCCCATTGGTGTCAAGAGAATGGCGATTGTGTCCATCTCGTGTCGCTCAAGGGTAAGACCTACGTTAAAATTACCGATTATCCCGCTTTACGCCAGCTCATAGCCCAACTGTTGGCTGAGATCCAACGCATCAAGAGTGAGGGTGACTTCGAGGCTGCCCGTCAACTGGTGGAACGTTATGCAGTTCAGGTCGATCCCGCCATACATGCAGAGGTGCTGGCCCGTTATGAGCGCCTGAACCTCGCACCTTATAAGGGATTTATCAATCCTGTGCTGTTGCCTGTCTATGACAAGAACAGTGAAATCACCGATGTCAACGTTTATTATGGTGAGAGCTATGCTCATCAGATGCTTCGCTACAGCCAGTCTTATGCTACACTGATCTGACGATGGATATACAACAGCAAGTGAAAGAAATCAAGCAATCGTTCCGCCAGATGATGGATGGAGCAGTTGCTACATCGATGCGCACCAAAGGTGTCGATTACAAGCTGAACTGGGGCGCCACCTTGCCGCGCCTCCGTGAAAAAGCCGATGAACTCGGCAAGAACTACGATCTCGCCATTGCTTTATGGAAAGAGAATGTTCGGGAGTGTAAGATCCTTGCGACGATGCTGATGCCTGCCGACGAGGTATTGCCCGAAGTCATCGACATCTGGATGGAACAGACTCCTACACAAGAGATTGCCGAACAAGCTGCTTTCAACCTTTATCAGTATCTGCCCTATGCCCCAGAGAAGGCTTACACCTGGATGGCTTCACCCGAACCCCTATATCAGCTCTGCGGATTCCATATCATTACTCGTCTGTTTATGAACGGCCAAGAGCCTAATGAACGAGGTATCAATGAGTTCATCGATCAGGCTATAGTGGCACTTCAAGGTGAGAATATCCCTGTGCGCAAGGCTGCAATGGCTGCCGTACAACGTTTTGCCAACTTAGGTCTGGTGTATGAGCGGATTGCTAAAAGTGCACTAAAACAGGCTAATTTAGATTTTTTATAGATTAACTCTCTTTCGTCTGCCCGAAAATGCGTACCTTTGTACGGTTTTTGTGGAAAAATAGATGAAAGAAGCAGTAATCAAGTCTGTAACACGCATTTTGGATAATTATCTTGAGGTGACTCGTCATCGCAAGACACCAGAGCGTTATACCATTCTGCGCGCTATATACAACCATAAAGGTCATTTCACCCTGGAAGAGCTCAAAGACGAATTGGAAGAGAAATATACCTTCCCTGTCAGTAGGGCTACGCTTTACAACACGCTTAACCTCTTTAGGGATATCCGTCTGGTGATGCGTCATCATATCCAGGGAATCACGAAATACGAAGCTTTCTATGGCAACCAAAACCATTGTCATCAGATTTGTACGACCTGTGGAAAGGTGACGGAGATCAATTCCCCGGCGATTGTGGAGGCTGTTGAGAACATCGGTCTGAAGCGTTTCCGAAAAGACGGGTTCAACCTTTATATCTATGGTGTCTGCAGTACCTGTCAGGCAAAACTCACGCGTAAGCGTCGTCAGGGACAAGAGAAAAAGTTAAAACAAAATAAATAACGTATTATGAACAAAGGTAAAGTAGATGTCCTGCTCGGTCTGCAGTGGGGCGACGAAGGAAAAGGTAAGGTGGTCGATGTGCTGACCCCGAAGTACGATGTGGTGGCCCGTTTCCAAGGCGGTCCTAATGCTGGTCATACGCTTGAGTTCGAAGGCCAGAAGTATGTGCTGCGTTCCATTCCATCGGGAATCTTCCAGGGGGGAAAGGTCAATATCATCGGTAACGGTGTGGTGTTGGCACCCGACCTGTTTATGGACGAGGCAAAGGCTTTGGAGGCCAGCGGTCATGACCTGCATGCCCGTCTGCATATCTCAAAGAAAGCCCATCTCATTATGCCCACCCATCGTGTGCTCGATGCAGCCTACGAGGCTCAGAAGGGTAAGGATAAGGTAGGAACCACCGGTAAGGGCATTGGCCCCACCTATACCGATAAAGTGTCACGCAACGGTTTGCGCGTTGGTGATATCCTCGACCATTTCGAGGAGAAATATGCCAAGGCAAAGGCTCGTCATGAGGCAATCCTGAAGTCGCTCAACTTCGAATACGACATCACTGAGGTCGAGAAGAAATGGCTCGAAGGTGTGGAATACCTGCGCCAGTTCCCCATCGTGGATTCCGAGCACGAGATCAACAATATCCTGAAGAGTGGTAAGAGTGTGCTCTGTGAGGGTGCTCAGGGCACGATGCTCGATGTGGATTTCGGTTCCTATCCCTTTGTCACCTCTTCCAACACCATCTGCGCAGGCGCCTGCACAGGTCTGGGTATCGGTCCCAACAAGATCGGTGAAGTCTATGGTATCATGAAAGCTTACTGCACGCGTGTCGGTGCTGGTCCTTTCCCCACGGAACTGTTCGATGAAACGGGTAAGACCATCCGCGACCTCGGCCATGAGTATGGTGCCGTCACAGGTCGTGAGCGTCGTTGTGGCTGGATCGACCTCGTTGCCCTGAGATACTCGATCATGGTGAACGGTGTTACCCAACTCATCATGATGAAGAGCGATGTACTCGATGGCTTCGACACCATTAAGGCGTGTGTGGCATACAAACAGAATGGCACACAGATTGACTATTTCCCTTACAATATCGAAGAGGGTATCGAACCCGTGTATGAGGAACTGCCAGGCTGGAAGACCGACATGACCAAGTTCACCAGCGAGGATCAGTTCCCGAAGGAATTTAGCGATTATATCGCCTTCCTCGAGAAGCAACTTGAGACACCGATTAAGATTATCTCTATTGGTCCTGACCGCGACCAGACAATAGTTCGTAAGTAAATAATGGCACAGAAACCAAGTATTCCTAAAGGAACGCGCGACTTTTCTCCATTGGAGATGGCGAAGCGCAACTATATCTTCGACACCATCAAACAGGTGTATCAGCTCTATGGCTTCCAGCAGATAGAGACCCCTGCGATGGAAACGCTCGGAACGCTGATGGGTAAGTATGGCGAGGAGGGCGACAAACTGCTTTTCAAAGTACTCAACTCAGGCGACTACCTTTCTAAAATATCTGATGATGAACTGAAAGAACGTAACACTCTTCACCTCGCAGCCAAACTCTGCGAAAAAGGACTGCGTTACGATCTAACTGTACCTTTCGCCCGTTATGTGGTGATGCACCGTGAGGAACTACAGCTGCCTTTCAAGCGTTATCAGATGCAACCTGTATGGCGCGCTGATCGTCCGCAGAAAGGTCGTTACCGTGAGTTTTGGCAGTTTGACGGCGACATCGTAGGTTCTGATTCGCTCCTCAATGAGGTCGAACTGATGCAGATTGTCGATACCGTGTTCAGCCGTTTTGGCGTACGAATACAGATTAAGATTAACAATCGTAAGATCCTAACAGGAATTGCCGAAATCATCGGTGCTGCCGACAAAATTGTCGATATCACCGTAGCTATCGATAAACTCGATAAAATCGGCCTTGACAATGTCAATGAGGAGTTGCGCAGCGATGGACTTACTGAAGAGCAGATAGCCAAATTGCAACCTATCATTTCTCTTGAAGGTACGAACGATGAGAAGCTCGATACCATTGCAGAGGTGCTAAAAGACTCTGAGACAGGTCTGAAAGGTGTAGAGGAGTGCCGTTTTATCCTTGACACCCTGAAATCTCTCGGGCTAAAGAATGAAATTCAACTCGATCTCACCCTCGCACGCGGTCTTAACTACTATACGGGTGCTATCTTCGAGGTAAAGGCACTCGATGTGCAGATTGGTTCTATCACGGGTGGTGGTCGTTATGACAACCTCACGGGCATCTTTGGTATGCCAGGCATCTCTGGTGTCGGCATCAGCTTCGGTGTCGATCGAATCTTCGACGTACTCAACGCGCTCGATTGCTATCCGAAGGATGCAGTCAACGGTACCCAACTGCTCTTCATCAATTTCGGCGAGACAGAGACAGCTTACTGTCTGCCCTTTGTAGCACAGGCACGCGCGGCAGGCATTCGTACGGAGATCTTCCCCGATTCATCAAAGATGAAGAAGCAGATGTCGTATGCCAATGCCAAGCAAATTCCCTTCGTGGCTCTTGCTGGTGAAAACGAGATGGCTGCCCAGAAACTTACACTGAAGAATATGTTGACAGGTGAGCAGCAACTCGTTGATATATCAGAAATTATCAAAACTGTATTGGCATGAAGAAACTTCTTGCATTAGCCCTTACTGCACTGTTTGTGCTTACCGCTTTCACACCTGACAAGATCACCACGATCTTTATCATAGGCGACTCTACCGCTGCCAACAAAGACCTCTCCAAAGGCAAGCTCGAACGAGGCTGGGGTATGGCATTGCAATGTTATTTCGACGATCGTATCCTCGTTTCCAACCACGCTGTCAATGGCCGTTCCTCGCTATCTTTCATTACCGAAGGCCGATGGGACAAGGTGCTCTCACAGTTGAAACCAGGCGACTATGTCATCATCCAGTTCGGTCATAACGATGAGAAGCCGCAACCCGCCCGTCACACCGAACCAGGCTCCACCTTCGACTACAACCTCTCCAAGTATGTCCGTGAGACCCGTGAGCGTGGGGGCATTCCTGTGCTCATGAACTGTGTAGCCCGTCGTAACTTCGCCAAGGTTACTCCCAAAAACGATGACGATGAGAAACTACGCAATACAACCTTTGCCGATGGGGCTGGAGTCGAGGAGGGCGATTCGCTGATTGATACCCACGGACTCTACCGTGTGGCGCCCCGAGATGTGGCTCAGCGCATGAATTGCCATTTCATCGATGCCAACCAGATCACGAGCGATCTAGAACAGCGTTTAGGCAAAGAAGAGTCTAAGAAGCTCCACATGTGGTATCTGCCTGGCACAGAACCTACGGAGCCTAATGGCAAGCAGGACAATACACATTATAATATATATGGTGCCCATACTGTAGCCCGCTTGTTGGCTGATGCTCTCTGTGCGGAGATTCCCGTACTGGCACCTTATCGTTGCGATGCCGATTTCACCGTCGATCAGCAAGGGCGCGGTCAGTTCTTCAGCCTTGCCGACGCCATCGATGCCGCCCAGGCTTCATCGAAGGATACTGTTACCATTCAGATTCTTGGAGGCGAGTGGGAGCGACCAGTCCTCCCCAAGAAATCCAAAATCAAACTCATTCTTCGCCAAGGCGCCACTTGGAAATAAAGCCCATAAGGCTAGAAACCAACGAGGCACGTAGCTCGACTATCTCGACCTACGTGCCTCGACCATTTTGAGGTACGTGCCTCGTGCCCTTCGAAAAAAAAACTTGCATAAAGGGTTTAGTAATTCGGTTTTCGTGTGTATTAAGAGTGTATGACAGATCAAAGTAAACTCGAAAAGCTGTTTCGACAGCATTACCGTCAGATGTATCGGCTGGCCACCATACTACTTCACGACGATGCAGAGAGCAAGGATGTAGTGCACGACATCTTCGCCCATCTACTCGACGATCCAAAAGATTTAAAGGAAGAGACAGCCGAGCACTATCTGCTTACATGCGTACGAAACCGATGCCTGAACATGATACGAAGCCGAAAGATTCAAGAACGCGTAGAGCACCTATATCTTCTTGATCTCGACACAACCATCTTGCCGACAGAGCGCCTTGATGAAGAGCTTAAAGCCTTACAAAAGGGGATAGCCCAGCTCGATCCGCCCATCTATCAAGACATCATCATGCAACATTATCGCGATGGGGTCACCTTTAAAGAGATTGCCATTCGCCAAGGTGTCAGTGAGACCACTGTCTATAAGCATCTGCGCCGTGCGCTTAATCAATTACGTACACATCTTAACAACAAATGAGCGTATGAACAAGACCGATTTATTGCTCCAGATGATGGAACAGCCGCAGCATTATACTGCAGAAGAGTGGCAGGAGATACTTGCCGACGAAGAGTGCCGTGAGCTCTACACGCTGTTGTCGAAAACACAGAGTGCCATTGATGCAGCCCGTGCCGATCAGGAAGTCACTGATGACATGATTGATGCCGAATGGCAACGATTAAGTCATGAAAAACGTGAAGTGAGAAGCGAAAAGTATTCGTTCCTTAAGTTCGCCGCTATGTTTGTGGGCATTCTCATGCTTTCAGGCATTGCTTATGCAGCCATCCACATCGCCAGTCATTATAACGCACCAAAGGAACAGGAGACGAAGGTCATCAAGAACTCTCAGCCTTCAACTTCCAGTCCTCAACTCGCTGAGCCTGACACGATAGCAGCACTTCAGCCCAAACTCTACGACAACGTGCCTTTAGGAGAGATCTTCGAAGAACTCTCTGGCTATTATAACGTCAAGGTGGTCTATCAAAACGAAGATGCACCCCGTCTCAGATTGTTCTATCAATGGAAGCCGGAATATACGTTGGAGAAAGTTGTGGAGATGCTGAACAATTTCGAGTGGATACAGATCCAGACAGAGAATGATACTCTATACATAAAAACCACAGCTATCCCAGCCAAGGATTGCTAAAACGCTTGCCATGATGAAAAGAATATCATTCATACTATTCTTGTGCGTCATTGTGTCTGTTGCAAGCGCACAGAAGATTACGCACACCTTTCAGGATATCCCCCTTTCCGATGCCTTGAAGTACATTCAAGAAAAAAACGAAGATTACAATATCACTTTTATCTACGATGAACTTGAAGATTTCCGCGTAACAACCCATATACAAGACAAGTCCATTCCAGATGCCGTAGTGCAGATCGTTGGCTTTTACCCTGTCCGTGTGGTAAAGAGTGGAAAACATGAGATTTACGTCGAATGCACCCACAAGACAGATCGCCACCTCCGAGGAACCATTATCGACGAACAGGGCCTGCCCGTTGCATACGCCAATGTTGCCGTTCTCAACCCTGCAGACAGCACACTCCTTTGTGGTGGAGTCTCTAACGAGAGTGGTTTTTTTATTATTCCCATTGATCAAGCCAATATCCTCGCCCGTATATCCTACGTCGGCTACAAAACGATTATCATGCAATGTAATAACACGGAACTTGGCACAATACGGATAATGCCTGAGACAATGACGCTGAAAGGAGTTGTTGTTAAAGGCGAGATACCACAATACAAGATGACCACAGGCGGCATGACCGTTGATATTCAAAACTCGCTGCTGAAGGATGTCGGCACCGCTGACGATGTGCTGTCGATGCTGCCACAGGTGCAGGGCAGCGACGGCAACTTCACCGTTTTTGCCAAAGGCACACCAGAAATCTATATTAATAATAAAAAGGTACGTAATGCCAAGGAGTTGAAGCAGCTGAAGTCAGACAACATCAAGAGTGTGGATGTCATAAGTTCGCCTGGAGCAAAATATGATGCTGAGGTGAACGCCGTAATCCGCATCAAGACCATCCATCCACAAGGTGAAGGCTTTAGTGTTGAGGCGTTCAGCCAAGTGGCCAACAACACGAAGTGGACTACCTA